>ERZ773359.4534-NODE-4534-length-14314-cov-6.462655_pt1 | contig 14314 bp, 13 predicted proteins | sample MGYA00374955_ERZ773359 | MGnify/ENA primary metagenome ERZ773359 (study PRJEB29098, sample SAMN04486028) | biogas fermenter metagenome | study: EMG produced TPA metagenomics assembly of the Biogas fermentation microbial communities from Germany - Plant 4 DNA1... | reverse complement strand
CTTTGCATGATACAGAGAATAAATCAATGTGCGTTCAATGAGCCTCTTCATGAACAGTAATTTGTAGATATCCCGGGCAACATCTCTTAGTCTTTCACAGAACTCTTTGAAACTGTCAGGAAAACTGGATGAATCCTCCAGGAGGCACTCTCTTATTTCTGGTCTGTTTAACATATCAATGAGTTCTTCCCTTACCCTCTTCTTTTCTTTGTCCTCTAACCAGAGAAACATTGCATAAACTCCATCTTCCTGCAAAACTCCAAGGGCTTTTCTAAGATGGTTTGCAAGATTTCTGTCGCTGTTTACATCTATTTTCTGCGCGCACTGCATGCATATATAGTCAAGGTTTAACATCAGTCCCACACCTGTTCATCTTCAGAATGTTCTGCAGCTAATTCAAGTCTGCCGAATCCCCTTGTAACCATTCCACCTATCCCGAGGTGTTTAAGGTATGGTGAGACAGCCTTTAATACTTCCTTTCTCTTTTCATCTTTCTCAGCGGCAATCTCAAATCCGAAGATGGTCCCCCTGGGTATCGCCTCATAAGTGAACAATGCTCCTTCCACTGCCGTTCCGGTTTCGGGATCTATCCGTACGGATGTTCTCACCTCAAGATTGTCATTTACAATCGGAGAGAATAAATTTTCAGGTACTATGACAGCCCTTTTTATCCATCCATTTATCTCATCTGGTAAATCAACATCTTCCTTTTTTTCTGAGTCCACTTCGAAAAGTAACCAGCCAAGATTCAATCTTCCGTTCAGATCCCCTCTGATCGCATAGACCTTATTTTCATCTTCATAGCTTATTTTTTCGTCTTTTACACACCAGTAGTTAAAAAGTTGTTCTGTTGTGATCCATACTGTGCCCCTGACTGAGGAGACAGGGAAGAATAATATCTGTCCATCATAGAATCGTAGAACGCCTTTTTTGTTTTCATCGCCAAAGATAGATTTAGCCTTTTCTTCTGCACATCTTCTCTTTTCTTCAGCGCTTTTATCTCCGAACTCATTCTCCGCCAGGTATGCTGTGTAGAACTCTCTTGTAACTCCTGCAATCGAGGTTCCAGGTATTTTTGGAATATCCGTCGATGGTTCCCTTACAATTGTGTTATCTGCTCTTCCCAGTCTGTAACCACCTGCCCCTATATGGACGGGGTCAAGGGCTCTTGCATATACTTTCTCAGGCTTTAAAGATTTATTCATCTTTCAGGCACCCCGTAACATGAGTGAAGAGATTGATGGTATCAAGTAAAAGCATGTTAAGTGAGGAGGATATGAGGAAGAATCTGTTTTCTTCTCTTAATCCATCCCATTTACGTCCAAATGCATCCTTTAACGTTGTTTCTGCGAATATTCTGAATGTATTTTCCTTATTCCCATCTTTAACGTTTTTCCATTCCCTTAATTTTGAGGTGAGCGCCTTTTCAATGAAATTTATTTGAGAATTAGAAAGGTTGCTGGATAATATATCCCATAATTCAAGTATTTGTGGGATCTGATGGAAGTAAAGGGGTCTTCCTGAAAACAATCTGTGATCCTCATGACCTCTCTTTTTACCCTCATAGCATATGTTGTACCTGTCGGTCGTTGCTGAGAGCAGTTCAAAATCAAAATAGCCAGGGTAGAGGTAGAAAATTTTACCTCTGGATAGTCTTGATAGATCATCGAGGGTGTATTTTTTCTCCATTCGCTGGTTTTATTGGATAAAAGTTGTAATGTTCATCCAGCCTCTCTACACTCCACCAAGGATCCATAGGTGTTTGTTTTTTGAATTCTTCATCTTTGAGCATTCTTTTCTCTGCTTCGAGGAGAATGTAAAGTGGGAACTTTCTCTTCGCCACGAGAAGTTTAATATTCAATGGCAGTTTTCCCAGCACCTTTTCGAATCTTTTATTGTATAACTCTGCTATCATTTCTATGATTTTCACTGAATCCAGAGCAGGGACTATGAATCGAAGAGATAGGGGGGATCTGTTTATTTCAATCAGCGGATAATATTTTTCGAAATAAAGATTGTCCTCAGTTTTTATTGTTTTCCCGACCTCTATCAGGTTTTTTCTGGTTTATCCTCTAGGGCCAGATGTTTAATACCCTGTTTTAGTGCTTCTTTAACTGCTTCTTCTTCGATTTTATTCTTGAACTTGAACTTTCCAAGGGATTCTATGGTGTAAAATTCTCCGTTTCTGTCGTGAAAAACAAGAAGTGTTTCCGGATCTAACCCGCTTATCTTAGTGATCAGGGAACTTTTTTCCAGCTCCTTGATATTCTTGTACTCTTCCTTTAATCGGCCTTTTAATTCCTGGGTATCTATGGAAAATCCTATCCTTTTCCAGCGGTAAGCGTAAATGTCAGTTATCTTGTTAATAACCAGGTCAAAGAATTCCTCTGTTTCTTTCCAGATCCTGTATAATCGAGCAGGAGACGGGTTCTGGGTGAAAAGATAAGTGGCAAGGTTCTCTTTATCTAGATCGGCTCCTATATTCTCTCTTATATTCTGAAGATGCGATTGAAGGGAACCTTTATTTAGACCTATCTCTTCTTCGAAGAAAGTATCTAATAGTTTAGCTGCTTTCTCATTTGAATCTTTATTTTCCAATATATACTTTAGTATCTCATAAACATGATCCTTGGTGGCTTCAATTGGACCATTTAGAACACTATTTGCATTTTTCTTTACATCATTTTTCTTTTTCCACTTCTTGCTTTCTTTCCAGTCCTTGTAGGTCTGTGAATAGATGGTTCCGACCATTGTTCCGTCAAACCATTTATCCAGGTTAAAGTTTAAGGTAATTAAGGCAATCCTGTTGTTTTTATCTGCCACCTCATCTATCCAGATCGTGTTTTCTTTTTTGTTACTCCAGTTTTCCAATCTTCCCCGTATCCTTTCACTGCAAATCTCACATCTCTCTTTCTCAATAGGTTTTGCCCTTAACCTGCAAAGGGGGCAAATATCTTCTCCTTCCTGGGGGGTTGGCATCTCTGGATTATAAGCTATTATCTTTTGTTTTTTATCGATAAAAAGTGCAGGGGTTATTTTTGGGTAAACACGTCTGGAGGATGCGAATTTAAGTTCACTGGCAAGTACTGTAAGCGTCTTTGAGGGTTTGCTCAAAGTGAAAAAAGGCCACAATTCATTTTCACTCTCCTCTAAAACAATCTTCAAAGCTTCTTTCGCACATTGACTTGCGAGTTCTTCCGCCCGGTCAAACTCCGGGAAGGTGAAACAAATCCCATTTATATCTTCATAGATTGAATTTCCAACAGGAACCTCATCCTCAAACTTTCCTTTTAGTTTTTCTTTTATTCTCTCAATGATTTCATTTCTTGCTTTAATTTCTGCAATTTTCCTCCCTTTGTTTATGAATTCTATTCCATTCCAGAATATTCCGAATATCCTCAATTCTGGATCTTTTATATCTGCCCCGCAAAGCTTTGCTACCAGAAGAGACTTAAACCGGGATGCAGTTGAATATGAATGATCCCATAGAGTGACATCATTGGATGGAATTCTTGTCTCTCCAAGGCCATGAGAAAAAAACACCTGGACTTCTTTCATTAGCATCCTTCTAAAAAGGCTTAAATTCACAACTCCAGAGATGTAATCTTTAAAAAGTCTTACCAGGATGGTCTGCAGATCATCAAACTCTTTCTGGAGACAATTCAGATGGATTTTTTCTTTAGGGTAACCAAATGGTGATGATATAACAGTATCCGTTATGGACTGTTTTCTCCTTACAATACCCTTGTCATCCGCGGAATCTTTACGGTCACATCCTTGTAAAACGTTATTTCTTCTATGATGTTCGCTGATAATGTTGTATATTCTTATTGACTCACCATTAATCTCCAGGTCCTCAAATGCTTTTAGAGCTGATATCAGTTCTGTTTTCAAAAAATCATCAATATTTGCATGAAGGAATTTAGGGGGTGTCTTCTCTATAGAGTTGGTCCCGATAAAATCTGGATGGAATTTGCCGATGTCATGGAGCAGGGCTCCTATTTCTCCTAGCAATACTTCTTTTCTTCTTTTTCTGATATTTTTAATGTTGCTCATACGCATAACCATCCAAAATCTCTGATAGCTCATGCAGGTTTGAGAAATTCTTAGAGACACCTCCTCTCATCCACAACTTTCCTTTCAGTTGCTTTTCTATTACCCCGAATCCAGATGTTCTTTTTGCCGAAAACCCGCAGGTATAGAACATTAATTTTAAAGCTTCCGCGATAAGTTTCAGATCCTCTTTAATCTCATCTCCAAAATTTTCGTTTCCTGGATAAGGGACGTAGAGAAGGTAGAAATCTCCTTGGGTGCCTGGTTTCATAACCTCAAGAGGTATTGGCCCCCTCGCCGGAGTCCGGGTCTCTCTTTTTAATGGTGTTATCACATCATTTTCTGCACCGTCTTTGAAAAAAGTAGGGAAAAAATAAAGTCTGCCTTTTATCGTGCCCTCGCTATCAGGATTTGAACCAAAAAGTCTTATGATAATGGGATTTTTGGGGCCCATTAATTTTGTGGCTGCGAATCTAAGGTTCCCCTTCCATGTGGATGGTCTCACCATGGGGAGACCTGTGAACTGGTCCCTCACAATGAGGTTTTCTGAAAATTTTGATTCACCTCTACTCGTGTAGGGTTTTTTGAGAGTGAACTGGAATCGGATGAGAACTGAGTTCATGGGAAGATAATTCAGATCATCGGGGGAGGGATAAAATGTTTTGAAGTCATCTTTATGATCACCAGCCACAGCATCCAGAATCTTTCTTTTTGTTTCTTCGATTCCACCCTCCTTTTCATGAAGATAGAAGTCATATACTCCATATAAATTCAAATAAGCCCCCCTAAAACTTCTTCTCCAGTCTTTGCTTCTTCACCTGCACATTCACAGAGTCTGGGATATTCATCTTCATCTGCATAGGCAAAAAGTCGACTTCCTGGCGGATCCTTGTTGAAGTAACGCTTACCCCTATTACTGGACCCCTTCAGGAAGCGGCAATCATTTTTGAGCCTCTTTACGAGCTGGAAGTCCGGGTTTTTAATAAAAATGAATCTTTTTAAATTGGGGTTATCAACGTGGGGACCCTCCCTTCGGAGGTAACCCTTCAGCATTGATTTCTCAACTGTGAAATCACGAAGGTCATTTTCTTTTATCTTTATGATACCGTACTTCCCATGGGCAAGTTTGCCTCCAATGGCACCGTAATTTTCTATTATACTCAATGTTTTATTGAGGAGGGCTAACTCCACATCCTCCATTCTTCTGAGTTCAGTGATCTGTACTTTGAAGGTCTTATCTGATTCTTCACGGGATCGGAATATGAACTTTCTGGACCAGCCACTGCATCCGAATAGTTCACAGGCATCGCAGTGTAACCTTTCTTCACATGGTGGACCCTGTGAAGGGTCACAGGCAGTCCCTCCGAGACCCCTGATAAGTGCTTCATACCACCATCTGAGACTTCCTATGAGTCCAGTATCCCTTATAATTTCTGATCTCCCTTCAGGGCCCCCTGTGAATATCTCATTTAAAATCTGGAGTTCAATATTGAATGTTCTGGGTCCTCCCATGGAACACCCCCCTCATTATTATTTATTCACATGTATTTAAGATTTTTCCTGTGGAAGTATGAGAGGGCCATCAATTTCAGAACATTTATTACCTCTGTGGAATGAAAGAAGTGGTCACCAGAAAGTGGAGCCACATCATGATATCAGTGATATGTGTCTACAATGACCGGGATATTCTTAATAGATTTCTTCTGAGGAATCTCAGGGAATCATCTGATGAATATGAGCTCATTCTCCTGGATAACACGGGGGGCAGGTTCAGATCAGCGGCTGAGGCTCTCAATCATGGTGCGGTGATGGCATCGGGTGATGTTTTTATCTTCACCCACCAGGACGTTGAGGTTTCACCGGAGGAACTCCTCCAGATGGAGTCCTATTCAGAAGCTAATGAGGAGCTGGGGGTGGCCGGCGCTGCCGGTGTCTCCGCCCCATTCAGGGTGTTCTCAAACATGAAACATGGGGATCCGCCGGTGAATGTGGGGAGGAGGATAAATGGACCCGTTAAAGTCCAGACCGTGGATGAGTGCCTCTTCATGGTCCCTGCTGCTGTTTTCAGGAGATACAGATTTGATGAGGAGACATGCACCGGATGGCACCTTTACGCTGTTGATTACTGCCTCAGGGTGCTTGCGAAAGGGTATGATGTCTGTGCCATACCTGTAAGTGCGTACCATGGATCACCGGGTTATTCCATCTCGGAAGACTACTATAGCACCATGGAACTCATAATCAGGAAACACCGTGCTCCCATCATCTGCACATCCCTTGGATTCTACACACCATATTTACCAATGGCAATTCAAAGGGGTTTCAGGGATTTCCTTATAAGAAGATCCATAAAAAGGTAAAATTTTGGGATTATATCCTTTCAGGTTTGAGTCCCTTCCTCTTAAGGTAACTGTTCCATCTCAGTGCAATACTGCGGTAGTAGCTGTCACCGGTCGCCTTCCACAGACTGTTTGCAAGCTTCACATGGAGCCTGTGGTAGCCCTCACTTGCCAGCCAGGCCGGCCTGTAGGACGCCCCATCCACGGCATAGTAGGTCCAGCGGCCACTGTCGAACCTCCGGTGCATTGCCCTGAAGGTTGAAACACCCTCCCTGAAGAGCATGAGGGCCCTGGTGTTCCCGGTATAGGTGTATGCCCTCTTGAGTCCCAGGGTACATATGAGGTGGGTGTATGTAGTGCTGCCTCATGAAGTTGTAGTGGAGGTAGAAGTTTCCGTACTTCGTTGATTTAACAGGGCCTGCTGGTGCCCTGAAACTGTTTATGAGGGCATCTGAGATTTTAAGGTATTCAGGGTCACCTGTGAGCCTGTATGCCCTGGCGTAGTGGCCGGCCAGGTTTCCCTGGGCGAAGCTGTCAAGCCACCCTGCCCCGGAACCACAGTAGTCAAAGTACATGGGGAAGACAACATACTTCATACCCCTGTAGGTCCTGAAGCTCACCATCAGTTTCTGCTCATCAAGGATCTCCAGGAACATGCTATCATTGCTTGCACCTGCAAGGTTTGATGTGAGTACAGGGTAGATGTTCCATCCCCTGTATTTGTAGTAAATGAAGGGGAGGCTGCTCCTGTACTCTGATGGGAATTTCCTGTAGTATGATGACCTGTTCCCGAATACGATGGCGACGTAACTCTTTGATGGTGACAGGCTGCGTGAGATATGACTTGTTGAGGCGGTTCTCAAGGGTTACAGATGCATTCTGGCTGCTGCTGTTCTCCAGGAGCTGGGTGCTGTTTACCGCCTGGGGGTCATCCGCATATGCTGGTGATATGAGTACGGCTGCGAGGACAGCTAATAGGAATATATTCCTCATGGGACAATATCTGTTCAGGAATGCATAAGTAAGTTCATATTTCCTGTTAATGAGATAGGTGAACATCCCTACGTATATTAACAGTACCTGAAGATGGAACATTTATTACATATGGGTGAGGTTTTTATGTAGGATAAGTATTTAAGACAGTTCACTTAAATATATAACAGTAGAATATCGTCTGTTCAGAGATTTGAAGTGATTATCATGGTCATATCCGTCGTAATACCAGCCCTCAACGAGGAGGGTGTTGTTGGTAAAACAGTCAGGTCTGTCCCTGTGGATGAACTCAAGGCAAGAGGATTTGATGTGGAGATACTTGTTGTGGACAACGCATCCGAGGATAACACCGCCAATGAGGCCAGGGAGGCCGGTGCAAGGGTTGTGAGGGAAGATAATAGAGGTTATGGTAACGCCTATAAGAGGGGTTTCAGGGAGGCCCGCGGTGACATCCTGGTTATGGGTGACGCTGACCTCACCTATCCCTTTGAGATGATACCAGAATTTGTTGATGAGATAATGAGGGGATACGACTTTGTGATAGGTGACCGCCTGAACGGTATGATGGAGGATGGTGCGATGCCAGCCCTCCACAGATACATAGGCAACCCCATGCTCTCAAGGATGCTCAACATCTTGTTCAGGAACCCCATCAGGGATACCCACTGCGGTATGAGGGCCTTCACGAGGGAGGCCCTTGAGAGGATGGACCTCAGGGCCCCCGGGATGGAGTTTGCCATTGAGATGGTTATAGAGGCCTCTGAAAAGAACCTCAAGATCAGGGAGATACCCATCCCCTACAGGAAGCGTGGAGGCGAGGCCAAACTCCACTCCTTCAAGGACGGCTGGAGGCACATAGATTACATGCTGAAGAGGAAGTTCTTTGGAGCATATTAGGATCCTCTCTAAAGGTGTTACCTTGAAGACAGTATCAGTTGTTATACCAATGAGGAATGAGGCCGAGATTCTCGAGCGCTGTCTTGAGGCAATGGAGAATCTTAACTATCCAGAGGATCTCCTTGAAATTGTGATAGTGAATGATGGGTCGACAGATAACACATCCGAGCTCATCAGGAATGGGGACTGGTCATTCAATTACCAGTACATTGAGACGAGTGGTGTTGGTGTATCACGGGCTCGTGATATAGGGTTCAGAAGTGCTAGTGGGGATTTTATAGCATTCACCGACGCAGATTGCGTTGTTGATGAAGACTGGATATTGAAGTTACTGGAGCCCTTTGAAGACGATGTGGCTGCAGTTGGAGGACCAAACCTGACTCCAGAGGATGACGAGCCCTTCGCAAGATGTGTTGGCCTTGCGCTTTCGTTCCTCAGCAAACCAGGAGCTAGATATGCCTATGAGGGTTCAAAAATAAGGGAAATACATCACAACCCAACCTGCAATGTCATGTACCGTAAGGATGTGCTTGAGGAGGTTAATGGATTTAACCATGACCTCGTCACAACTGATGATGAGGAACTGGACTACAGAATAAGGCAGAGAGGATACAGAATTCTGTATACTCCATTTGCAAGGGTTAAACACTACAGGAGGCCCAACTGGAAGAAGTTCATGAGGATGGCATACTATTATGGCCTTGGCAGGATGCAGTCAACAAAGTTACATCCTGATATGGGCCGCTGGTTCCACTTTGCACCGGTCTTATTTATACTGGCGATCATATCCCTTGCGGTACTCTCATTTTTCAATGGGATTTTCATGGTGATGCTGGCATCATTAGCACTGCTTTACCTTGCCGGTGTCTTTATGGTTTCAATGGTATATACAAGGAAGTCAGAGTGCGCTTTATTAACGTTTTTCATGCTTGTGAATTTCTGGATCTTATTATATGGAGCTGGAATGATGAGAGGTGTTTTCAGGTGAAAATTTATCTTTTGAATCCTCCTTATATGCCACATTTTGGACGTGGAATGAGGTGGCAGGATACTGGACGAGGCGGGACACTCTATTACCCCATATGGTTATCATATGCCGCCGCTTTACTAGATAAATACTATCAAATCAAACTTGTGGATGCGCCTGCATGGAATTGGGATAAAAAGGACGTACTAAAAGATATAGAAAAATTCAAACCGGAGCTAATAATAATAGACAGTAGCTTTCCCAGTCTCAATAATGACGTCAAAATCGCAGAGTACATAAAAGGAAACTATAATAGCAAGATTGTCCTTGTAGGGCCCCCAGGATCTCAGTTCCCAGATAAGATACTTCAAAGTCATGGTGTGGATATCGTTACAAGATATGAATACGATTTCACCCTCAAGGAATTGGCGGAGAGATTAGATTCATCACAAGAAATATCATCAGTAAAGGGGATATCATATAAGGAAAATGGTAAAATCATTCATAATCCCGAGAGGGAGTTTTCCACCTCAGAAGACCTTGAAAAAATACCATTCGTCTCAAAAATTTATAAGAAGTATCTCAACATTGAAGATTATTTCCTGGGAAGCTCACTTTACCCGGAAGTTCAAATCTTTACTGGTCGAGGATGTCCATTTCAATGCACATTCTGCTCATGGCCTCAAACGCTCATGGGGAGAAAATACAGGGTAAGAAGCATAGAAAACGTTCTTGATGAGCTTGAATGGATAGAAAAAAACCTGCCACAAGTAAAAGAAGTGTTCTTTGAGGATGATACCTTCACCGTTGATAGACAGAGAGTTAGAGATTTCTGTGATGCTTACATTGAAAGGGATCTCAGGGTGACATGGGCTTGTAATGCAAGGGTTGGACTTGACTATGAAACCATGAAGAAAATGAGGGAGGCGAACTGTCGCCTTTTGATTACTGGATTTGAATCGGGAAATGATGAAATATTAATAAATATAAAAAAGGGCATTACAGTTAAAGATATAAAGCATTTTTCAGAAGATGCAAAAAGAGCGGGGTTGCTTGTTCATGGAGATTTTATCATTGGACTTCCTGGAGAAAACTATGGAACTATTGAGAAAACAAAGAAGCTTATAAATGATATAAAGCCTGAATTATTACAAGTCTCAGTCGCATCACCATTCCCTGGCACGGCATTCTATGAGTGGTGCGTTGAGGGGGGGTATCTGTTGACAGATGACCCTACAGAATATCTTGATGAAAAAGGTCATCAGAAATCTGTTATACGCTATCCCCACTTAACGGAAGATGAGATAACTTCTGAGGTAAATAATATACTAAAAAATTATTATCTATCACCATCCTATGTAAAACTTGCAATGAGGCAGATATTAAGAAAAAATGGACTTAATGAACTTCGAAGATTATTATACTCCGCAAGAATGTTTTTGGCGTATCTTGGAGGCTTTCCATGAATATTCTAATGGTTTCACCCTATTTTTACCCCGATGGTGGAGGAGCGGAATTTTACCTTTACAAGATAGTAGAAGGACTCTCTAAGGAACATGAAGTCACAGTTCTATGCACTGGTAACTCTAAAACTGAGTTTAATGATAATATTAAAATATTTTCATTAAGGCATGATTTTAAGATCTCAACATCACCTGTAAGTTTAACTGCAGTTACAGACGTAGCATCCCATATCAAGAAAGCTAATTTTGATGTGTGCAATATAAACTATTATCTACCATATTTTCCTGATGTGGCTGCAATTGTTTCTAAGATCTATAATTTACCTTCTGTTATGACTTGGCATAATGATGTAGTAGGAAATGGTATGCTACGACCGCTTGCTAGTATTTATAATAATACGCTAAACAAGATAACTTTAAACGTGGTTGATAAGATAATTACACCTTCACCTTATTGTTATAATGAATCTCCATTTCTAAAGGATTTTAGGGACAAAATGGTTTGGATACCGCCTGGTGTAGATTTGGAAAAATATGAACGAACACCAACTCTATCAATAAGGGAAAAGTATGGAATAAAGGATTATCAACAAATAATCCTTTTTGTTGGTGTAATGAATAAATCAACAGCGCATAAAGGTGTTAATATACTTTTAAAGGCGTTTCAAAAAATTTATAATAAATATAAAGACGCCATACTTCTTATGGTGGGTAAGGGGGACATGGTTTCTTATTACAAAAAATGTTGTAAAAGTTTGGGCATTAATGATAGAGTTATATTTACAGGATTCGTCGATGAGACAGTTCTTATTAATATTTATAGAGCGTCAGAAGTTCTTGTTCTTCCTTCTACCACAGTTCAGGAAGGCTTCGGAATGGTCTTAATTGAGGCCAATGCATGTGGCAAACCCGTGATTGGATCAAGGATTGGTGGAATAAAGTATGTTATAAAGGAAGGCGTAACTGGACTCCTTGCAACTCCAAAAGACCCGGATAGTCTTGCAGATGCGATAAGTTATTTACTTGAGAATCCTTCAAAGGCTAACAAAATGGGAAAGAAAGGTAGAAAGATGGTTGAAAATCATTATGGGTGGCATAAAGTTGTTGAAAAGACATTTGATGTTTTTAGTACGTTGGAGGGAGTTTATTGAAAATTTGTCAAGTCGCATCTTTATATTTCCCATATTTTGTAGGTGGTGGCGAAATAGTTGTTGAGCGAATTTCAAGAGAACTGAAAGAAAGAGGGCATAATATAATGATTTTAATGGCGGGAAAAGGAGATGTTTTTAGGATTCATAATGATGTGAAGGTGTATGAAATTAATCCTAGAAACATTTATCCGCCTTTTGATTTTTATAAGAAACCTTCTTTTTTAAAGCCATTGTGGCATATTATAGATTTATTTAATGTGTGCTCTTATTATAAAATTAAAAAAATTCTTAAAAAAGAAAGGCCAGATGTTATTCATGTTCATAATTACAAAGGATTATCCCCTTTGTTATTTAAGGCAGCAACAAGTTTAAATATTCCCATTGTTTTTTCTGCTCATGGTTATTCACCAGTCTGTATTAAAGGGACACTTAGGAGATCCAAAGGCATATGTGAATCCCCAAACATTTTTTGTAAAATATATGTCTTATTCCAAAGACTATTAATTAAAAATAATGTTGACTTTTTAATTAGCCCTTCGAATTTCACTCTGAGTGAACTTAAAAGTAGAGCTTGTTTTAATGGCGTGAAAACCTGTAGATTACCTAATCCCATTGAAATTGATCAGCAAGCTCAACCATTAGAAAAAGGTTATGATATTATTGATGTTCTATATGTAGGAGCTCTTTCTGAGGATAAAGGCATTTTTATTCTTCTGGATGCGTTTAAAAAAATTAAAGATAATAAATTTCGTTTACATATAGTGGGTAAAGGTTCAGGAGAGCTTGAAGTTCATAAAAGAATTTTAAGTGATAGACGTATATCTTTTTACGGATTTCTAGAAGGTGATGATCTCATAAGACTTTATAAAACCGCCAATATAACGGTTGTACCTTCAACAGGTTATGAGGTTTTTGGTATGGCGATTATCGAGAGCTTTGCAAATTCAACTCCCGTAATAGCAAGCAATATTGGAGGTATTCCTGAAATTGTAAAACATGAATATAATGGTCTCCTTTTTGAAGCAGGAAATTTAAATGAATTAAAGGAGCTTCTAGAATCTCTTAATGAAAATATTTTAAAAAAAATGGAATTCAATGCCTTTAAAACATCAAAAGAATATGACGTCAAAAAGCATGTTGATATCTTAGAGAAAATCTATAGAACTCTTAAGGGTGATGCTATATGAGGAAGGATATCGTTTTTTTGATATTAACTTTATTGATTGTCGACATTTCAGTTTTAATGGATATTTCACCGCTCAGACAGTCTTTACCTTTTATAGCGTTCTCTATATTGCCAGGTTATCTTTTTTTAAGTATTATTCATTCAGATCTTAAAGGTATTGAGAAATTTTTAACTTCAGTGTCTCTTAGCATATTTCTTTTATATTTAATAGGTTTGATTATTAATTCAATGTACCCCATTTTAAAGAACCCAATCTCATTCTTTCCAATTTTTGTGGCTTTGAATATTCTTTTTTTGATTTTAATTTTTTTAGAATACCTGAAAGGGGAGGAAATTGTCCTAAACTTTGAATTCAAATTTAAGAAATATTATTATTTGATATTATTTTTATTTGCACCGTTACTTGTAATTATAGGGTCGTATATGATGAATGTCTATTCAAATAATTCTTTTCTTCTACTTAGTATTTTTTTAATATCTTGTTATCTTGTTTTATTGACTCTATATGATGATAAAGTTCCTACTTTGGCTTTTCCAATGGCTTTAATGAGTATTTCTTTAAGTCTTCTTTTAATGAATAGTCTACCTTCAAATTATTTGATCGGAAGGGATATTCACTGGGAATATTACGAGTTTAAAAGAGTTTTGATTAATCATAGATGGCTTATTGATACTAATTCTATAAGAGGATCATATAACGCTTGTTTAAGTATTACAATATTGCCTTGTATATATAAATTAATACTTAACGTTCCTGCAGTGTATATATTGAAAGTTTATTATGGATTTTTTGGTTCCATCCTCCCTCTATCGGTTTATGCAATTTCAAAAAAAATATTTGATAGTAAACTCTTAGCATTTTACGCAAGTACTTTGTTTATATTTCAATTTTATTTTGTTTTTCTTTTAGGGTTCTGCAGGCAATTATTGGCTCTTCTCTTTTTTTCTAACGCTATTCTGCTTTTATTATTGAATAACACTAATGAACTTCATAAGCGGGGTTTCATCCTAATCTTCATGGTATCCACGGTCTTTTCTCATTATACAACATCATACATTTTTTTTATTATTGTGTTTATAATCTCTCTCCTGAGTTGGATTCTTAAAAGATTTAACTTAAGAGTTCAAGAAAGAGGAGAAAACAACTTTACATTGATTAGTAGTCTATTTTTTTTTGCTGTGCTTTTTTGGTGGTATGCACAGATGACATCAGTCCCTTTTTATGATTTCATCGGCTTTATTAAAGGTACTCTTATTAACATGAC
>ERZ773359.4531-NODE-4531-length-14325-cov-5.281570_pt1 | contig 14325 bp, 17 predicted proteins | sample MGYA00374955_ERZ773359 | MGnify/ENA primary metagenome ERZ773359 (study PRJEB29098, sample SAMN04486028) | biogas fermenter metagenome | study: EMG produced TPA metagenomics assembly of the Biogas fermentation microbial communities from Germany - Plant 4 DNA1... | reverse complement strand
CAGCTGCAGAGGTCTCATCACAGGAGGTCTCTATGGCCAGGATAATGACTCCTTCGCTATCCTCCTTATTCCATTCAATCTCGCCGCCCATGTTCTTATACGCTTCCCAACTTATCCATGTCATCCTTCCCGACATCTCCTTTCATCTCTTTCCACATGATCAGGGCATCCTCATTATTATTAAGATAATATCCGGGCCGGCAGCCGGCAGATACAAAACCCTTCTTCCTGTAGAGGTTAATGGCTGAATTATTGGAGACCCGGACCTCCAGGGTGGCCTCCCTGATCCCCTCCTGCCAGGAATATTCTAAAATCCTGTCCAGCAGATCCATGGCTATACCCTTCTGCCTGTAATTCCTGTCTACAGCCAGATTGGTTATATGCAGCTGGTCCATTATCAGCCAGCCGCCGATATAGCCAACCACCTTTCCATCCTCCAGGGCTACAAAATAGGCGGCATGGGGATTGGCACTGATCTCTGATTTAAAGGCATATTCTGACCAGGGATCAGAAAAGGAATCCCGCTCAATTGCCAATACTTCCGCCAAATGCATCAATTCCATGGGAACTATTTTTATCTTCATCGCCCTCACCCATGTATCTTCTGCCAGTTGACCTCTGCCTGCGGTTTTTTCAGATAATCTGGAGTTATCTCCAGGTAATTATCTCTCCTGCCCTGTGCCAGATAGTACTGGCCCAGGGCTGCCAGGACCCCGCCCCTGATTATATTCTTATCGGCTGTAGCCAGCCTGATGTCCAGGCCGGTATCAGCAAGCTGTGAGTGGTACTGGTGGACAGCATTACCGGCAAAATAAAAAACGCCTTCTGGATCCAGCCCTTTCAGCTCCTCCAGCAGGTCCTCAATGGAAACGGCGCTGGGATCATTAGTCCTCCGGCTCTGAATATCTCCGGCCCAACCCTTATAGATGGCAGTATAGACCCGTTCCCGCCTGGCATCAATGACAGGCAGCAGCCAGGCTTCAGTATCACTCAGGTTATAGGCCAGGGCATCCAGAGAAGATACTGCCACTATGGGCAGGTCCAGGACCTGGGCCAGGGTTCTGGCCGCTGTCAGTCCGATCCTCAACCCGGTAAAAGAGCCTGGCCCTGTACCTATACAGAGACCCTCCAGGTCCTCTATTCTTTTTCCTGTACTGGACAATAGATAGTCCAGATTACTGTGCAGTTCCTCGCCGTGGCGGTGGATCAGGCGTAAATTTACCTCACCCAGGATACCTTCCTCATCAGCCAGGCCCAGGGCACAGATTTCAGTACTGGTATCAATACCCAAAGTCAACATATTCTTCTAACCTTTCCAGTAAAGTTAATGATCTTTCTCCTTCCCCTTCTATGCTGATTTCTCTTTCCTCCTCAGAAAGACGATTTATCCTGATATAGATGAAATCCGGTGGCAGGAGGTCATAGGCCAGATCAGGCCATTCGATGATTACCACCCCGTCACTATCCAGATATTCCTCAATGGCCAGATCATAGAGTTCCTCATCTTTCTCCAGCCGGTAGAGATCCATGTGGTAAACAGTAAAATCCCCTTCATATTCATTGATGATATTGAAGGTAGGGCTGGTCACATCTTCCAGGACACCGAGCCCTGAGCATATCCCCTGGGCCAGGACAGTCTTGCCTGCCCCCAGGTCGCCGGCCAGCAGTATTATCTGGCCTGCTTCCACCAACTCCCCGATGTTTTCACCCAGAGAATAGGTCTCATCTTCAGAACTGCTTATAATGGTTAATATATTGTCATCCATTTGCTCTCTCTCCTTATTTCCAGTATTGCCTTGTAGTACAGTTATATTATAACAATTTAATCGGAGTTGACAAGAGGGATATTCCAGATTAAATATTTCAAATATTTACTTTTTCCAGGTAATGTAGTCCCTCCCTATAAGGCATTGCTTTCAGGATAAAAGAGAAGAGATTATACTGCAGGCAGAGATTGAAGTCTTCTACCGGTGACCAGTCCTGGTTGGCCGGATCGAAAAACCTCTTTCCGCTGGTTTCTTTTAAGATTTCCCTGATTTCCTCCTCCTCCGGCATTTCTCCCCCCTTGAACTGCCGGTAGATGGCTGCCACTTCCCCATCTACATCTACTGTAATCCTGTCCCTGGCCGGAGAGAGTTCCAGCAGGAGGTTTTTAATATAATAGGCACAGAGGATATCTTCATTGGTCGGCTCTATCCCGGCCAGACCCATACAGACCAGTGAGACTACTGCCGGCTCCCTCTGCAGGATATAGCTGGCTACAGCCCGGGCATTCACAAAACTGCCGGTTATAATCTCCTCAGCCTTTACAGCATTTACTATCCCCTGGGTGCCGGCACTGGTAGTATGGATCAGGGTCCTGCCGCTAAAATCTACCCCCTGGACCTGGGCCGGGGAATTACCATAATCAAAGCCGGATAATTTCTTCCCCTTCCTTTCACCTACCAGGATAAAGTCCTCATTTTCTTCCTTCAGGGCATAGGCTGTTTCCAGTCTGCCCACAGGTATTATTTTCTCTGCCCCGTTATTGAAGGCATAGGAGGCCAGGGAAAAGGCCCGGAAGACATCGATGATGACCGTCAGGCCTTCCGCTTTTTTTGCTCCTTCTATCAGTTGTAAAATCTTTATCTTCATTATGTAAACTCCTTAACTGGATATATATTATATGTAGAAATTTATTTAAGTATATTATATTCAGGATATTCAGGCTGCCTTTAAGCTACTATATTATATTTCCCGGCTAAAACCTCTCTGGCCTTTGGCAGATTCTCTTGTTTGACAAAGATATAATCTGTATTATATGTAGAAAAAACGAAAATAGGGATTCCTGCCTCAGCAAGAAGGGCACTGATGGAGGCAATGATACCACATTGGGAAAAATCAAGTAGGCCTTCTATCTTGAAAGCCCGCCAGCCCTTTTCATTTTCCACACCCTCCGGCACAGCACTTTCCTTGACAATAATGGACATCTCTTCCACCGTCCTGGTTATGGAATAAAAATCTCTGCTCTCCAATATCCAGATGGGAATAGGCAGATTATTATCTGTCTTGCAGATAGCAAAACGCTCATCGAGTAAACTTAGAGTTAATTGCTCTCCTGAGATGATAATTACCCCCTTTCCTATCTTATCTGGATAAAGATATATCTCAAAAAGCCAATATACAGACTATCCTCGCCACCTGAAGTGACCCTGAAGATGCTGAATAAGTAATAGTTTTCCCTGGTGGTGGCTACATTCAATAAAGGCCTTGCCACAACTCCGCCGAAAAATTCCTCCAGTTCTGTACTATCCGGTCCTGTTGCTTTTCTCACAGCCCAGTCAAGAAAATTGTTCTTCTCCGGGTTACTCACAAACAGGACCAATAACAAGAGGACAATAACTAAAAGGACCTTGACAGAACTTTTTTTCATTTTCTCTTCCCCCCAATAAATTTTTACCGCCCGGAATCTTCCCCTGATATTCCTGCACCTTAAAGCATATACATTAGATATAGTCTTTCCGGGAGGTTTATTTTATGAAAAAGGAAAAAGCATTGGTCATCTTTCTCCTCTTTCTCCTTGCCTTCTCCAGTCTTTATATTGGACTAAAAAAACATTCCGGTAATAGGGAGTATAGATTCCTGTCTTCTCTTCAGGAATCCTTCCCTGTCACTACAGGAGAGATTGAACTGCCCCTGCCGGTACCCTCCTCTATCAGCACTGAGAGGGAGCAGCTCCGGCTGGATCTGGAAAAGATAGCCGTCAAGCGTTTTTTTATTGTTTATTCCGTGGTCTATGGAGACCAGAGCCATACAGCCTATCATCTCTACCTGACTGATCTTCAGCGTCAGGACCTGGATAAGGAAGGACTGGGCGAAATCTACCTGCAAACAGAAACAGGGGAAATTATCCAGCCTGTAGCCCAATTGCCGGTAGTCAAAGACTTTCCCGATGATCAGCCTCTGGGCTGGAAGATAAAGATAATTGCCAAATTTCCTTACATGCCCCATCGTTCCAGTCATGACCTGATTCTCTATTATCTGGGAGAAAAATTTGTCCTGAAAGACATCTCTTATTAATTTTTCAATCCTGGATATGGATGTGGTCCCTTAAATGTTTGCTGCAATATTCATAGGCACCGCCACATTTGGAACAATAGCGGAATTCCATCTCCGGATCATCCTTTTCTGTGATACCACAGATGGTACATTTATGTATGGTATTATTCCGGTCATATCTCACTACATCAAAGCGCCTTCTATTCCTGTAGACCTTTTTCTTCAACTTAAGATCCTGCAGGATATCCTTGCCGAAGAAGAGGAAATAGTTGGCCAGGGCTGCCAGTACTGTGAATTTTCCCGCCAGGGGGGCAGTGATAATAGTATAAAGCAGATAAATCCAGTTAAAATAGGCCAGATACTTGATCTTCACCGGTAAAACGAAAAATATGAGCAATTCAAAATCGGGATAAAGCCTGGCAAAGGCCAGAAAAAGGGAGAGGTTGACATAGACAGCTGTCCCCACCCCGCCGGTGATAAAGGAAATCAGGGTTGTGGCCAGCAGGCCGATGAAATAAAAAAGATTGAACCGGAAGGTTCCCCAGACCCTTTCCAGGGCGGTACCCATGATATAAAGGATATAAAGTGCAAAAATAATGAAAAAAATTGAATCCGTCGGAGGTATGAAGATATAAGTTATAAGTCGCCAGATTTCTCCCTGCAGGACCCGCCGGGGTATCAAGAGCAGGCTGTTAAAGAAATTACCATATGGGTCCAGGAGACCAAACAGGAATACTATTGCTGTAATCATTACTATATGGCCCATTAAGTTCTTTATGGCCAGCTTGCCGAATTTTCTCTCCAGTTTATTTATCCACTTCAAAGGAGCCACCTCTTTTTTTATTATATATTCCCATTATATCCCTTTATCAACAATTTATCAACTGACGACCCAGGGATGGCAGGGATGATACAGGAGGACGGTTCTTCTGTGTCATTGCACCGTCACAAGGGGATGGTTCTTCCGTATTAGTCCCGGTATCATCCAGGGTTACCAGTCTCAAATTCTTTTACAACAGAAAGAATAAACCAATAAAAATAGTTTTTTATAAAAATGTGAAAACAGCACAGGAGAACTGTCCCTCTGTGCTGCTCTGTTCTGTGGGCCTTAAAAATGGCGCAGGAGGTCATCGAGGGTCTCCCGCCTCCTGATGAGCCGGTCCCTGCCTTCCCTATCGAGCAGGACCTCCGCCGGCCGGAGGCGGCAATTATAATTGGAAGCCATGACATAACCATAGGCCCCTACATCCAGTACTGCCACTACATCCCCTTCCTCTATCAGGGGTAGTTCCCGGTTCTTCGCCAGTATATCGCCGCTTTCGCAGATATTGCCTACAATATTCACCTTTTCCAGCCCGCCCTTCTTCCCGCCATTGGCCGGATTTTTCAGGACCTCTACCTCATGGTAGGAACCATAGAGGACTGGCCGCATCAGTACATTGAAACCCAGATCTGTACCGATATATTTAGTGCCGTAGTTTTCCTTGATGGCATGACATTTACCCAGGAGGAGCCCAGCCTCAGCCACGATATAGCGGCCCGGTTCTATCATAACCGTCAGTTCCGGATTCTCATATTCAGCCAGAAATTCCTGCAGGACCTTCTCCAGCTCCCGGCCCAACTGGACCAGATCCAGCCTCTCTTCCGATGGGTGGTAGGGGATACCGAAGCCGCCCCCCAGATCAACAAAATCAAGGCCGGGGAATTCCATGGCCAGCTGGAAAAGCTTCCTGGCCCCGGTAATATAGCTGTCTACATCCAGGAAGAGGGAACCGATATGCTGGTTGATACCGGCCAGTTTCAGCCCGTATCTATCCAGTACTTCCTTCACCTGGGGTGCAGCTTCTGCCTGGATGGCAAACTTGGTCTTTTCCCCGCCAGTATTAACCTTTTCATGATGACCGGCCCCTACACCGGTATTAAACCTGACAGCAACCCTGCCGCCAGGGTTGAGCCGGCCGTAGAGTTCCAGTTGGGAGAGGGAATCCACACTGAGCAGGATTCCCCTCTCGATTACGAATTTCATCTCTTCAGGAGAAATATTGTTGGACACATAAAAGATCTGCTCAGGGGCAAAGCCTGCCTTTTCCTCTATGATCAACTCGCCCGGAGACATGGCATCAACATCCAGCCCCTCTTCCCTGATTATCTTCAGAAGCTCCAGGTTGGTATTGGCCTTGGCCGAATAATGGACCCGGAAATTCCTGTAGGTAAGGAGTCCCTTCATCTCCCGGCAACGTCTCCTGATTATTTCTTCGCTATAGACATACAGGGGGCTGCCGTATTTGTCCAGCAGCTCAAAGGCCCTGTCGCTGCTTATCCTGAATTTCTCCATACTATCTACTCCCTTTTTTTACTGGAATTAGTATCGAATAACTATCAATATATTTTATCACAGGCTGCAGGAAATTTCACCGTATTTCAATCTGCCGGACCTATCCCTTCATCAATTTTTCTACTAGTTTTTGCTGCAGAACCCTTCCAGCCTTTCCAGGTAATTCCCGGCCAGTTGAAGGGCTTCCAGCCAGACTGCCTGGCTGTCTGCACCTTCTGCCTTCAAATAGGCTGCCATCTTCTCCTCCATCTCTTTTTCAACCTTATCCCGGTACTCAGCCATTTTAGCCTGGAAGCGGGCTGCCCTTTTACCCAGCTGACGGGATAGCTGCCGCCATTTCTTGCAATATAGATAGGCATATTCCAGGTCCACAAAGGGATTCTCCTGCTGCCCCTCCTCCAAGAGGAGCATTGGTTTATAGAGGGACAGGCAGGGATTCGGTGAACCGGTAACCAGACCAGGAATCTATCCCGGTAATATTCAATGAGCATGGATGAGGTGGTCTCATTTTTTATTAAAAAACCGGGATGGATACAGATAGAAGTCATGCCCCTCTCCGGCAGGCGTGAATCCTTCCTGTGCAGGCGCAGAAGCCCAAACAGGCTGCGGAGGTTGATCTCCCTCTCCGCCAGGTAGCTGCAGGATAGGCCCTGCCTTACATCTCCCCTGGAGAAAAAGGTATAGAACCTATCCTCTGCCTCCCTTTTCAGGTTCCTTACCGGTCTTGCCTGCCAGTCTCCTGGAAATCATCCCTGATGGAATAGGAATTGGAGATGCTGGCAAAGCCCTCTACCTCCCTCAGGGCCCACCGATCCCCTGCTGTCTCCAGGACCACTGCCCTTTTAAAGTCCTTGATGATATAGGAGTTGTGATAATATAATTTGCCTTTAAAGCTGCCATTACCCCCCTGGAGATGGACCTCGATAAGAGTGGTGATAAAATCCACTGCTTCCTGGACATCCTGGCAGTTGTGGAGGGCCAGGCGCAGGATATCCATGCCCAGGAGCCCGTCTGCCTGGTTCTTTCCCCGGCAGAAAACGGCTTCATTACCGATGGCCAGGCCTTTCTCGTTTACACCCATCTCTGCCCCCCAGATCCAGTCCGGTTTGGAGATGATGGCAGAATAGGGATGCTCATATTGAGGAAAAAGTTCTTTCAAAAGCCGGAAGGAACTTTCCAGATATTCCTTTTTCTCATATTGCACAGGCCCCTCCTGAAACTCCCTGACCGGATCAGTGGATAGGTAGACAAATTGAAATTCATCCGGATGCCGGTCTGAATTCTTACCGAAAAAGGAATGCTCCGGAGAGAGAATAGCTGTAAAAGTATCACACATACCCCTACCTCCTTTTTTTACTGGAGAAAACACAGCAACCCTATAACTTATTCAATTCCCGGGAACGTTCTGCAGCAGCCTTCACCGCAGCTATGAGGGCAGAGCGGAAACCCCTCTCCTCCAGTACCTCCAGGCCCCTGATGGTGGTACCGCCCGGAGAAGTGACCATATCCTTCAATTCTCCCGGATGCCTGCCGGTCTCCAGCACCATTTTGGCTGCCCCCTGTACCGTCCAGGCAGCCAGCTGCAGGGCCAGCTCCCGGGGCAGGCCGGTCAGGACACCACCATCGGCCAGGGCTTCAACCAGCAGGTAGATATAGGCCGGCCCGCTGCCGCTTAAGCCCGTAACCCCGTCCAGCAGGTTTTCCTCTACCTCCACCACTTCACCGATACTCTCAAAAAGCCTCTTGACCTGTTCCAGTTCCTCTGCTTTCACGGCAGGGCCGGCAGCCAGGGCAGTGATCCCCTCATTGATGAGGGCCGGTGTATTGGGCATGGCCCGGATAATCCTCCAGGGAGAATCCAGCTCCCTGGCCAGCTTTTCGATGGACAGGCCGGCGATGATGGAAACAATCAGCTTATCTCCCACCCCGGGGGAGATACTGGGAGCCAGAGAATGAAAGACCTGTGGTTTCACCGCCAGGATAATAAGGTCAGCATCCCTGATGGCCAGCTCATTATCTTGAGTCGTCCTGATGCCATAATAATCATGATTGCTCTCCTCCTCCATGAGCAGGGGATCACTGGCAATGATATCCTCTGGTTTACACAGGCCGCCACTGATTATACCCCTCAGGAGGGCAGAACCCATCCTTCCCAGACCTATAATGGCAATCTTCATAACTAACACCCCTTTACAGGATTTTTTCTTGCCCCTTCCTCTTCTCTAAGAACCCCTTATTCCCTGATCTGGCCCTGGCCGTAAACGATGAACTTGCAGGTAGTCAATTCATTCAGGCCCATGGGGCCCCGGGCATGGAGCTTCTGGGTACTGATACCTATCTCAGCCCCCAGGCCGAACTGGTTACCGTCAGTAAAGCGGGTAGAGGCATTGACATAGACAGCAGCAGCATCCACCTCCCTGAGGAAACGCTGGCTCCGGGTATAGTCATTGGTAATGATAGCTTCTGAGTGTTTCGTGCCATAGGTATTGATATGGCTTACAGCATCTTCAAAGTTATTCACCACCCTGACGGCCAGGATATAATCCAGATACTCTTCCTCCCAGTCACTCTCCACTGCCTCATTTATATCAGGTATTATCTCCCTGGCTGCAGGACAGCCCCTTAACTCCACATTGTTTTGCCTGAGTACACGGTATAATTCCGGCAGGAAGTCAGGGGCAATAGCCCTGTGGACCAGCAAGGTTTCCACTGCATTACAGACACCAGGCCGGCTGGTCTTGGCATTGAAGACAATATCCAGGGCCATCTGCAGATCTGCCCCTTCATCCACGAAGATATGACAGTTCCCGGTCCCTGTTTCGATGACCGGCACCCTGGCCTCATTGATGACCCGCCTGATCAGGCCGGCACCCCCCCTGGGGATAAGGAGGTCCAGGTATTCATTAAGCCCCAGCAGGACAGAGACCGCCTCCCGGTCTGTGGTCTGGACCAGCTGGATACTGCCGGCAGGCAGGCCGACCCGGGCAATTGCCTCAGCGGCAATCCTGGCCAGTATCCGGTTGGAATTGATAGCCTCAGAACCTCCCCGCAGGATGACCGCATTCCCGGCCTTCAGGCAGAGGCCGGCAGCATCGATGGTCACATTGGGCCTGGCCTCATAGATGATACCGATCACCCCCATCGGTACCCGCATCTTACCCACCATTAGACCATTGGGCCTTTTCCACATCTCCACTATATCTCCGACAGGATCCTCCAGTTGGATTATCTCCCTTAAACCATCAGCCATGCTCCTGATCCTGTCCTCATTGAGCAGGAGCCGGTCCAGCAGGGCCCTGCTCAGACCGGCCTTCTCCCCTGCCTCCAGGTCCTTCCTGTTTTCCTCCAGTATCTCCTCCATGGAGTTTTCCAGCTCTGTGGCAATGGCCTCCAGTGCCTGGTTTTTCATCTCTGTAGAAAGGTTGGCCAGTACTTCTGCTGCTCTTTTTGCACCTCTGGCCTGGGCAATTATCTCTTCTCTTATACTCACTACTATCTCCCCCTTTTTATTTTTCAGGAACTTACCTGTCTCCAGTAAATAAACTCCTTAAACCCGGAAATCAGCGGCCATTCTCCCTGCAAATGGCCAGGTTATCCCGGTGTATGACATCAGGCCCATTGCTGTAACCGAGGATTGTGCTGATCTTCCGGGAATGCTGCCCCCTGATCAGCTCTATCTCCCGGGCCGAGTAATTGGATAAACCCTTGCCGATCAGGGTGCGGTCTTTGTTGAGAACCTCTACCGGGTCTCCCTGCTGGAAATCCCCTTCCACTGCCAGTATCCCTCCCGGCAGCAGGCTCTTCCCTTTCTCCAGCAGGGCCTTTTCCGCCCCCTCATCTATAAGCAGGCTCCCAGATACTGTGGGATTATACAGGAGCCAGTGTTTCCGTTTACTTAAGGGTTTCTCCCCTGGCAAGAAGGTGGTACCGATGGAGTAATCATTACCCTTTTCCAGTTTCTCCACTATTTCCAGCAGGATATATTCCCTGTAGGCCGGTCCCAGGACCATGACTATCCCGGAGTTGGCGGCAATCTTTGCCGCAGCCAGTTTGGTCTGCATGCCGCCTGTCCCCAGCTTGCTGCCGCTCCCCCCGGCCAGGGCCTCAATCTCCGGCGTAATCTGCTCCACCTTATCGATCTTCTCTGCATTTTTCTCCACCCGGGGATTCCCATTATAGAGGCCCTCCACATCAGACAGGATGATCAGGAGATCCGCATCCACCAGGCTGGCCACCAGAGCAGAGAGGGTATCATTATCTCCGAACTTGATCTCCTGGGTGGCCACAGTGTCATTCTCATTTATGATGGGGATTACCCCCCTCTTCAAGAGGCTGGTCATGGTATTATAGGCATTGAGATAGCGTTTCCGGTCCTCCAGGTCACTGGCAGTCAGCAGAATCTGGGCCCCTATCTCCCCATATTCCCGTAAAAACCGGTTATAGATGGCCATGAGCCGGGCCTGGCCGACAGCCGCCATGGCCTGCTGTTCAGGAATTAGTTTGGGCCTCTCCTTTTCCCCCAGCTCTGCCATACCGGCACCGATGGCCCCGGAAGTCACGAAAAGGACCTCCCGTCCCTGATTCTTCAAATCCACCATCTGGCGCAGATAGTGGTCAATCCTGGCCAGATTTAGTTTTCCTCCCCCATGGACCAGGGAACTGCTCCCTATTTTGATGACAATCCTCTTATAATGCATAGGACATCTTCCTCTTCTCCTTTTATTTTATTATAAGTTTATTGCAATAGCAAAAAAGCCCCGTTCCTGTAAGGAACGAGGCCTTGCTCGCGGTACCATCCTACTTGGCTCAAGGAATTGAACCCCCTCAACCACCTACTTTCTGCACCCTCAAATAGAGGTTCAGAAAATAAGCGTTCGCTCTAACGGCCGAAAACCGGAGAGGTTTGATTTATTTCACCTTCGACTCCCAGGCGGGTAGATTAAATGAGTTATGGCCAGGCTCCCACCGTCCCTGGTTCGCTTGCATAACCCCCTTTTAATCTGTTCCTGTTCATGGTCTTTGCCTATTTAGGTTTTCCTTAATACCAATTTTATTAAATTATATAGAAAAATATAACAGCTGTCAAGCTCTGTTTGTTTACCTGCCAACCTGGCTGACAATTACAGCACCCCAGGCCCCTTTTATCTGGTTTTGGCCAGAATAGACAGGATTTGAAGGTTCAGCAGAATATGCTGACAGATACATGCCGGATGGGAAAACTACCTGTTATGATAATAGGCCAGGATTCCGGCATAGATAGCCTGGGCAGCCCTTTCCCTGGTACTACTCCTGGCCAGCAGGGCCTCCTCTGCAGCATCACTGATAAAACCTATCTCCAACAGGAGAGAATCCATCCTGGTCTCCCGGATAACGTGGAAGTTCCCCGCCTTCAGGCCCCGGTCCTTTAAACCCAACTCCCTGACCAGCTGTTCCTGCAGATACCAGGCCAGGGCCCAGGCTTCCCTGCCGGCACTATGGTGGGCATAGGTCTCAATACCCCGTTCCCGGCCGTTTTCTGCAGCATTGATGTGGATACTGATGAATGAATCCGCCCCCAGCCTGTTGGCCAGGGAGGATCTCTCAGCCAGGGATACAAACCGGTCCGTATCCCTGGTCAGATAGACCCGGGCTGCTGTATTTTCCTGCAAAAGACGGTATACCCTCCTGGCGATATCCAGATTGACATCCTTCTCCTTCAGGCCCCTGGCCCCCACCGCCCCCGGATCATGGCCGCCATGGCCGGGATCAAGGACAATAATCTTACCGGCCAGGGGTGATGGGCCGGCCGGAACCCTGCTGCCGGCATCCTCAATGGCCGGTTCTTCCCTGAGCATGGAATTTATTCTATTCAAAAGATAAAGGGAGACTACTCCCTTTAAAATGAATTCCAGATTATCCTTTTTGAGTAACTCCCTGCTTCTGGCCTCAGCCAGCTGTGGAAAGGAAGCGGTAAGGAGAAGGGATAAAAGCAGCACCAATATCAGCAATCTCTGCAGCAACTTAGTTCTCAACATCTATTAAAACCCTTTCTTTATCTCTCTGATGGCAGATTATCCTCTCATTCTCCTTACTCTATTCGCTTCCTGAAGGGGATGTCCTGCTGGTATTTATTGTAATCTGATTAAGTAAATGGATTTAATCCACTACCTCTTCCCCGTTGATAAAGACCCTTTCTACCCTTGCCTGTATATCCAGAGGGTGCCTGTCAAAGATAGCCAGGTCTGCATCCTTACCAGGCTCAATACTGCCAACCCGGTCATCAATTCCGAGGATGATGGCCGGATTTATGGTGATGGCCTTCAGGGCTTCCTCCTCCGGCATACCGGCCTTGACTGCCAGGGCAGCATAGACCGGCAGGTTCTCTGTGGGTACTACCGGATGATCACTCATTATGGCTACCCTCACTCCAGCCCCGGCCAGTATACCTGGTGTGCTGAAACTCTGGTCAGCCAGCTCCACCTTGGTCTTACCGCTCAGGGTCGGGCCGACAATAGCCGGAAATCCGGAACGGGCAATCTCTTCAGCTATCTGATGTCCCTCAGTACAATGTTCCAAAGTAACCTTTATATCAAACTCCCGGGCAATCCTGATGATAGTCATGATATCATCAGCCCTGTGGGCATGGGCCTTCAGGGGCAGTTCCTTCTTCAGGACAGGTATGAGGCTCTCCATCTTCAGGTCTCTTTTGAAGTGTTCTCCCTTCTCCTCCATAAGCTCCTTCTCGGCCAGATAATCCTGGGCCTTTATCAAATATTCCCGCAACAAGGCGGCAACTGCCATCCTGGTCTGGGGTGACCGGTTTTTCTCACCATAAACTGCCTTAGGATTTTCTCCCAGGGCTGCCTTGATACCAATGGGATTCTTGATAATCATCTCATCAACGGTCCGCCCACAGGTCTTGATGGCCACACTCTCCCCGCCCAGCACATTAGCACTACCCGGGCCAGTGGCTACAGTAGTCACACCATTCAGGCGGGCATTCTTCAAACCCGGCTCCCGGGGATTAATGGCATCTATAGCCCGGAGATGGGGGGTGACAGGGTCACTCATCTCATTATAATCCCGGCCTTCCCAGCCCAGCCCGTCCTCACCGATTCCCAGATGGGTATGGGCATCAATAATACCTGGAAAGACTATCTTCCCCCCGGCATCGATTATTTCAACCCCGCCCGGAATCTGGATATCAGCTCCTACCTCCCTGATCTTACCATCGGCAATGAGTACACTGCCTCCTTCGATAATTTCTCCTGCCATCGTATAAATCTTTCCATTAATAATAGCTTTCATATCCTCTTCCTCCTCTGCTTTTTATGTATATAAAAAAAGAACTCCTCTTCCAGGGAGCTCAAAGGTCAATTAACCCCAGGCTTATCTCGATAGCCTCATCCACCTTTTCGATGATACTCTTATCGAGATGTGCTACATGCCTTTGTAATCTCTTCTTATCAATTGTCCTGATCTGTTCCAGCAGGATAACAGAGTCTTTCTCCAGTTTGGTATCCTTGGCAGAAATCTCTACATGTGTCGGTAACTTGGCCTTGTCTATCTTGGATGTTATTGCAGCAACTATAACTGTTGGGCTATACTTATTACCGATATCATTCTGGATGATGAGGACAGGCCTCACGCCACCCTGTTCTGACCCAACAACAGGATTTAAATCCGCATAATAGATATCGCCTCTGCTCACGTTCACACTCTATTCACTCTCCGCCAATTTCTCTTCATAGAAATAGATGGTCGGCCCATCACACTTGATGCCTTCATCAGCTAATTGAAGATTAATGGCACTCATTTCCAGGTAGCCGCTCTTCAACTGTTCCCTTATCTCCTGCCTCTTCTTCTCTTCCAGATAGGATTTCATGGCTTCCCTGATAAATTCACTGCGGTTCCCCCTGCTTTTTTTTACATAGCCGTCTACCTCCTGTAGAAGCTGATTAGGCAAACTTATC
>ERZ773359.4526-NODE-4526-length-14340-cov-7.731397_pt1 | contig 14340 bp, 7 predicted proteins | sample MGYA00374955_ERZ773359 | MGnify/ENA primary metagenome ERZ773359 (study PRJEB29098, sample SAMN04486028) | biogas fermenter metagenome | study: EMG produced TPA metagenomics assembly of the Biogas fermentation microbial communities from Germany - Plant 4 DNA1... | reverse complement strand
CAGCCCTTAAGCATTGTTCCATTCGCAGTCAAATAGTAAGTACCTTCCGGAGTTTTTATGAAGCCTACTTTTACTTCTCCAATAAGTTTTCCATCTTCATCAAAATCATATAATACTCCATCTATAGTTGCCCTACCTGTACGCATATATCCTGATGACGTCGAGAAATAGTATTTATCCCCATTAATTTCCTGCCAACCATAAACTCTATAACCATCCTCATCCAAATAATAAGTTCCTGCATCAGTTTTAATAAATTCGGATGTTACTTTGCGGATCAGCTTTCCGTCTTCTGTGAAATCATATAGGAATTCACCAATCCTTGTTCTACCAGTACGCATATAGCCGTTTTCATATGAGAAATAATATGTGTATCCATCAATAGTTGCCCAACCGCTCTTATAAAACCTTAGATTACGATAATATAAGGTGTTGTCTCCTATTTTTACGAAACCAGTACCGCCACTTAAAAATCTTCCTTCTTCATCGAAGACCGTCTCTAATCCCCACACTTCTGTCTTACCAGTACGTGCAAACCCAGTTTCTTCATCAAAGTAATATAAGTCCTTACCAATTGCAAATAAACCTTTATAAGGTTCTCCATTAATGAAATACATAATGTTCTCGTCATAAGTTCTTACAAATCCAATGTAATTAGAAACTAATCTAGTATAACCACACTCAGAACAAACCAATATATCGCCCTCAATATAAAAACTATGGATGTGATCATCAATCTTTGTTTTTGTATATGAGTCAATAGTTACTCCAGTTTCTACTTCCCGTGTTGTTACTTTGAAGCTAGTTTCATTTGCTTCAACTGTGATATATACCGAATTTTCAGTGTCTTCCATTACATCAAAATAGAAATCTGGATTATTAGCTGAAGTATATCTTTTTTCACCTAAGGCACCACTGACAATATATACTATACCATCTTTATCAGGTACGCCATTAATAAGTGGTTTTGTTCTTGCATATGCGTGATCATGACCTGAGAATACGAAATCAATTCCTGCCCTTTCAGCATAACTTGGTACGAGTTCACGGAACAAATCACCATTACCTTGTGGATTAGTATAATATGGTGGCTGATGTGAAACAAGAATACGCCATTTTGCCTGTGCTTGATTGGAATCCTGAACAAGCCATTCTAAGGCTTCAATTAGTTCGTCTCTACTCATCCCATAATCAAAAACAGCCACATAAACATTCCCATAAACAGCTGAATAGTAATTGTTACTATCCTTGGGTAGGTTGAACAGAGCTCTAGCCTTTTCTCCATCATTGTCACCGTAATATTCATGATTACCTAATACATGAATAATATCGATATTCCCTAAAGTTGAATCCGATATTGCGGATAAGACTTCTTTCCATTGGTTAAAGTGACCTGCATCGTCAATAATATCTCCGACTTGAATAGCAAAGTCATAATCTATGCCATTTAATGCAATTCTGGAAAGAGCACTTCTAAATTTCGCAAAGTCTAAAGTTTGAACATCTCCCATTACTAAGAAATTAACATCAGAATTTTTATGTAACGTATTGAACGTTCTCAGTTCAGACCAGAATTCTCCATTCCCAACCCGGTAAACATATTCTTTTCCGCTAGTTAATCCATCGATCACAACATTATTAATATTTACTACATAGTTTTCTTTAACATCTTGTGAACCATTAAATACATATAGTTCGCTGGAACCTTCTTTACTTAAAAATGCTGATTCCCCATATAAATCATAGTCAGTCTTTAATGCATATTGAATAATTGCGCTGTTATTGAGCGCAAATGCATTTGAAACCCAAGTAATATTCTTGCTCTCTTCTGGGTTTTTAACACCATTCAGATTAATAAATAACGGAGTACCATTTTCATCACCTATTGATCCATATGCTTGTCCCTTATATTCAAATGAAACTTCATCATTAAGTTTTGCTACTAAAGTAAATCTTGCAATCTCACTTGACAGTTCAGTAGTAACTAATATTCCATTTTCATCTGTAAAACCTAAACTTCTCTTTGAACTAGCTGATTGAACCAAGAAAACTTCTGCATTTTCAACGTTGTTTCCATTGGAATCCGTTACTTTAATTATTGCTTCATGACCCACCAGAATTATATTTGTAGATATTTTTAAAGGAGCAACGACTTTTAAGTTTTTAGGTAGTGCCGAGAAGCTCTTAAGGAATAACCCCGTTGTATTGTCCTGTATATATTCGAATTCTCCAATATTGACACGATACATTAGCACCGCATTATCGGTTAATGTACTATCAATAGGAACTCTAATTCTGCATATATAGTCTACTTCATCATTACTAATCCTCTCAGCATTAATATTTAATATACGGACGCCATTTAAATACTCAACATCACCCGTAAATGCATCACTAAACTCAACTTCAAAATTTGATAGTGTTTTTGATATTTGAAGAGATAACTTTGCTCTATTTATATTATCAATCTCATCAGTCTTTAACTCAATTATATAATCTTTGCCGATAACAACTTCATCGCTGCTTTCCAAATAGACTTTATTATTTGCACCTGTATTAACTGTTATGTACCTTCTTTCAACTGTTTCATTTCCGGCATTATCCATAACTACAACCTTAATTTCATGTATACCGTCAGTTAAAAAGACATTCTGCAAATATGCCTTTCCACCAGTAATATCAAGTGCATAACCTTCTTTATTCAAATAATTAACTCCATCTACATATATACTTACATTTTCAAAATCAATATCAGTAGCGTTCTTTTCTTCATACTCATAAAAAGAAGTTTCAATAGTAACATTATTTGTCTTTATTACTTGTTCGTTTTCAACTTCCTCATTATTTATTTTAACTGAATCAATAATTGGAGGGTTGTAATCTTCCGGATTAGTTCCATAAGAAACGGTGATGTTATCTACATATATATTCCCGATTGGTCTTAATGGTTCTTTATTAAATGAGCCAGCTGTAATCATAAGTCTTATAAACTGTCCGGGAAGTATTGTATAAGGCCCACCAAATTCAGTAAGATCTACTTCGACGTATTTCCATCCCAGCCAATTAATACCATCTTTTTCAGTCGTTAAATCGAATGCCTTCCATGCTGTGGTACCATTAACACCAATGCCAGTTCTTAACCACAGGCCTTGAGATTCCTCTGTACCGTATATCCACATACCTATACTCTTTGGAGAACCGGGAAGTTGAAAAGTTACACCCAATTCTTCTAATCCTTCTCGATCTGTAAAACCTGCATATGCTCCACTAGGATTCTTTTCTTTTGGTACTTCAGTATAATCAAAATCCACTCTTAAGGATTTATTGCCAAAACGAACCGGTTCACCACTGTCACGGTGAACGATTGAGATTTCTGATTTTGCACCATTAACAGAACTAGCCTCCCATTTCTCATTAATTAAATCATTTTCAAAATCAAATATAACAATGGGAAGTTTTCCAACAACCAAATTAAACTCTTTCGAAATATCCGTATTAGTAATAGTCGCTCTTACGACCCCATTAATTGACTCGCCTGAATTGGATGTGAAAACATTATTATTAAATGAACCTAGTCTCTCATCATATTCCCATATAATATCTCCGTCTTTTATAATAACCGGATAATGTCGGTATGTTACTCTTATACCAAAGTCAGTAGTTTCCTCAAATCCCAGACTAAATTCATCAGATCTGAAACTTATACCATCTGGAGTCCTAATCTCAACACTTCCTTCTCCTACTTTTCTTCCTGAACTATCTTCAAGATATACGACGACAGTGCCTTCCGTTCCATTTGATAAAAATTTCCCTGTTTCATCAATAGTTCCAAATCTATCATCAGCAAGTTTCCAGGTTAGACCTTTCGGCAATTCCGCATGGCCACCGGCACTATCTACTCCACGCGCCATAAATTGAATTTCTGAATTAGGCGTATAAATATCACCCTCAGTTGTTATTGCCGCATGGTGAAAAACTCCGTCTCCAGTATTTGCATATACTAAAAGTGAACTAATAGATGCTCTTTCGGCACCATCAGACGGTTTATTTCTCAATTCCAGGCTGGACTCTCCTTCTCTTTTAGCAAGATATGTAGTTGAACCACCGCCATCCATATTAAGGGCCATAACAGCACCATATGAATGCATTATCTGAGCTAAATCTTTTAATGATATACCAACACTTCGGGGATACATTCTTCCTTCTACAACATAGAAAAACACCGTACCATCTGCTCTTAGTCCAACTGCTGTCCTCGGGGCTAAACTATCGGATGTTGCTACTATTTGATTGTCTTTGATTAGCCAACCCATACCTTTAACAGCTTGTACTAATTCATCTTTTACTTCTAAGAATTTATTTGCGTCGCCTATAATGGCCTCTCCATTCTTTTTAATACCGAAAAACGGAGCTGGTTTGTCAGTAATTACCTTACCATCAACTATTGTCGGCCCGTCTGAAAGTCCAGTTCCGTTCCAGTTTAAATCTGCATTAATCGCAGCAACAATGTTTCTACCTGTTGCTACACCAGCGGCTTTGGCCATTTCTCTTACAATTTGCGTTCCAGTTTGATTGTAATTTGTAGTAGCTGCCATAATATTGACACTGCTGCCAAGATTAATGTCAACCATAAAACCTGATACTGGGTTACTACCGTCTGGAGTATTATAAATAATTTCAGTTTCAACTACACCAGGAACCAATGTTGTTTTCTTTGAAGATACTATAAAGTTACCTTCCGGTGGTATAAACTCATAACTTGCCATTACATTTAAATCTAAAGTTGTACTTAATAATGAGATAATGAAAAATACAACTAATAACTTAAAAAATGATTTTTTCATCATACTCTCCTCCTTTTTACACAAAATTTGATATAAATAACTTATTTCTCTAGTGTATTTATGCGGTATTAATCTTTCTTTAGTATTAATTGTTTTTCTACAGTTCTCGCCTCCCTTATTTTGTATATAATTCAAAATTGATCGTATTATATAGTACTCCTATGATCATCAACGAAGAATATATCTTCGTCTTTGCTCAATCTAAAATATTTAATTTTATGGTATAAAAATGGTTTTCTTTTTTCTTTTGGTGGTAACTCATTATAGTTCCCGTATAATTTTGTGAGGTATAATTCATATTTGTTTGGAATCGGAGCCATAATAGACATGAACTCTTTATATTTTGCGGGTATAAGAGTATCTTGAGACATTATATACTTTTTACCTTTAATTCCGAAAAAAACGATTAAAGGATTTTTTGTCTTTTTAATAAACATAGTGTAGGTTTTATACATTCGTTTGTATAATACATCTCTATCTATTGATTTAGCAATTAAGTGTATAATACGCTTAATTAACCAATACTTCTGAGATCTATCAACGGTTTCTTTATACTTATATTTCCTAATTATTTGATAAAAATAGACTTTTGTTCTATGGTATAGTTGTCCGATTTTAAATTTTGATGTATAGTCAATTGGAAATATGTCAATATATACTCCCTGATGCATATCTAATCCCTCATACTCTTTTTCTTGATAGATGGTATTATTCATTCTAATTTTTGAAAAGAACAAAGGATATTCAGGATCACTTTTGTATGTCTGCAAAAAAAGGTGGCCTGGTAATTCATTCGGTAATAATTCCAACATTTTTTCATAATCATTTCTTAACATCATCACATCAATGTCATCATCCCATGGTACAAATCCATTATGTCTTACAGCCCCCAATACACTTCCGCACGCCAACCAATATTGCAGATTATTTTTCTTGCAAAATTTATCAAATTCTTTTAACATATAAAATTGCATCAAATGTATTCTTTCTAATTGCTCCTCCAGCGTTGACCTTTCGACCATTTATAATTCTCCTTTAATGATTTTGTCGACATATGTAGAGCAACGATGACCTTAATCAAATATGAGAAGTCAAATGCGGTGAATAATATATTGAAGTAAAGATTGCTTACTACGATGTATATAGAAAATACAATAATAATCAATAAAATATTTTTTTGTTAAGAAATACTATTCTATTCCAATTTTATACAATATCTATATGAGAAATTGTATTAATGATTATATTCCTGTTTTTCCCTTTGGTCAATTATCTTTCTATAAATGGGTTTTTTTGTTACGGGAAATACTTTGGAAATATAAAAGTGGTTTTTTGCAATTATATGTGTTTAATACCTTTAAGATTTATGAATGTTAACTATAATTTTTTAATAAGAACCTTTAGCTGTTGAGCTAACTATAATAATACTATGAATCTTTTTATTTGGTGAACTCTTCTTTGAACAGCAAACAAGAATTAAACCTAGATAAAAACAATAAAGTAAAACCATCCATAAAATCTTTCTTACTTGTTACAGCATTGATTGTAATATCAATATTCGCTTCTTTAACAAAATGCACATATATTACATATTTACCAGCAGAATTACTAGTTGATAATCCTATCAACCCATCGCAAGCATTGGAAAACTTTTTAAATAGTTGCAGTAACAAAAAAGTAGTGTTTCCTCTCAACAAAACCTTTGTTCTTGAAAGACAGCTTGCTATACACAATGTTGAAAATCTTGAAATTGACTTTAATGGATGTACAATACAACTACCAGACGAATGTAACTGGGATGTTAGGTATGACACAGGTGAGTATGTACCAATCAGTGCAATTACCATACATAGCTCCATTAATATCAAATTTAGCAATTATATAATTGATGGAAACAGTTTAAATATCTCCCCTGATAAACGGTGTATAGGCTTATGGCTATCTAATACCAATGGTTTTTCATCATTCAATGGATCCTTTAAATATTGTAATTATCACCATATTGTAATATACCCCGGCACTAAAGATATCACTTTCGTTAGTACATATTTTAAGGATCATGGTGGTGCTTCAAGCCCTGCAGGCATTTCAGATGTTTATGTATTAAATAGTCCGGATGATAACTTCAGTTTTATCGATACAACTGTCGATAATACTACATTAAGAGAAAGACAAGCTCAATGTTTTTACATATCCGGCTATAACGGTCTCATAGACACTGTTAAAGCTAATAATTGTTCGGTTCCATTAGATGTTCGAAAAGGTACACATACTGCAAAGAATTTCATCATAGACAATGCAGAACAAATGTTAATAGTGCAACCTAATCCCACAAATAGCACTGAATTTACTAACCTTACAGCGTCAAATTTTATCGGCACCAATATTAAGGGTAAAAGTAGTGGTGGTGCATCAGGTGTATATATAGTAGGTTGTCAAAAAGTACATCTCGATAATTTTAAAATTAATATGGATCCTACATCTGAATATTCCTGGTATGGAATCAGAATAAGAAAGTTCTACAATGAGTATCCTTTAGATGATGTAGTTATTTCAAATGTAGAAATCGCTAATACGAAAGTCTCAAGTCTTTTATTACAAAATTTGATTAATTCAGTACATGTAGAAAACTTTACTTCAATAAATGCACCATACGCTATCAGAGAAGATTCTTGTAAAATAAACCAATATGTTAAAAACCTAACTTTAGTCAATAGTAAAGCATTGCATCCGGCAAGTAGTATGGATTAAAATTTTGTCTGAAATATTCTTAGCTCTTTATAAAGATTATTTTTCCATTTTATTTTTTTAAGCAGCTTACCTGTAGTAAGTTTGGGCCTCTTTCCCATAATCATGCGAACAATATACCTTAAAGGGATATATAGGCACATTATAGGTAAGAATAGCGGATATTTATTTAAAAAAGGAAAATCCCTTTTGGCTGACTTGCTAAAATTTTTAAAAATTCGCTTAATATATTCTATTTTGTTATAGGTGCTTCCATCTGTATTTTCATAACCATCTGTCAAATATCCGCTAGCACTATCTTCATTACTTCTTTTACGTCCTATATTACCACTATATAAAATATCTTGAAGCAACATATCACAGACCCTATTATCTGCCTCTAAACACCATAAAAAAGTTTTTGAATCTAATCCTAGATAAATAACACCAATCTTTGTCAAAACAGAAGCAAACTTTTTTAATCCTATTTTTTCTAAAAACGGCAACAATTCATTCCAAAGTTCCGATTGAGAATTTGAATTTACAAACATAATCCAATCACAAAGCTGTCTTAGCCCAATTCCTTTGTTTAAATGGCGCTGCATATGCAGTAATAAAACCATAGCATTATCAAAGGGCGATGGACCAGGAAATTTTGTATTATTTATTTTATACTGACGAGCATTGCCTATTATATTATTTAGACTATTGGATAATAGTATCCCAACTTCATTATTAGGGTAACGTGACACTTCAGTATGTAATTCTACAACGATGCCTGATTTTCTTACAACAAGGTGAAAATCATGCTTATTATCAAAAACGTATCCATTTTTATATAATACATTAGCTGCAGCTTCATACTCACCTTTATTAATTAGTATATCGATATCGCCTAATGGACGAAGTTCTGGTGATGGATAAAAGTAACTGACACTTGTTCCTTTTAATATGACTGAGTTAATACCTGCTTCTGTCAAATAACCTAGTACATTTGTTTGTTCTTTTATCAAGTATTCATTGTGTAACATCCTTATTATCGTTGTATTCCTCCATTTTTCAAGAATATCTTTTTCTGGTCGAATATCTTTTGGCAGATTCATTATACCTTGAAATATCAAAGTATCAACACAATGCATGGAAGCTTCTCTATAAACATCATGCCAGATATCTTGATTGCATATACTCATTACATTATTGGAGAAATCAATATTAAATAATGAGTTTTTAAGCAATTCAATTATGATTTTATTTGTATTTGCAATGAAATTTGTATCCATATCCAAACTAATTTATCCCGGTGTTTAAAGTAATTTTTATGAAATAAAGCTTTTAACTATTGATTCTTTTTTGGTAGTAAATAATTGTTTTATAGTTGAAACAATATAAGTATAATTTTCAATTTTAAATATTTTAGAAAGGCCAAAATAAATTAATATTCCACCAATCACTTGTATAACAATCATACTCCAAACATTTAAATGTAAAATTTTAATAGCATATACAATCCCGCCCATTAAAATAGCTATTAAAAATGGTGGAATAATATCATGTAATTGATCTTTATTACTGTAATTTAACAATACTTTATTTGGATACGCATTAATAAATGTAGAAATAATACTACTTAGAGCAACTCCAAAAGCAATTGCATATATATTATAGTTTAGACTGACAATTAGTATTGTTAAACCAATAACTTTCTTTATAATCTCTAGTTTCAAATAAATATCACTTCTTCCTATAGCTTTTATCGCTTGGAGATTGGCGGTATGAATTGGCCTTAGGGCATATTGAAAACAAAATATTTGTATGAATGGGACCGCCGGGAGCCATTTTTCTGTTAATATAATTCGAACTAAAGGTTCAGCGACTGCGGCTAAACCAATCATCATAGGGAATAAAATAAATGATGTTGTCATGACTGCACGTCTCATCATTTCCTTAACTTTTTCTTTATCATCTTGATGAACAGATAGAGTCGGCAACAACACGGAAAGAATTGGAACATTAATACTGTCTACAAGTAGCTGAGGTAACTGCTTACCTTTATTATAGAATCCTACCATTGATGAATTATATAATCTTCCTATTAACAATGTGCATAAATCTGTATATATAGTATCAATTAATGCAGATATTAATAATTTAGACCCATATGTGAAAAGAACCTTAACTCTTTTATATGAAAATAATAATCGTGGTCTCCATTTAATGCTAAACCATAATACTATTGTTATTATTAATTGATTGGATATTTGTTGAATTACTAATGCCCAAACACCTAAACCAATATACGCTGCAGCTATACCTAAAATACCTGAAGTAATTATAGCTACTAAACTACTAATAAAAAGTCTTCGAAAAAGCATATTTCGAGCAACAAAAGCGTATTGTACTGAATTAAATGCGCCAAAAATTAGAATAACTGGTAACACTCTAAAAATAACCGTTAATTGAGGAGTAAAATAAAAGCTAGCTATATATGGAGCAGAAATGAAAATAATTATATAAAGTAAAACCGAAATTAACAAATTAATATAAAATATTGATGAAAAATCTACTTCATCTGTATCTTTCTTTTGTACTAACGCTGTACTAAATCCACTTTGTATAAATATATTTGCTAGAGAAATAAATACCATTACTATAGCTATTAATCCGTATTCTTCTGGCATCAGTAAGCGTGCTAAAATTATTTGAACTATTAACTGTATGCCTTGTGTCCCACATCTTTCCATCAACTTCCAAAATAGCGATGAGATAACTTTTTCTTTATTAAAATGTTGATTTTTCACCTTGTAGCACCTCTTTAACCAGTTGTCTTCTTACCAAAGATTCTATGGTATAGTTTTTGAATACCTATACCAATGTCAAATCCAAATATCTTATAAATTATTGCAATAATTCGATACTTAGTATTTGTAGGGTATTCAATTATGTAAATATTATTTTTTATAAATTTTAATAAATCATGTTTTTCACTTTTATCAAACCTATGCAATACAGAAATTTTCATTATATATAGTGATGAAAAAAAACCGCACAATATCTTTTTATTTTGAGCATCAATATCTAAAGCATAAAAGTAATCAAACCACTTTTTTCTTGTAAATAGTTGACCATATAACGCATTGATATTTAAGTTTGTTGTTATAGATCCTTCCCTTCCTACTCGATATGCACAAATATCTATATTTTTTGTATAGAAGCTATTAGATTTTAATATCGCATTGATGAAAAAGTCTAAATCTTCAGCACCTATTAGTTCATTATCAAAATATATATTATTTTTAATTAAATTCTCCCTTCTAAATACTGAAGAAAACGGATTCCATACTATGGTTTTTGTTCTTATTAAATCAACTAATATATTTATTCCAGATTCTTGTTTATTGCATTTTTCGATATAAGGTTCATGCTTCTTATAATATAAAGAGTTTTTTTCATCATAAAATAACATAGAACAAAGTAAGATATCTATTTCTCCCACAGTTTTGATACAATCATCTATTTTTTTTAAACTTTCCTTATTTAAAAAATCATCTGAATCTAAAAAAAGAATATATTTACCTGAGGAAATTTTTATACCAGTATTTCTTGCGTCAGAGGGGCCACCGTTTTCTTTATGAAAAACCTTAATCTTATTATTGCTCCTTGCATATTTATCACATATCTCTGGGCAATTATCCGGCGAACCATCGTCCACTAATATCAATTCATAATCTTGAAATGTTTGGTTTAGTACACTATTAATACATTCATCGATATATTTTTCTACTTTATATACAGGTACAATAATGCTAAAAGTTACCATAATCTTACCACCCCATCTATGGTTTTATTATTTTAAAAATAATATGACCTAGTGATTGATCAATACAATGAAATCCAAAACTATATAATTAATTTAAAAATTACCAGGGATCACTAATTCCATCAACCGGATATTGTTAATTTTTAACTTTATCAATTTGATCATAATGAGCTTTATTATTGATTAATATAAATGCAATAATAATTGCGTTCCAAAAAAAGCGTTTATTTATTGAATCTATAAAAAAAGAAGGTAATAATCCTGATATTAATACTAATAAAGGTAAAATATAACGTCGATTCAAAGAACTAATACATAAATATATATGTGGTAAAAAAAATAATACAAAACCTAAAATACCCCCATCTGCTAAAATACTTAAAAATGTATTATGAACAACTGTATAATTGTCATTGTATCCCCAATAAGCACCCCATCCTCCTCCGAATAATGGGTTATTCACAATAATTTGTAAAGTATTGCTCCAAATATAAATCCTATTGCTGCCACCACTGTAACTAGCGAAATTAAAAATTCTTTTGAAAATATCTTCCCGCAATAATTGTTTAGCAATTAAATAAATTCCACCTGCAAAAATGGAAACAAGGATTGTATTTAAAACTGTTTTTTTTGTGATCAAATTATTCCCTTTTTCATTTAACAACGCTATAACAATTATGATAATAATTAATGATATAATTCCGCCTCGAGAGCCTGTTAAAAACATAGCATAAATAATAATTATAGATAATAAAATATATAAAATAGAATATTGAATATTACTATTTTTATTAAATAAAAGATAAAGTAATACTGTTACTCCAATTAAAAGAAAAGCCGCCTGATTATTTGGGTCCATTTGTGCTCCTCTTATTGTTAATACTTGCCTAGCTTCTACTCCTTTGTATGATTGACTAAAAAATAAACATAAAGTCGCTAAGATGCTACTTGAAAATAGTATCGTTATTAAAATACTTTTAATAAATTGATTATTAAATTCTACAACTGTCATTGTAATAAAAAATAAAACCATTCCAATTTGCGATAAAAAATGTGATTGAACTATGTAATTATTAGAAACCCAAAAAATAGACACGAATTTTAAAAAAAACCATAATATAATACAAACGTGATACCATCTGATTACAATTTCCTTATAACTAAATAAAAAACATATTATAACAACAAAAATAATATATCTGCCAAAACCACCAAAAATGATATTTATATATGCCTCAAAAAAACTATACAGCAAATAAAAGCAAAATATTAACCTAAGTGCTAAGTTTACTTTCTTATTCTCTACCTGTAGAATACCAATCAACCTCTTTAATCTTGATACAACAATAGATTTAGTTAGTCTTTTCTATCTTTAATCAATTGAAAGAGTACTTTCCATTCATTAATAATAAAATCAAAACTAAAATTTCCTGATATCCTTTTACTATTCTCAGCCATTTTAATTCGTGTCTCTTCTTCTAAAATTAACTTTTCTATATGCTGAATCATTAAATCTATAGAAAAAGGCTCAATCAGGTACCCATTAACACCGTGTTTAATAATTTCATTAGGCCCTGTAACAATGTCAAAACTTACTAATGGTAGGAAATTAGCTGCTGCTTCAATAAGCACCATTGGGAATCCCTCTCTTGTTGAAGTCATCACTAGAAAAGAATATTTATGATAGAGTTCGTATATATTATTTACTTGTCCCTTTAATTTTAGCTTATCTTGTAGACCATAATCATTAATTTTTCTTTGTAAATCATTGAATAATTCTCCATTACCATAAATATCCCATGTCCAGTCATCATATTTCGTCAATATTACAGATGCAATATCAATTAAAGTACTATAATTTTTAGGAGGTGTTAATCGCCCTACGCTAATTATTTTTTTTGATTTACTATCATATTCATAGCTATTATCATTCAAATTTTTATCAACAGGATTATATATTTGCTTAATCTTCGTAATATGATACCTATTAATATAATCTGTTTCATCTCGTTTTGTTAAAGTTACTACATAATCGCTAAATTTTGCACCGAAATATCGACAAAACCTCTGAAAATTATGATCGTCAGTGGTATATATATTAGAGTGTTCCCAACAAATACATTTTGTCTGTGTACCTTTGCAAGACAGAATTGAAATAGGAAAGTATAAAGCCCCACAGGCTACTAAAATATCAATATTATTATTGTATAAAAATCTTTTTAATTTTAATATACCACCTTTTAAAATTCCTTTTGACATATTGATACGTGACTCGAATAGATAGTTTTGTTGTACTCTTTTATCAATCTTATATAAGTTAGGCATTTTGGTATCATAAAAACTAATGGTATAGATATTTAGATTAGCATCTTTACATAGGCCATTCACCAATATTGACACAACACGTCCGATACCGCCATTTGATGTAAAGCCGCCTAATATAAAGCATATATTCATATTACTTATTACCCCAATATTTTCTACATTCATTTTCTAATATGCTTGTATATTGTTTAGCTATATTCATATAATCATAATACTCCTTGACAAATTTGTATGCATTGTCTCGCATTTTTTTGTAATCTTGTTCATCCATTTCAATACACTTCAGAATTTTATCTCTAAAATCCTTTACGTCATCTGCTTTAAAGGTAAATCCATTACCATGTTTTAGTCTATCGATATTTATATTATTATCTTCTGCAATCACTGGTAATCCACATGCTTGTGCGTCATAAAAACTTAGACTGCATTGTTTTGGAAATACTGACAGATCCGCCGCTTGATAGAATTTAGGTAAGTCAGTATATTTCTGTGTAGGAAAACGAATTATTTTATTTTTTGAATTTGAAAATAGCTCTTCAACTTTAGCTCCATAATTACCAATTGTTTTACCAACAACTATTAAGACTATATTTTTACTTTTTTTATTTTTAAATTTCTCCAGAAATG
>ERZ773359.4525-NODE-4525-length-14342-cov-6.182124_pt1 | contig 14342 bp, 13 predicted proteins | sample MGYA00374955_ERZ773359 | MGnify/ENA primary metagenome ERZ773359 (study PRJEB29098, sample SAMN04486028) | biogas fermenter metagenome | study: EMG produced TPA metagenomics assembly of the Biogas fermentation microbial communities from Germany - Plant 4 DNA1... | reverse complement strand
CAAAAATGAGCGTTAAGGGATAGTAGCGTTAAGAGAACAAAAAGCGCAGCGTTAAGACATGCCAAGGTTAACTTGCAGATAGCCTAAAGGTTTTGGCATGTTAGCGAGTATTTTTGTTCTTAGCTACGTGACCGGGCGAATGGAGTATTTGGGCAAGCTGAGTGAATAAAGAAGATGCCTTCAAGTTCAACATGAAGACACCTTCTTAAAGTATCTGGTTTATTTACTCTACGTTTTCGGGCTTAGCCCCAACATTTGACAAAGAGCCTTTTAAATTAACGTTTTGCGACACGCCCATAAAATATTCCATTCGTACGGTCACCTAGCCTTGAACACGATTGATTGTTAGATTGTTAGAATGTTATACAGCCTCTTTTTTTAGAGATTGATGTTCTTTTTCTCTATTCATCTCTCTGCTACGCGATGCATTTTTACCCCACAGTACATAGTACAGAAACAGGCATCCTAACATTATAATTGCTACGCCGGTATACATTCCTCTGTAGCCGACCAGCGAGATAGCCGTTCCAAATACATAAGGACCGGTACCCATCCCGATATCTCCCAGCATGAAAAAAGTAGAAGTTGCCAATCCCATACGGTGTTTCTCGGTTGCTTTTACAGCGATGGCCTGACCGCTGGACTGGATTGCACCGTAGCCCAGGCCGATGAAAACCGCTGCAGCCAATAACATAAACCCATAATAGGCCTGGCTAAAAACTATTAAACCAATGGCCATCACCGCGATAGCAGAGTACATGATCACATTTTCCCCTTTAGAATCAAATAAGCGTCCTACAACCGGTCTCGATAAAAAGATAACAACGGAAAAGATAATAAAGAAGAAGCTTGCTGCGTCCATAAGATTGATTTCTTTTGCGTAGGCGCTTAGAAATGACAAAACACTTGAATAGCAGAAGAAAATAAGCATACAAAAGAATGAAATTGGAACAGCCTTGGGTTCAATAAAATTATTTAGCTTGAAGCTTTTTAGCTCGGATAACTGCTTTGCTGTTAATTTGACATCTTTAACAGATAGAAACAAGGTAATTATTAGATTTAGAACAGCTGCTACAGTGCAGGCGGCAAAAATCGTGGTGTAGCTCCCATGCATACTCAAAAGCATTCCTAAAAAGGGGCCGATGGCTGAGGCAATTGTTACACTCAAACCATAATAACCAATACCTTCTCCGCATCTTTCTCTAGGTACGATATTGGCAACAATCGTCCCCGCGCTGGTACTGACGGAACCAAAGGACATTCCATGAAGAAAGCGGACCGCTAGCAGCAAATAAAAACTGTTGGCTAAAAAATAAAATGATGTTGTAACAAAGCTGAGAATTAATCCGCCATATAATAACCTTTTCTGGCCCAGCCAACCGATATACTTTCCTGTAAAAAGACGCGCAAAGAGTGCACCGAATATGAAAATTCCTGTGGCAAGCCCTCCTTGGCTCGGCAATACTTTAAATTTTATCATCGCGTATTCACTAACAATAATCATTAATAAAAAATAGTTTAGTCCTAGGTTTAAGTTAACCAGAGAAATAAGAATAAAGTTCTTAGTCCATAATTTCGGTTTAGCCATTTCCATTTCTATCACCTTTTCCTCATCACCTTTTTGATTATAAATTACTTAACATGCTAACTAATTGGGCAAAAAGTAGAATGCGAATTCTTTAATATGAAGTTAATATGTTGTTCAGCGCAATTTTTAAAAGCCGATAGAATTCGTCCTTCTCTGCGCCGGTCATATTTTGCATGATGATCATTTCAACTTCACTGGAGTTGCTTATTAGCACAGGCTCAAGATCCATACCTTTTTGGGTTAACTTAAGGCAATTATATCTGCCGTCTCGGCTGCTTGGCCTGCGGCTAATAAAACCTTTTTCCTCCATTCTTTGAATTATGCCCGTTACTGCAGCATTGGAGAGTGCTAAATATTGCTGTACGTCGAGCTGATTGATTTCTTCCTTATCCTGATTTTTAATCAGATAGGCTGCAACATCCATTTGCACCGACGTCAAACCAAAGGCTGCTGCTTTCTTATTCCTGAGCTTGACAAGTGCATTTCCAAGCTGGCGTATCACCGGACCGAGCTTTCTTTCGTCGGACACATCGGCACCCCCGTGGAATTACTTAACATATTAACTATTATAATGTGATATCAATATTAATTCAACTTGACGCCATGGAGAATAAAAAATTAAAAAACAACGTCCCTGTTATGGTGACGTTGTTTTTTAACAAACATATGTTAACTTTTAGCCAGAGCCTGACCGACCAGGCGACCGAACGTAATACACCGGCCATGGTTAAGACCGGGTACGGTTACCGGGTAGGAATTGGCCAGGAAATCGCCCTGGACATTACCGACAGCAAAAAGCCCGGGGATAGGATTGTCATACTCATCGCAGACTTGGGAATTATCATCGACATGCAGCCCGTAAGGCACAGCCAATTGCACGCTGGTGATGAGCGAAGCATAGAAGGGTCCGTCTTTCACGGAGCACAGAAACCTTGAAGGAACGCCAAATTCCGGATCAAAGCCACTATCACAATACTTATTATATTGGGCAACGGTTTTCCGGAGGTTATCAGCCGGTACGCCTATAGCTTCAGCCAGTTCCTCTAGAGTCTCGCCTTTAAAAATCTTTCCGGACTGAACAGCCTTTTCCACCTTGGCATGAAGTTCACTGGCGGAAACAGAAGCAAATTTTATTGGTTCCTGCTTTTTGGCATGTTCCGGATAATTAGAATCAAAAATCGCAAAAGCTTTGTTACCCGGAGCATTCATTCGGGCATTGGTCACCATGGGCTCCCAAGCCACTTCACAGCAAAAACGTTTACCTTCCCGGTTGACTGTCAGCCAAGAAGTATCCATGCCGGCCGCCAAGGGTAAGAAATTAACGGCATGAATAATAGGTGCCGGATAACACCTGGAACGGGCAGCTCCGATCCACATACCCATTATAATCCCGTCGCCGGTATTAAAGCCCTTTGGCGCGTAGGCATTTCTATCAGCCCTCAGACAAATAGGGCTCCAGCACTCCAGCATTTCTTTATTCCCGCCAATATCCCCGGTGGCGAGAATAACACCTTTTGTGGCGTTTAATATCTTATAGCCACTGCTATCACTTACAATAACCCCTGTAACTCGGCCCCCATTGCCGCTATTTTGGTTTTCACCGTCACCATAGCACCCGTACTTTTCCCGAATCAATTGCTCGGCTTTAGTGTTAAATGAAAATACAACGCCATGCTCCTTGGCGGCATCTCTTACCATTTCGACAAAGTTAGCATTAACAAATTTTCCGTCCTCGCGATAATGACGCTCATCATCACTGAATTTATGAGCTGTCCTAAACTGTTTAAAACGGTCCTCTAAAGTATCCCAGTCAGCACGGGCCGTGTTCTGGGAATTTAAAGAAACTTTCAGGCCTTTGCTCTTGGCTAGGTCACAATAATAATCGAATATCTCACCGCTTTTATCCACATAAGTACGAATAAGATTGTAGTTGACTTGTGATTGACCCCATTGATAAAGCAAACGGGCGATTAGGTCTTTATCCAATTGAATTCCTGCTTCCTTCTGCAGTTTGGTACCAATAGCCCCGACATCAATACCATTAGCGGTAATATCATTGGATTTCTCCACACAAATTACTTTGGCCCCGGCCTCAGCAGCCGAATGAGCAGCCACACACCCAGAGATCCCGGCACCGACAACTACGATATCATATGTTTCTTCTCTTTCAATATTGGTAATAGGTTGGGGCTGGGCTTGCCAAGGATGAACAGTTCTAAGTCCATTATTTTGTTTCTTTTCCATCTTAACTATTTTACCTCCTCCTGATATTCCAGATTTAAACTAATTTTATAATTAAATACTTTTCCTCTTCCTAAATATAACAATTCCATCGGCAAGATTCAACCAAATTCAGAGGCGCTTAATAAATATGTTATCTTTTCTTGTTTAACACGAGCCTATTACAGAACGGAAAATCAAGGTAATTCTAAGGAAATGGGTATAATATGAGTAGAGGTGATAATGTTTGTTTATATGCCGAGGTGAACAAGATTGAAAATACTGTTGATTTATAATCCGGTCGCCGGTAATGGTACCTTTAAGAATAGTCTGGACTGGATTATAAAGACAGTTCAGGAAAAAGGCTCCTACCTAATACCCTATAGAACAAGCACGGCCAAAGCTCTACAGAAAATGTTACGTTCTCTTGATCTAAACAGCATAGACCGGATCTGGATTGCCGGAGGGGACGGAACTATCCACGAAGTTATTAATGCTCTTTATAAAGTCAAAAGCGACATTCCGGTTGGGATATTTCCAGTAGGCACGGCCAATGATTTTGCCTATTATTTTCAATTTCCCGCGGAAATAAACAAAATGGTCAATATCTTACTGCAAGACAAATTTACTTACTGCGACATTGGGATTGCCAACAATCATTACTTCCTCAATGTCGCCAGTATGGGTTCCCTGGTGGATGTCAGTCAGAAGACAGATAAGAAATTCAAAAATATTTTGGGTCTTTTAGCCTATTATCTTAAAGGGGCGGAAGAACTGATTCAATTAAAACCTGTGGAAGTAAATATTAGCTGTCAGGGAAAAAACTTTCAGGATGAAATATTTTTTATGCTGATCATGAATGGCAAATCAGCAGGCGGATTCCGTAAAATAGCTCCTTATGCTTCCCTTACGGACGGTCTGCTCGATGTCTATATTTTCAAGAAAAGCCCAATTTACGAACTGCTTCCGCTTTTTATCAAAGTTGCCAACGGCGAACATACCGAAAGCCGCTACGTAGATTATTTTCAGACTGCGGAAATGACCATTAATTGCGCCGAAACGATCGGCACAGACATGGATGGGGAGAAAGGATTTGACTATCCGCTTAAAGTGTCTGTTAAACCTAGAAAGTTAAAACTTATTACCGGCTGAGAAGCCGGTAATATATTTAAATAATCTGTTCTCTGTTATAATTATCTTATGAATGCTCAGGCAAACTTTCGTAACATTATACATGTGGATATGGATGCCTTTTTTGCCGCCGTAGAACAAAGAGATAACCCGTCTTTAAAGGGCAAACCGGTGATAGTGGGCGGCAGGCCTGATAGCCGAGGCGTGGTTGCTACCGCTTCTTATGAAGCACGCCGGTTCGGCATTCATTCCGCCATGCCTATTAACGAGGCCTGGCGACGCTGTCCGGAAGGGGTATTTTTACCCGTAAATATGGCTAAATACCAGAAAGTATCTAAGCAAATCCATGCCATTTTTTTGGACTATACCCCTTTGGTAGAACCTTTGTCTTTGGACGAAGCCTTTTTAGATGTTACAGGCTCCACCAAACTTTTCGGCTCTGCCGAGAAAATTGCCTGCGCACTTAAGCAGCGCATCCGCCGGCAATTAGACTTAACAGCCTCCGTTGGGGTGGCCGGCAATAAATTTTTGGCTAAGCTGGCCTCTGATCTGGAAAAACCCGATGGTTTTGTGGTAATAGACCCCAATAGAATCCAACAGTTACTTGATCCTCTTTCCGTAACCAAAATATGGGGGGTAGGCCGCAAAACTGCTGAACAATTATCTAAAATTAATATTCATACCATCAAAGATCTGCGCTCTCTGGACGAAAAAACTTTAACCGACCTTTTTGGAACATTGGGACGACGGCTTTATGAACTAGCCAGGGGGATTGATAATCGACCGGTAGAAAGTATGAGTCAACCCAAATCTATCGGTAGGGAAATAACTTTCGACGAGGATATTGCTAACCGGGAAACCTTGGAAACGGTATTATTGAAACTTGCTTTGGATGTTGCCCGCAGGCTAAGGAAAAAACAATTAAAAGCCAGGACAATTACCTTGAAAATCCGTTACCCTGATTTTCGAACCTTTTCCCGCTCCCGGACTCTAGCTGAAGCCATCGATCTTGACGATCTTATCTATCGTCAAAGCTTGACCCTGTTAAGTGAGATTCCGCTGAAATCGCCCGTTCGCTTACTGGGAATAACGCTCAGTAATTTCATAAGCCAAGAGGTCGTTCAGCCCTCCTTATTTGAAAAGTCCCAGAACAGAGAAAAGGAAGTACTCACTAGAGTTATAGATGAAGTTAATGAAAAATTCGGGAAGGATATAGTCACCCGAGCCCGTCTTTTGAAAAATAGGTTTTAAATATATTTCTAAAAATATCGGAAAGGACATAAGCATGGTTCCTAAAGATTTAAAATATAGCATGCCGGCGGAATGGCATCCCCATGCACGTACCTTTATTTCCTGGCCTGTCCAAGAATCTATGATATATCCGGAAAACTTCATAAAGATCTGCAGGGGGTACGCTGAAATTATTGAAGCCATTGCCGAATTTGAACCGGTTACTGTTCTGGTTAATCCGGCTAACGGGGAAGAAGTGAAAACCTACTTGCGAGCCGATTTGTTCCGAAACAAGCGGCTCGAACTGCTGAGTATTACTCATAACGATGCTTGGCTAAGGGATAATGGCCCAACATTCGTCCTTAACGATCAGGGTACCCTAGCCGGAATCAACTGGCGGTTCAATGCCTGGGGAGGAAAGTATGCCCCTTGGGATCTGGATGACCAAGTAGCCCCCGCAATGCTAAGGCATTTGGGATTAAAATGTTTTAACGCACCGCTAATATTAGAAGGCGGTTCTATTCATGTGGACGGGGAAGGTACCTTACTCACTACAGAACAATGCCTGCTAAATCCCAACCGCAACCGCAATGTATCTAAAAAAGAGATAGAAAAAATACTTGGTGATTATTTAAACATTAAAAAAGTAATTTGGCTGAGAAAAGGACTTTACGGTGATGAAACAGACGGCCATATAGATAATATTGCTTGCTTTGCCGCTCCGGGAAAAGTCCTGCTTCAGGTATGCGATGATCCGGCTGATGAAAACTATATTATTACCAGAGAAAACTTAGCAATCCTGGAACAAGAATATGATGCAGCAGGCAGAAAGCTGGAGGTTTTGACCATCAAGCAGCCGCCTCGCCTGGATTATAAGGGCAAACGCCTAACCTTAAGCTATCTTAATTTTTATTTGGTCAACGGTGGCCTTATTTTGCCTATTTTCGGTGGAAAAGCTTCAGTAACAGATACCCAGGCTATTGAAGTTCTGCAACGGGTTTTTCCGTCCAGAAAAATTCGTCCTGTTAACGGGCTGGCGATTGTCAACGAAGGAGGCAACGTGCACTGTATAACTCAACAAATGCCCGCTGGACAGAGCCAGGTGACCAACAAGTAAAGCTGAGAAAGGCATTATTCTGCTACGATTGTCGGAGGTAAATATGAGAAAAGTTAAAGTGGCCGCAACCCAAATGAGCTGTTCCTGCAATATCGATGAAAATATAGCCAAAGCTGAAGCCCTGGTGAGAAAGGCAGCAGCAGAGGGAGCGCAAATTATTCTTTTGCAGGAATTATTTGAGACCCCGTATTTCTGTCAGAAAGAAAAACTCATCTACTATGAATATGCCGCTGAAATGGAACAAAACAGGGCTATCAGACATTTTAAACAAGTGGCAAAAGAACTGGCTATAGTTTTGCCCATAAGCTTCTATGAGAAAAAAAATTGCGCTCGCTATAACTCCGTAGCTGTCATTGACGCGGACGGTGAGATTCTCGGAAAATACCGTAAAAGTCATATTCCCGATGGCCCGGGCTATGAAGAAAAATTCTATTTTAACCCTGGGGATACAGGGTTTAAGGTCTGGCCAACCCGCTATGCCAAAATTGGAGTGGGCATATGCTGGGACCAGTGGTACCCGGAAGCTGCCCGCTGCATGACCCTGCTGGGCGCAGAAATTCTTTTTTATCCAACGGCAATAGGTTCAGAACCCTATGATGAAACCATTGATTCCAAAGACCACTGGCAAACTGTGATGCTGGGCCATGCAGCCGCTAACCTTATACCTGTGGTCGCCTCCAACCGGGTAGGAACAGAGGAAGACGAAGATTCCCACATCACTTTTTACGGCTCTTCTTTTATTGCCGGCCCCACAGGCCAAAAACTGGCCGAAGCCGGGCGCAGCGAAGAAACATACCTAGTGGCGGAGTTTGATTTGGATCAATTGGAAGCTCAGCGGCTGGAGTGGGGGATCTTTAGAGATCGTCGACCGGATTTATACGGGATCATAACCACCTATGACGGAGAACAGATATTGGGAAAATAAGCTTAGAAAGATTCTGCGCTAATCCCTTTCGGAATACAAACATCTTGACCAGGCATGATTTTTATTCTGCCTGTTTTTTTATGCTATACTAGCAGAGGACTCAACTTCCTAAGAAACAAATATATGCTTCTGGTTAACGAAACGGCAAACGCGATAAATACCGGTTTGCCAAAACTGATAACAAGCAAACTAATTTTGAAGAGTGACTACAGACATGATAAAGACATATAGAATGTATTGGGAGTTTACCCGCAAATCCTTTCAGCGTTCAGCCGCTTATAGAGTTGATTCTTGGAGCAGAGTACTCGGTAATGTTATGTCTCTTGGTATTTGGGGATGTATCTGGTTTGCCCTTTATTACGGCAAAGGTTCCGTGGAAAACATCTCTTTCCATTCCATGCTCAGTTACATTCTCATTAGCATGGCCCTGCAAGGGATTCACAGCGCCGGTACGCCACTTTGGGAAATCCAGCGTCGAGTTCGGACCGGCGATATAGCCATAGAACTGCTAAGACCTTACGATTATCCCTTACGCATGCTTTTTACGGATCTTGGCAGCATGTCCTTCTATTTTATTACAGCCATATTCCCACTTTATACCGTAATTTTTATCTTCTTCCAACCCAACATACCTTTATCCGCATCCCAGTGGGGCCTGTTTATTTTATCCGCAGCCCTAGGCTACCTAATTCGCTACAGTTTGGAGCTTACTTTCGGCTTGTTTACTTTTTGGTTGGTGGAAACCGGGGGAGTAGAGGATATTTTTTATTTTTCTATTTCCTTATTCTCCGGCTCGGTGGTTCCTCTTTGGTTTTTCCCCGACTGGCTGGCAAGCATAGCTTCCTTATTGCCTTTCCAGGGGATTTATTTTGTGCCGAATGCCATTTTTGTAGGAGAGTTGAGCGGACAAGCAATATTGCCGGCACTTCTAAATCAGGTAATTTGGCTAGTTATCTGCTATGGCCTGCTGCGTTTTGTCTGGGCCAAAGCGTCTCAGAAAATTGTGGTCCAAGGAGGTTAGCCTGTGCTGAAGTCTTGTTTAAGGGGCCTTAAATTTTACTTTTATATGGTAGGCGTCAGTATTAAGACCCAGCTCCAGTACCGTTATGCCTTTGTTATGAATATTTTGGGCTGGGCCATGACCTATGCCGGTACGGCAATAACTATGTGGGTCATGCTCTATTCTTTCCAGACAATTAGGGGCTGGATGTTTTGGGAACTTCTCTTTTTATTCGGTTTATCGGTATTATCCTGGAGTATTTGCATAATTTTCTTTTTTCATTTCCGCAATATGGACGAATATATTGTAGAAGGCACTTTTGACCGTTTTTTGGTTCGACCCATACATCCTTTTTTACATGTTGTGGCCCTGAAATTTGATGTCGGAGCTTTCGGTCAACTACTATTCAGTATTGTCGCCCTGATAATAGCTTATGCCCAACTGGGGCTTAACTGGCAGTTGTCACAATGGCTGATTTTTCTGGGAGCTGTAATAGGGGGTACTCTAATACAGGGAGGCATGCTGGTATTAATTTCCGGAGTGGCATTTTGGACTACCCGTTCGGAGCGTTTGTTTTGGACACTGATGTGGCCGGCTAAAAATTTAATGAATTATCCACTGACCATTTTCCCACGAGTGATACAACTGCTTGTAACCTTCGTTTTACCCTTTGCCTTTGTCAATTTTTTACCGGCCCTGCTTTTGCTGGACAAAACCAAAGAAAGTTTCGCTCCTTACTGGGGTTTTTTCACCCTGCCGGTGGGTGTTATCTTTTTTGCCCTTTGCTTTAAATTTTGGACAATAGGCTTAAACCACTACAAAAGTGCAGGTTCCTGAAAATCCAGACTTGAGTGGAGGGGTTTTGTCATGAGTATTATCGAAGTCAAACATCTCTATAAAGAATTTAAAATCCCCAAAAGACAGGAGGGCATGTCAGGGGCTTTGCGTAGTCTTTTTCATCGCCAATATCTTACAAAGCCGGCAGTGAATGATATTTCTTTTTCCATAGATTGCGGGGAAATAGTGGGATATATCGGCCCTAACGGCGCGGGTAAGTCGACCACTATTAAAATGCTGACCGGAATTCTCGTGCCCAGTTCCGGCTATATCAGAGTCAACGGTTTGATACCCTATAAAGAACGGCAGCGTAATGCCCGGCAAATTGGGGTTGTGTTTGGCCAGAGGTCTCAACTGTGGTGGGATTTGCCGACCATTGAATCCTTTGAACTGTTGAAACAAGTGTTTCAAATTCCGGCTGAGCGCTATCGTCAAAATATGGCTCGTTTTAGAAAAATACTGGAACTGGATGAATTTTTGCATACCCCGGTCCGCCAGTTGTCTTTAGGCCAGCGTATGCGGGCCGATATCGCCGCCGCTCTACTGCATGACCCTAAAATAATTTTTTTAGATGAACCTACTATTGGTCTGGATGTCGTAGCTAAAGAGAGGATGCGCAGTTTTATTCGAGAAATTAATCGGGAGCGGGGGGTAACCGTCATTTTAACTACCCATGATATGTCCGATATCGAAAAACTCTGCCAGCGAATGATTTTAATTGATAAAGGCCAAGTCATGTATGATGGAGAGTTAGCTAAGATAAAAGAAACATTCGGTAAAACCCGGATCTTAATCGTTGATTTGGAAGAAGAAATTGTTGATTTTTCCCTAGACGGGGTGGAAGTGGTCAAACAAGAGGGCAACCGCCGCTGGCTGAAATTCAACCGCGACACTATAACCGCTTCCCAATTAATTAGCAGGATTTCCGAGAATTACAACGTCAGAGATATTTCGATTCAAGACCCGGAGATAGAAGTTTTGATCCGTAACATCTATGAAAATAATCTTCCCTCAGAACAAGCTTTTACTAACAAAGCCAAACCTTAAATATGATTGTTGTTGATTGGAAAACTGATTCACGCTACAATATAAATAGGCGGTACCAAACATTACCAACACAGATACTGCAAACAATTAAAAAAAAAGGACGTGATTAGTGATTATGAGTGCAATGGCTGAACAAAGCAAGGAAAGAAACCAACTGTTTATTGACCTTGACGAAGGAAGAATCCCAAAACGGGTACCAGTACATACCTGGATGGATGTCACCTATGTTATGCAGTACGCAGGGGTTGATGTCCGAAGGGCCCAATGGAATCTGGAAACCTTAAAAGAAATGATTGAAATAGCCGCCAAAACATTCCAATCTGATGTCGAACCAGCAACTGTCACGCGCCTAATGCCAGTTTATAACATTCTAGGAGCAGTAAACTTTGTTATGGGTTCTTCAGGACAGATTCAGCATCCCAACACTGTGGGAATGTATCCTGAAGAGTATGATGAATTGATAGCTGACCCCTATAAATTTACCCACGATAAAGTTCTGCCGCGTTTATATAAGAATTTGGATACCACTCCGGCTAAAAGAGCCATGGTCTTCAGCAAAGCCATGAAAGTTTATAACGATTATTATAGCCAGATTTTCCCCCATATCGCCATGGTCTCACAAAAATACGGTCTGGCCAGCGGTCGGGTAGCCTGCCAAACCATAGCGCCATTTGACCATCTTGCTGACCAGTATAGGAGCTTCAGCGGCATAAGCGCAGATATTAGAAGGTATCCGGAAAAAGTTATCGAAGCCTGTGAAGCCATTCTGCCTATGATGGTTAAAGCCGGCATAAAACCTTGGTCTTCCCCCCAGGCCAGAACCTTTATCCCGCTTCATATGGCCCCATATTTGAGAACTAAAGATTTCGAAGAATTCTACTGGCCCACATTCAAAAAACTCATTGAGCAGCTGGCTGCTGCCGGTGCTCCGGCCTTACTTTTTGTGGAGCATGATTGGACCAGGTTCCTTGATTATCTCAATGAGCTGCCGGCCGGTACTCAAATGATGTTTGAATATGGAGATCCCAAATTAATCAAAGAAAAAGTAGGTAAGAAACATATTATTTCCGGCTTGTATCCTTTGACTTTGCTGGGCAAAGGAACAAAGCAAGAATGTATTGATAAAGCCAAAGAACTCGTCGACATTCTTGCTCCTGGCGGCAACTATATCTTCAGCTTTGATAAAGTGGCTATTTTCTTGCAGGACGCTAAGCCGGAAAATCTGATAGCTGTCAATGAATTTGTCAAAGAATACGCTCAATATTAAAAGCACTTAGTGAAAAAAAGGAGGAAGTAATAATGGATGAATTCAAATCTGAATACTATACATCCTGGTCCGATTATCAGCAGAATAATGAGGTCCAAGAAGATGCTGCAGACCTGATTGAAACCAATACCCAACCCTATGAAGAAGAAGTTTTTGATTTTACCATGTGGTTGGTATTCTAAAAATTATATAAATCTACTATGCATTGCTGCTATCTAAGAGATGGCAGCATTTTGCATGGTTTGCCAAAGATTCTTTGTAGAAACTTCCAATAATAATAGGAAAATAGGAGATAGAATATATGATTAACTCCCAGCACAATTCCCGACCTGCGACCCTCTGGACTAAAAACTTTATTGGCATCACAGTGATTAATTTTCTTCTATTCTGCGGATTTCAGATGCTGGTGCCTACCTTGCCTGTATTCGTCAAGGACGTCGGCTGTTCAGACTCTGTGATCGGCTGGCTTGTCGGTATCAGTACTTTAGCATCTCTTCTTATCCGTCCGTTCTGCGGCCTTGCGCTGGATCGCTTTGGCCGTAAGGTAATTCTCATTATTGGCACAGGTCTGGTAATCATCACCACCCTTGTTTACCATTGGCTGGCCATAATAGCGATCATTCTGGCCGTGCGTTTTATCCAAGGCCTTGGTTGGGGCATATGCACCACAGCCAGCAGTACCGTGGCCACGGATACTTTACCTAAAAGCCGCTTTGGGGAAGGGATGGGGTATTTTAGTCTTTCCGTCAGTCTCGGTATCGCTATAGGACCTACCATTGGCGTTTCTGTCATGAATGCCACTGATTTTACCTTTATGTCCTTTGTTGCTGCCGGCATAGCCTTTCTGGCCATACTGCTGGCCTTAGTTATTAAGTATCGAAAAATCGCCCCCTCAGCCTCTTTCCAATTCAGTCTAGATGCCATTTTCGAAAAAACGGCGATCCGCCCGTCTGTTCTTATTTTCTTAGCCTGCTGCTGCAATGGAGCAGTTTTTGGTTTCATTTCCTTGTACGGATTGGAAAAAGGCATTGAAAACATTGGCCTTTATTTTACTTTCTATGCAATATCCTCTCTTTTAACCAGACCTTTGATCGGCAAAATGATCGACCGTTTTGGTTTTGATGTTGTTATTTTCCCGGGTATCATTCTGGTCGCTGCCGGCTTGCTGGCTATAGGCAGCGCATCAAATCTAGCTGTTTTTCTCTTGGGGGCAGTCTTTTTTGGGGTAGGATTCGCTGCTGTCATGACAACCCTGCAGACCATGTCTGTACTTTTTGCACCCAGGAGCAGATTTGGGGCGGCCAATGCCACCTTCTACATTGGCTTTGATGCCGGTACGGGTTTTGGTTCCATCCTGGCCGGATTCGTCGCTTCCTTGATTGGCTATGGACCAATGTTTTGTTCCTTCTCGCTTTTTATGCTTAGTGCCGCCGTCCTTTATATTGTATTTAAAAAAAATGGCTCTAAACCTTCTGCTGCCGACTCCGACCAATAGCCTCAGAGCGAAAACTGTTGAGGGAAACTATAAATTGTTTTGTATTGAAGGAAAAACAGTAAAAGTAGAGAATATTATTTAGCTAGAATCTTTTTCCAATAAATATGATTTAACATATTCAAGAAGGGCTGGTAGCTCATGAATATAAATTCCCATCAACTTTTGATCGAAAAATCTCCTATCGGCTATGCCTATCATAAGATTATTTGCCATAGTGACGGTAAGCCTCGCGATTATGAATTTATTGAAATTAATCCTGCCTATGAAAATTTTATCGGGCTCAAGAGACAGGAAATTGTGGGGCGTAGGGCCACTCAGATTTTTTCCCACATGAAAAACAAAAGAGTTGACCGGATTACTTACTATGGTGACCTGGCGCTTAACGGTGGGCAAAAAGAACTTGAACATTATTCGGAAACACAAAAGAGATGGTATAAAATTGTCGCTTACTCCCCACAAAAGTATTACTTTGTTACCCTTGTAAT
>ERZ773359.4524-NODE-4524-length-14345-cov-9.798810_pt1 | contig 14345 bp, 6 predicted proteins | sample MGYA00374955_ERZ773359 | MGnify/ENA primary metagenome ERZ773359 (study PRJEB29098, sample SAMN04486028) | biogas fermenter metagenome | study: EMG produced TPA metagenomics assembly of the Biogas fermentation microbial communities from Germany - Plant 4 DNA1... | reverse complement strand
GAAGGAGTTAACTAGGTCTGAAGCGCAGAATTCCGTGACTTTTACAGATCTGCGGGCAGCAGATTGGGTGGTTAGAATCGAAGCGTTCGGTGAAAACGGAGCTGTGAACGCAGGAACAGACGCCACAATCAGTGTAAAGCCAGGACGAACCGTCGATTTGAGTGTTGAAATTGGCTCAGGAGTCGTGTCCATTGATCCTACAGGTGGCACACCTCCTGGAAAACCTACAAACCTGTCTGTGGATGCTACACCAAAGCTAATAAAACTGCGCTGGAATCCGGCTTTGGGGAATGCTAGCTATGCCGTAGCACGGAGCACGACCATTGACGGAAAACGAACAGTTCTAACTTCTTCGCTCCTTACAACCAACGAGTATTTGGAAGATCCAACCGATTGGAAAACACATCAGTACTACTATTGGGTAGCGGCATACGACCACGACGGCCAGTTTAGCGGCTGGGCCGGACCTATTCTGATAAAGAAAAAATACTCTCTAGATATCACCATAGAAGGCGGTGGGTCCGTAAAAAGAACTCCAGATGATTACGGATCGGGTTACGAATATGGCACCTTGGTTGAAGTCGAAGCGGTACCTGATGAAGGTTTTAGATTCGTTGGTTGGCAAGGCGATGCATCTGGCAAGACCCGTCTCACGTTAGGCATGTCCTCTAACATGAAGATCACAGCGGTCTTCGAACCGATCATCCCTCTGGAGCTGAAAGTGCCCGAAGCATATCCGTCAATACAAGCTGCTATTGACGCAGCGAAAGAAGGCGATACGATCATTGTCTCTCCGGGGACCTACTTTGAAAACTTAAGCTTCAAAGGTAAAAGCCGGATAACCCTGACCAGTGTCGATCCACTGGATCCTGCTGTAGTACAGTCAACGATTATCAATGGCAACAACAAAGGTGCTTGCATTACAGTTGAATATTACTCTACAGACATTACCATCTCCGGATTTACCATGACCGGTGGTTTTAGAACAGGAAAGCTTAATAGCTTTGACAGGTACGGCGGAGCTGTTTGTGTGCTGCAATCCTTACGCATTGCCATAACCAACAGCATAATAACCGGTAATACGGCTCAAGTTGGTGGTGGAATTTATGCCTCATACTCTGACGTTACCATAAAGGACAGCATTATCAGCGGCAACACAGCCTTGCTTTCCTCTGGTGGAATTCAAACTGACACTAGCAGCTTAACCATCATTGGCAGTACCTTAAGCAATAACACCGCTATGCAGAATGCCGGCGGCATATATGTGGCAGGCGGAACCCTCACCATAACCAGCAGCGAAATCAGCGGCAATGAAGCTCGTGACTCCGGTGGCATCTCTACTTTGGAAACTGAAGACATCATCATCACCGATACTGTGGTGACTGGCAACAAGTCTTCTGAATATGACGCTGGTGGAATCAGGGCTGTCTATGCGAAAACAGTCCGCATCATCAGTAGCTCTATCAGCAATAACGAGACTGAACGTAATGGTGGTGGACTTTTTCTCGTTAATGTGAAAGAAACCTTCATAGTAGACTGCACTATAAGTGATAACAAAGCTGCCTCTGGCGGAGGCATTTGTGCTTTGGATTCTGGAGAAATCACCTTGATCAACACTGCAATTTGCAATAACACCGCAGCAAATGCTGGTGGTATCGTAATGACGCATACTGGAGATCTCCCGACGGTAGCCAGCAAGTTTTTCCTAACCGACTGTAAGATATCCGGTAATACGAGTTCTCACGGAACGCTACTTGAACACAATGCTGCTGTTATAGTAAAGGGCAGTGAGGTCCACGTAAAAAGCAGCGATCTGAGTCAAAACAACACTAGAGGATTAACCATTTTGGACGCTAATGAAGCCAGCGTTATCGAGAGTGTAATATCCAAAAACACATATGGAGGAGTCTTAGTTGCCTCTAGCGCCCGCATCGCAATACATGACAGTACAATAAGTGAGAACGACAGCGCTTACCATGGTGCCGGGGTCTGCGTTTACAACACAGGTAGTTTCACCATGACAGGCAGCACCATTGCCGAGAACACAACAAATTGGCATGGTGGCGGAATCTATGTAAACTTCGAACACCAATTCAATTCAAAAAACTCGTTCTACACTGTGGTTGACATATCCAACTCGGATATCTGTAACAACTCTTCAGCGAAACTTGGTGGCGGGATCTATCTTTCACCTCTTAAAGATATCACCATAACAAGCAGCCGTATCTGTGGCAACACTGCCGAGCATGGAGGAGGAGTTTACGCTCAAGAAGCAGGCAGAGCCGGTGTTTTAACCGTAGCAGGTAGCATTGTCAGCGGCAATAGAGCCTCAGCCGATGGCGGTGGCTTATGGATCCGGTCTTTGAACTTCACCTTAACAGGGAATACCATAACTAACAATACTTCTTTCTACAAAGGTGGGGGGATCTATACCACGAGTTCCTCAACGATAACCATGACCGATAATATAATCAGCAATAACTCATCTGAGCAGAGCCTAGGTGGCGGTCTCTGGGTTGGTTACTTGGTTAGGATCAAAGACAGCCAAGGCAACATCTTAGAGGTCCCAACGGAAGTAAAGGCCATCAATACGTTTTTCGACAACACTCCAGATGACATCAGCTTTTATTAACCCTAACCGAAGCAACTCCTCTCAGGTTGAGTTCCAAAAAAGAGAACCTCAATGCTTGCAAGCGTTGAGGTTCTTTGCATATCTTCTCTTAAGAGAGTACACTGCACACGATTCTTCAACAAGACCGCATGTTTGGCGCTACTTCAAGTAGTCAAGGAGTCTCTCTGCAGCAGCCCTGTTCATCGAGTCAACTTCCAGAAGTTCCTCCACTGTAGCATTCTTTATACGCTCAATCGAACCGAACCTGCGCAGCAGATCCTTCTTTCTTTTGGGACCAATACCGGGGATTTCATCAAGGCGAGACTTAACCTGCCTCTTTGATCGCAGTTTACGGTGATAGGTTATGGCAAACCTGTGGGCTTCATCTCGAATACGCTCAAGGAGGTGCCTTGCTCTTGAGTTGTTAGGAAGAAGAATGCCTTCCCCTTCAGGTTTCGTGAAGATCTCTTCAAGCCGCTCAGCAAGAGAGATCACCGGGATTTCGCCTAAACCTAAGTCTCTCAAGATCTCCAATGCAGCAGAAAGCTGCCCCTTCCCACCGTCGATAATGATTAGGTCTGGGAAAACGGCGAACTTGGCCTTTTTTTTCTCCAGCTCACCTGACTCTATTAACTCCCTCTCTCTAAGTCCTTGAGTAAACCGCCGGGCTAGGACTTCCTGCATAGAAAGATAGTCGTTGGGTTTATCTCCAATTGAACGCAGTTTAAACCTTCTATACTGCGACTTCTGCGGCTCTCCACCGGCAAAAACCGTCATGGAAGCTACAGTATCCGTCCCTTGAATGTGGGAGATATCGAAGCACTCTAAGCGGTTTGGTACATACGAAAGCTCGAGGATTTCCGATAGGTCTTCTAAAGCTCCGATGGTCATGTTGTACTTGCTGTCTTCTGTGAGCTCCTTCTCCTCCAAACTCTGCTCAGCGTTCTTGATAGCCATGTCTAGAAGCTGTTTCTTCTCTCCTCTTTTGGGAACCCGCACTTCCACTTTTTTGCCCTTACGATCTCTGAGATACTCTTCCAGTATAACTTCATCGCCTGTTTCTTCAGGGATGAGAATCAGGCTGGGAATGCTTTCTGTCTCGCCGTAGTACTGCTGAAGAAAGGAAGCAAGAATCTCCTCCTTGCTTGAACCGTTGTACTCTAAGTAGAAGTTTTTTCTGCCTGAAAGCCTGCCAGCTCTCACAAAATAGACCTGGGCACAGACGTACTCAATGCCCACGGCAAGTGCAACGATATCCCAATCGTCGAGCTCTGCAGAGATGATCTTCTGCTTGGCGGTCACAGCTTCAATATCGCGAATCTGATCTCTAAGTACTGCTGCCCTTTCGAACTTCAGCTCGCTGGAGGCTTTTTCCATCTCTTCTTTCAGTTCGCTGATAATCTCCGTTTCTTTGTTGCTCAGAAAGAGGCAGATCCTATCGATTAACTTGCTGTACTCATTTAAGTCTACCTTTCCTGTGCACGGTGCAAGGCACCGTCCGATATGATACTGAAGGCAGGGTCTTGCCACTGCTTCTCCATGCTTTACCGGCAGTTTGCAGCTTCTGATGGGAAAGATTCTGTGAATGAGGTTCAGTGTGTTTCTCACAGCTCCTGCATCAGAGTAAGGACCGAAATACCTGCCTCCATCTTTTTTCACTCGCCTGACCAGAAACACCCTGGGGTACTCCTCGTCCAGGGTGACCTTGATGAACGGATAATGCTTGTCGTCTTTGAGTCTGATGTTGTACCTCGGTTTGTATTTGTGAATGAGGTTCAACTCCAGCATGAAGGCCTCCATCTCGGTGTCTACCAACATGTACTCTAAGTCTGCGATGTTGGCCACAAGAAGCCGGGTTTTCGGAGAGTCTTTGTCTCCGGACTGGAAGTACGAAAAGACTCTACGCCTGAGGCTCTTGGCCTTGCCGACATAGATGACTTCGCCGTTTTTATTTTTAAAAAGATAGACCCCAGGATTGTCTGGGACAAGCCCCAGCTTCTCCTGAAGCAGGTCCGTCTTTGCTGCATTTTCTTTGATGTTTAGATCTTCAGACATTAAACTACCCTCCGAACTCACGTAGCCTGATAAGCCTTCACTCTCTACTTCCTTGGTAAAACTGCTTTACTTCCATGGATCCTCGCGATTTTTAAGGACTACCATTAACATACCCGCCAAGGCAGAAGCAAACACCTAAGGTTTGGCCTTCCAGTTGACGAGGAATGCATCAACTTCGGTGCTTCTGCTGTAAACAGTACTCTGCATCACTTAACTTCCCTTTGGCAAACTCGATCATTCGCTCTGCTTCAACTATACGCCCTTCTGCGTCTGTAAGCTTTGTAGCGCCGTTTACCGGCTTCGAACGCCAAAACTTCGCCCATTTGAATTCGCCCTTCTCGTTCCAAAGATACGGGACAGGCAGGAATCCTGCTGCAAAGATCTTGTAAAAGCCTTCTGCAGAATACGCATCTTCGATAGACTCTTCAATGGCAGAGATCACGAGCCTTGCTCCATCTAGAAGCGCCGCTTCACGCTCTTTGACTTCGCCGTTTCTGCTCATATCCTCGATCTTTCCCGAACGTCTAAGTTCCCTGTATTTCTGCAGGGCGCAGAAGGTGATCTGGATGCTTTCGTCTACAATGTCGGGAGTTGCCAGGTGCGATGCCTCGGAGTAGCTTACAACATGGATAATCTGGGGGCTTTTCTCTGTGAAAGGTTCGATATCATCCATCAGAGCGGTTACCGCCGCCAGCTGGGCTTTCGCTTCGTAAAGGTCCGGTTTGAAGTAGTCCAGCCCAGCCCTAGGTTGAAGTATAACCCTGAAGTCGTTGTCTTCAAGGCTTCTTACCAGCTTTAGCAGTGCACGGGATTTGGCCAGGTCCTGAACGCCCCAGGTGTGCCTCGGGGTGTTCAGCATGTTTTGGAGAATGAAGGTCTTGATACCCAACCTTTTTGCCAGCTTGGCGGCAAGATACGCCGAGACGATGTAGGTTACATCATCTGCTCCTCTAAAGGCAAAATGGTGGGGTATATTTGCCTCGAACGGCTTGTTGGTCTTTGCAATGAACTTGATGGTTTCAATGTGCTGCTTGAGATTAGTGTAGAGATCGTAAGGTCCTCTTCCGTCGAGCTCGTTGAACCACCAAAGGGAAAGGGCGTGCCAGCAGATGTTCAAGGTCTCCTCGTGCATTCTGGCAAGCCCGGAAATGTTCTTGGTTCCTGCATAGGTTCTCACGAGAAGAGGCCGAGATGCATCCCAAATCTCCCGGTATTCGTCTGGAGAATTGATGGGCACGCCTCCGCCGTTTGCCATCCCACTCCAATCCTCGCCGAAGTTGGATTGAGTGAGCTGGGATGTGCCTATGGAAAGGATATCCAAATAGCCGCTTTTTGCCAGCATCTCGGCCCACGAAACGAACTGCCGTACCGCTTCTTCCCTCTTCAGTTCAGCGGAGTACGGTCCCAGATGTGCCCTGACCAGCGGATAGAACGGCTCCGCTTGTTTGAGATTTGCATCAAGTCGCTTTACCACGGTGTCCTGCTTTGTTCCCATCTCAGGGTAGGTAGGTCTTTGGGGCGGTTTGACTGTCACGTGTTCTCCGGAGCTGACCACCTCACGTCCGAACTCCATGAGAAGATCATCGTACTTACTAGCCCAAGAGATGGTTTTCGGAATACTTTCCCCAGGAACACCCAGCTTGAGAAGGGTATCGTACGGGGACTCTCCACCGCTGAAGGTCTTTACCAAACCGCCAAACTCCCTCTCGATGAGGGTGCATGTCCGGGGAAGACCTGCAAAATAAACAGCTTCGATAAAGCCACCTTGATAGCTGAAGAGGCTTCTTCTTTGCATCTCGTTTACTAGATAACCAACCATATTTACCGCATCGGCTTCATCCAGCCTGTAGCTGATACCTACCCTACTGATCCGGTTTTCAACCAGCCAGTTTATCACTACTTCTCTTCTGGATTCGTAGCTGTAGTCCAAAATGGCCTGCTCCACCGGGCCTTCTGCGATCAGTACCTCATACCCGCAGCTTCTTAGGAGTTCTGCTGCAGAGTTGATGCCCAGCGTGTGGGCATCTAAACTGGGTTTGATGAATCCATACCTCCCGTGGGATCTAAGCGCCATGTGCATCACTTCTTTCGGCAGGACTGAGATATGTTAACACGTCTGAGTTTTCGCTCAGGTAGTCTAACGTGCGGCCTTCTCGCCTGAAATCAACGCCCAACAGCCTGCAGGCAAGGTCGATGATCAGCGTGGTGTTGGACATAGACAACCCTAAGGTGTGTCCTATGGACTCAAGAGGCACCAACCCGAAAGGTATATCTTCGTAAATGTACCTGTGCTGCAGCGAGCTCGGAGCTTCAATGTGCTTGTACGCATCGTTATTCTGAATGCATTCGTAGAGATTTCTGCCTTTTACGCCGTATGTTCGCTTCAGCCAGTCTTGTGTGGACTCCACTCTAAGTCCCAGCTTTTCGGAGACGGTTATTCTTTCCCGATCTATCTCCTCCAAAAACTGAGCTATAGTCGGCGTAATACCGTCGTAGTAGTACTTGTATATATTGTCCTTGTTTTCCGTCCATCCCGCATTGAGTAGCAACGGTGCGCAGTGCAGAATCATGCCCACATTGCCTATAGAAGTCTCCACCAAAGACTTTGCGGGAACGAAGTATCTGCGAATGCACTCGGGAAGCATTTGAATGATAGACTCGTTGAGCGAGGCATCCAGAGCCGAAAGCAGGACCGAATCTTTCAATGCAATCACGTGTATGGAATCTTCGCCAGTTTTTCTGCAGGTATAAATCGTGGTTTGTGTTTCTGCAACCAAGGGTTCGGATCTGGTATTGTATGCGCTAAAGACCTTTTTGAACTCTATTGCTCCAAAGGTCCTTCCGGGATTCAAGACGATCAGCACAGATTCTTTCAAGTTCTCTGCAACCAGTTTTGCGAGATCCCTGTGGGAGTTGGCAGGTGTAGTGACCAGTACGAGATCGGTACCTTCTAATGCCAACGCTATGTCGCTCGTGACTAAATTGATTTTCCCATTCCCGCAAATCACGCCTTCGCAGTAAATGGTCCCTGTTTCCATGATTTTCGCTATATTCTCTTTTGACCGATTCCAAAGCCTTACTTTGTTTCCGTATAAGCTCAAATGAGCAGCCATTGCCAGTCCAGAGTTTCCTGCTCCAAGAACAGTCACGTTCATATGCATCACTCCTTCTGCATAAGCTGAAATACTGATTACTCTCTATCCTCCTGTGGCTCGAAAGGTTTACAATCAGTCCGAGGCAAGTGCATTTTCGGGAAGCCTACCAGCATGGGTAGCCGAAAACGTCTCTTGAGTCTACAGGGGTTAGGGGTCGCATCAGAAGCAGAAGAGGGATTTAGAAACTAGAGGCACTAGTCGCATGAACTTCCTCATGGTTAGAGAGGTACTTAAAAAGCACTCGCGTCTTGATCTACAGTTGTGGGGGCACGGCAGTCGGCACTTTCCCAGTCACTTTTATAGCCGAACCTGCCTTCTAACAGGCCTTGTCCTTACGAATCAGGTCGCAGGAGATCTGTTTAAGAAATGGCCTAGCTACCTTTAAGCATTATATATTATACCAAGAGTAGGTCTATGAACAAAATTGAACTCTAACACAAAAGCTTCTAGTTGGCACCTGATAACACACCACTTGACCTCAAGGATGTGTGCAACTAGAAGCTTGTTTTGTAGATCTGTTAAGTTCAAGCTGACGACGCAAAGATCTATCCGTGCATAGTTATTGCTGATGGTTCCGCCCCCATAACTTCCTCTTTGTAAAATCAACCACAATACCTTTCTCACATGGAAGTGTACTTAGGGGCTCTGCCTGTTTGAAGCTGACAAGTTTTCAAGTCGCCAGCCTCATAATTTCGAACAAAAATGCGGATCTACAGAATCTTAACTAAGTTTGTCTATAACGCTCCAGACTACAGTGCTGGCGTTGTAAGCAGCTTTCTGGAAAACCGAATGGAGACTTTTTGCAGCCTCGCTGGCTTTTTGCATGGGATCTGCATTTACTGCAGTGAGTTCTTTTTGCAGAGCTTTGGTGTCTTGATAGACTAGAGGCTCTTTTAGGTCAATTGCATCGTCTGCATGGTCGCTTACTCCGCGGACAACTAGGAAGGGTACGTTCAAAGCATACGCCACCTGGGCAAGACTGGATCCTTCCATCTCTCCTGCGAGAGCACCGTAGTTTTGGTACAGTTGTTCTTTGACCTCTAAAGCAGCAACGAATTGCTCGCCTGTAGCAATAGGGCCGAAGAACACCATCGCTTCTCTTTCGCCGAAGGATTCTAAAGCGAGTTTCTCTTTAGCTGCTGCTTGGGCAGTTTGCAAAAGCTTTTCGTCGGGCAGGATGGAACGGACAAGATAGGGATAGTAGGGTTTTGTTTGGTCATATATCCAGGCTCCGCCTGGAATGTGACCTTTTTTCGTAAGGTACCCTACGTCTCTATCAATCATTTCCGTACCAACCACAACATCGCCGGGAACCACATCCGGAGATAGAGCACCAGAAGCTCCTACCATAAACAGTGCATCGGGTTGCATGTGCTCAACTACTAGAGCCGTTCCCGCTGCTGCATTTACTTTCCCCACACCGAGGCAGGCAAGTCCGATTTTTCTGCCTTGATACTCTCCCCAAAACATCCGAGTAAAGCCGCGGACGTCTTCTCTTTCCAACTTGAAATCTTGAAGAAAAAACTTCAGCTCATCTGGTTCTGCTGAGATTATTACCGGAAACATACTCTCACCTGCTTTCGTTTTGGAGGATGCGCTTGAGGAACTGTCCTGTGTAGGAGTGCTCTACTTCTGCTACTTCTTCTGGTGTACCTTTTGCAATGACCCATCCGCCTTCATCGCCGCCCTCCGGCCCGAGATCGATGATGTAGTCTGCAGTCTTGATTACATCCAGATTGTGTTCGATTACCAAGACCGAATCGCCAGCTTCTACCAGCTTTTGGAGTACATCCAGGAGTTTTTCTACATCGGCAATGTGGAGACCAGTGGTTGGCTCATCTAGGATGTAGAGAGTTTGTCCGTTCGATCTCCTGCTGAGTTCTGTGGCCAGCTTCACTCTCTGAGCTTCTCCACCTGAGAGTTCAGTAGCAGGCTGCCCCAGCTTCATGTAGCCAAGGCCTACATCGCAGAGAGTAGCGATCTTCCTTCTAATGCTGGGAATGTTCTCAAAGAACTCCAATGCTTCATCTATTCTCATGTCCAAGACATCTGCGATGCTTTTGCCTTTGTACTTTACCTGTAGGGTCTCTCTGTTATAGCGTTTACCGTGGCAGACCTCACAAGGTACATACACGTCGGGAAGAAAATGCATCTCAATGCGAATTATGCCGTCTCCTGAACAGGCTTCACATCTTCCGCCTTTGACATTGAAGCTGAAACGGCCTTTCTTATAGCCTCTGGCTTGGGCTTCGGGGGTCTTTTCAAATACCTCGCGAATGGCATCAAAAACTCCTGTGTAAGTTGCAGGATTTGACCTGGGAGTTCTGCCGATTGGCGATTGGTCTATCTCGATGACTTTCTTTAAGTGCTCTATTCCTTCAATTCGGTCATGAGCTCCTGGTTTCACCATAACTCTGTGTAGATCTCGGGCCAGGGCTTTGTAAAGTATCTCGTTTACCAGGGTACTCTTGCCAGAACCTGATACGCCTGTGACGCAGGTGAAAACTCCGAGAGGTATCTCTACGTCGACGTTTTTCAGGTTGTTTTCTCTGGCTCCTCTGATCACCAGCTTCTTACCGTTGGGCTTCCTTCTTTCTTTCGGCACGTGAATAGCTCGTTTGCCCGAAAGGAACTGGCCAGTGATCGACCTTGGTTCGTTCATGATATCTTTTAAGGTTCCCTGAGCCACTACCTCTCCTCCGTGAGTGCCGGCATAGGGACCAATATCTACAATATAGTCTGCAGTACGGATAGTGTCTTCATCGTGCTCTACTACAACAACGGTGTTACCCAAATCTCTTAAGCCCTTCAGTGCTTCTAGAAGCTTATTGTTGTCTCTCTGGTGGAGGCCGATGGACGGTTCGTCGAGGATGTAGAGCACCCCAACGAGACCAGAGCCGATTTGGGTTGCCAGTCTAATTCTCTGAGCTTCACCGCCTGAGAGAGTACCTGCTGCTCTGGAAAGAGTGAGGTAGTCCAGGCCTACGTTGGCAAGGAAAGAAAGCCTTGCATTGATCTCTTTGATAATCTGGCGGGCAATTGTCTGCTCTCTTTCTGTAAGTTCGAGGTTTTCGAAGAAGTGCTTGCAGGCTTTGATGGACATGTCGCTTACTTCGGAGATGTTTTTACCCCCGACTGTGACTGCAAGTGCTTCTGGTTTCAAGCGATTGCCATCGCACTTTGGACAGTGAATAGCGCTCATGAAGCTTTCGTAGTACGATTTTTGGGTGTCGCTGACTGTCTCGCTGTATCTTCTTTCCATCTGGGGAATGATGCCTTCCCAGCGGGCAAGGTAGTTTCTGGTTATGTTGGTCCGCTTTGCAGTATAAGCTATTTTGTACTCCTTAGGAGACCCGTACAAAATGAGATCTTGTGCTTTTTTAGGCAGCTCTCTAAACGGGATGTGTTTATCTATCTTTTCGGTTTCAAGAAGCTGATCTAGGAGTATCTGATTCCAAGAATCAGGTCTGTCGGGAAGTGTAACTAAAGCTCCTTCTGCAATGCTCAAATCGTTTTTCACTACAAGATCTGGGTCTATCCGCAGCTCCACCCCGAGACCGCTACAGGTTGGACAAGCTCCGAAGGGGCTGTTGAAAGAGAAAAGTCGTGGTTCGATTTCTTCTACGCTGATTCCGCAGTCTGGGCAGGCGAAGTTTTCGCTGAAGAGGATCTCCTTCTCAAAAAGATCTGCAATGACAAGGCCTTCACCTATCTTCAGAGCGAGTTCCAGGGAATCTGCAAGTCTGTTTTCTACACCCGGCCTGATAATGATTCTGTCAACTACCACCGAAATGTTGTGTTTTTTATTCTTATCCAGGTTGATTTCTTCTGTGAGCTCCCGAACTTCACCATCGACCTTTACGCGCAAGAAGCCCTGCTTCTTGATTTCATCGAAAACCTTCTTAAACTCGCCTTTCTTGCCTCTGGCAACCGGACCAAGAACTTGCATTCTGGTGCCTTCTGGAAGTTCCAGAAGCTGATCGACCATTTGGGAAACGGTTTGCTTGGTGATTGGTTTGCCGCAATTTGGGCAGTGCGGATGACCAACTCTGGCATACAAAAGGCGGAGGTAGTCGTAGATTTCGGTGACTGTACCTACGGTAGATCTGGGGTTACGGCTGGTGGTTTTTTGGTCAATAGAAATTGCAGGGGAAAGCCCTGCAATGAAATCCACATCAGGCTTGTCCATTTGGCCAAGGAACTGCCTGGCATATGCAGAGAGGGATTCTACGTAGCGTCGCTGTCCTTCTGCATAAATGGTGTCGAATGCGAGAGAGGTTTTCCCGCTTCCGGAAAGACCGGTAAAAACCACCAGTTTACCTCTGGGGATTTCTAAGTCTATGTTTTTAAGATTATTTTCTCTTGCACCTTTAATAACTATCTTATCTAGTTCCAACGAGACGTCCCTCCAGTGGTGATCGCGGACTCAGGGTCTTGCCCCAAAATCACGAGTTCCTACTCATTCCCGAAGCATCTTTAGTTTTTTCCTATCGATTCGCTTTATTGACCTAGTTTACGCGTAAATAAAAGCAAAAGTCCATGTGATAGGAAACATCTGTTTGGGTATTATTCTACCACAAAACCTGAGGAAAACAAGTCCTAGGGCAAGAAAGTGAAAGGGCGTTTGCGCAGATAAACCGCTCAAAACAGCATGACCATCCCGACGGGATGGCCACTTCTATCTAGTTTGAAATATTGGAACAGCAGTAACCTAATCTTAATCCTCATGAATAGTTAAAACGTGCGCTTTCATGGAGTGTGTTAAAGAGTCGAAATGTGCTTACTACGATTTTGACTCAAGAAAATAAACCGGAGGACCGTCATGCTGTTTCAATCACAGGGTTTTCATCTCTGTCCACAAACATACGTCTTGTCCTTTTTCCTTCAGTGTCAACGCGACTTTCTCTGACTTACGCTTCAGCTAACATGAGGTGCAACTATGGAAAAGATGAAAACCGTGACGATAGATCCTTGGAAATAGATTACTGTTTTGGGTGTGACCATATTTCAATGTCCAACAGCCAATTTGATTCAGTAGCTTCAGTTATTCTGGGACACTTCAGTTTTGCGGTCTCAATCCACGCGCGCGCGCGAGTTGCGACACAGCTTCCAACGCCGCGGCTGTGTCGCCCGCTAAGTCTCAATCCACGCGCGCGCGCGAGTTGCGACTCGCGCACCGCAATGTCTTGTTGACTAAACATTGCTTGTACAACTACGTGTTTTTTCATCTCTTCGTTTACATATACTACTCTTTCCACTCCTCAAGATCGTTACTACCGCTGGAAGAGATTTGCCCTCTCGAATGATTGCCCGAAAACGGTAAACACCTTTTGTTCTCACATAGTATGCTTTCCCATTTTCTGTCAAACGAAACTCATTTACTCCTCGCAATTCTCTGATAATGGCACCCAAAGCTTGCTCATACGTCATCCAGGGAGCTATTCTGTCTTGAAACTGTTTTACAGCATGGGGCGTTACGAAATAGTCACCTTCAATCATTCTGTCCACCACCGTATACTCATGCTAGCCTAACGGCTTGACTGCCCGTAATCGAAAAACGAAACTGCGGCGGCTCACCAGTAAAACGTCAACACTCCAACTACGTTTTACCCTAGATCTCCTGTGCTTTCAGTTTTTCCTTACTGACGTTTACTTAACTGTTTCCAATCTCCTGTCTTCTCCTTGTTGTCATTAAGTGCTTGTGTTGAAGTCTCGTCTTTCTTCTCCTTGTAGGTCAATCACTTGCTAGCCAAGTGTAGTTTCGCTTTTGTCTGAGTCCTGTTGTATCAAAGACCGTTTCCCCATTTAGCAGACAAATCGAGCGTCTTGTGTGAGACCAAAGAGCGGATCTTGTTCTTTTTAGTTCTCACCATTTTCTTCCGGCAATCGTTCTTTCATTCCTACTCACTTTGCTTCTTTTCTTAATGATTTCTTACTGTGTCACAACAAGAACTTTTGGCCTCTCACATAGTCTATGCATCATCTCCTAGTGCTTCTATGCTTTATGTTGATGCATTAAGCAAAACTTCAAGGGAGACTTGCACTCTAAACTCACATGTTTTCCTCTGTTTCCAGGTTGGTTCATGGGTTTTCTAATTGGCCTCTCTAAATAGACAGACCCACATAGCTACAGCATCATTTCCCTGAATTGAAAACCCTTAATAACTAGCGTTGACTTTAAGAGTACCCAATGGAATGCATTTATGTTTCAAGTTATACTTCACTGTACTTTTAACGAATCCCTTAAAAGTGAATTGAGAACAAGTGTTTGTTATTGTCACTGGTCTATCTTGACCACATGGAAAATCGCATTTTCTGAGAGCATCTTTCAATGTAAAGATAACATACACTTATTGCACATGATCAATCCACGCACCTGCACCCTTGGATTTTTATAGGGGCTGGGATTTCAATCCACGCACGCGCGTGAGTTGCGACACTGGTGACACCAGTTGCATAGGAGGGTAGCTAATATTTCAATCCACGCACGCGCGCGAGTTGCGACTGCCGTTAACACCGTTGCA
>ERZ773359.4511-NODE-4511-length-14367-cov-13.123742_pt1 | contig 14367 bp, 16 predicted proteins | sample MGYA00374955_ERZ773359 | MGnify/ENA primary metagenome ERZ773359 (study PRJEB29098, sample SAMN04486028) | biogas fermenter metagenome | study: EMG produced TPA metagenomics assembly of the Biogas fermentation microbial communities from Germany - Plant 4 DNA1... | reverse complement strand
TTGATTAAGTATCTTGATAAAGTGAGATGAGGCTGTTAGAGGCATGGGTACGAGAGCCAAGAAGCTAAGCTTGAAGGAGCTTTATCAAGCGATATACGAGAAGGGGCAGGCAAGCAAGCCTGAACTAGCACAGGATTTTGGGGTATCGCTGACTGCCGTTTCAGATTATGTCAATCAACTGGAGAGCTTAGGGTTTGTTGAAAGCAAAGCCAAAGGGACATCGACAGGAGGGCGCAAGCCTCTGCTGTATCAAGTTACTCCTGGTTTCCGCTACATCGTTGGAGTCGACATGCGGGTTACGCACTTTTATGTGTTCCTCAGTGATGTGACAGGAAATCTACTTCACACCGAACTAATTCACGTCAATAAGGACTATTACACCTATGTGACAGCATTAGCCCAAAACATTCAGTACATTCTCGCTCGCTTTGGATTGGACAAGAAGAAGGAACAAGTGATCGCCGTTGGGATCTGTATCTCGGGCGTGACTGACTTTGAGCACAAGGTGGTTGACCTTTCCAACGAGCTGGGATGGCTGGACCGCCCCTTGGCCTTAGATTTAGAAAAGGCACTTGGAATTCCAGTGTTTGTAGAAAACGATGCGCGCGTCTACGCTCGCAACGAGATTAATATGGAAGAGACAAACAATGTGGTGACTGTCTTGTACTTAAGCAGGGGTGTCGGTTTGGCACTAGTGATAGGTGATCGTGTCCTTCAGGGCTACAACAACCGGGCCGGTGATAGCCAGTTCTTTGGCAGGGACATTGATAAAATCTACCATGTTATCCGGACCTGTGGGTTATTTCAGGAGATTAACGACCTTCCGTATATCAAGTTAGGAGCTCAGCCTCAACACATTTTTGATCTCAATCAGAAATTCATGCGGCACGTCGAGGAGAATCCCGACATAAAAGATGCTGTCGAGGTTTTTAGTACAGAAGTGGCGCGCATGATGATCGCTATGGCCAATGTGGTGAATCCGAAACGGATCTTGCTCACTGGCAACGTCTTTGATTACTTCGATTTCATCTATCATCAAGTGAAAAGTAAGATCCTAGCACTGCCAGTATGCCACACCCCAGAAGTTGGGCGGAATTCTCCAACTGACAATCCACTTGAGAGGGGAATTGTGCGGCTGGTAATGGAGAAGTTCTTTAGTCTGGAGCAGTTTACGATCTAGGAGAATGTGCAATGGTTTTTGATAAATTCGCGTATGAACGAACCTCTTTTCGGCGCAGCGATGGGAGCCGCATAGTAGTGGGTAAGGCGACAGTTAAGGCCCCATATGAATTCGAAGTTCACCCTGAGTTTCCGGAAAATCGTGCAGTAAAACTGCGTGATACCGCACACCTACGGATGTTGAAAGCCATTTATCGTGGGATTTCTCGGCCGATGGTGGCTGCGTGGGATGCTTACCCGCAGGGAGAAACCTTTTCGATTCCCCGATTAGATTTTTCCAGTGATGATGTTGTCAGGATCAGCAAGAACTCTCAGATCACACACGTCCTCAGGAATGTTGTTCGGCGGCGGAATTTTTCGATCAGCGGCGATCGTATGCAGATCAAGCACGTTGAGGGCGACATGGATCGCAGAGCAGGGGAGTTCCTGGAAATGCTCACAGAGGAGGGGCGGCTCTTGACCGTGGGAATGGCAGAGGCTGAGCCTGAGCAGGGCGAGGTAGTTGCCGTTGGGGAGCTTGGCTTCCCGTCGAGATATGCGAAGGAGAATGGATATCCCCTGGTCATAAATGCTGCATACTTTCTGTTTGAGGAAGAAGATTATGTTAGCGACTTCTCACTCTTTGGCGAGGCATATGGAATGCATATCAATCAGGGTGAGATTCTGCTGCCTCCTCTCTTTGAACGGTCAGCGCTGTTGTTCGATTGGCAGAATCAGGCCTGTATGCGGCAGGTTTCGCTGACGGATCTGGTGGTTCACTGTCTAGGAAGGGATTGGAACTTAGGCAGCTTCACGCTAAATGAAATCGACCGCTGTGCTGTTTACACCAGATATTATGGCGTTACAGCTCACGGACGGACCATGGGAGTCACTCCGCCGAATCCCGCGAATGTTGATATTGTCATCATAGGCCAGTGGATTGTGGGGTACAAAGTAGGCGGAGAAGTGGAAATCCCTCACAACGGGTTTATTCTATCGGTACCCATGGATCTGTTGCGAGAAGGAGAATTCGATAATCGGGTTCGCTATGCGTTTGCTAGCGGCGAGAAGTTTAAGTCCGGCATCCAGTGCGGGCCTGGCCTCGTCAGCAACGGGGAGATCATCCTAGATGAGACGACTCTGCGCAGGGAGCAGTTCTACCGGAAACGCGAGATGCCGGACGGTCAGCGCGATCTAGGGGTGGTTCCTACCGATTACGCAAGTGATATTGACCAAACGAGGGCTGCCAGGACTGTGTTGGGGGTCGGTTATGACAACGAACTAATAGCTCTGGCCGTTGAGGCGGTTAATCGAGGGATGGAAGAAGATGAGTACGAGTCTTCAGGCGTGACCCTGAAAGAACTGGCTCAATTGGCCGAGGAACACAACTTCAAACATGCACTCAACGTAGATGGAGGTGGTTCGACAAACATACAGTATATGTTTGGCCAGCTGGTCCGCGGGGCGGATCGGCGGGGTATGCCAGGCGTGTTCTATGAACGCATGGTTCCTAGTGTATGCGTGATCAAAAGCTGAAATGGAGGGTGAATCATGAAAAGGAAATTATGGATTTTCTTGGCGCTTGCCTTGGTAGCCAGTTTTGCGTTAACTGCTAGTGCTCAACAGATTACACTCAGATATTTCATGTGGGACCCCATGTTTGAAGACATGGAACGGGCATTAATCGACGAGTTTGAACGGCAGAATCCAAACATTAAGGTCGAAATGACCGCAATGGATCCCAGCAACTACTGGCCACGGATTTCCGCTATGGCTGCTGCCGGAGAGTTGCCTGACGTATTCTCGATGTCCACAGGCTATTTCGAACAATGGGCTCAGGATGGTCTGCTCCTGAACATCCAAGAGTTCGTCGATCGTGATCTGTCCACCGATGAGTATTTCACTGAGGTGTTCTCCGAGAACCGCTATCCCGATAAGCAGACAGGCGATCTGTATGCGATTCCGTATGCCTGGGTAACACCTGTGCTGTTCTACAATATGGATATGTTCGATGCAGCGGGCCTTGAGTATCCCGATGAGACTTGGACCTGGGACGATTTCCTCGAGGCAGCCAAGAAACTGACAATTCAAACTGACCCACGTCGTGCTCCCGAACAGTACGGATTCTTCTGGTATGGACGTTACGCCCAGGTCGAACCTTGGGTCTATGCCAATAGCGGCCGCATCTTGAATGAAAACAAGACACGGGTTGCTATCGATGAGAACGCTCGTGAAGCGCTGCAGTTCTTAAGCGATCTGACAAATGTCCACAAGGTGTCGCCACCTTATAAGGAAATTGTCGGTATTGCTCAGGCTGACCTCTTCCCACTCCGCCAAGTTGCCATGTGGGTTGATGGTTCGTGGAATATCGAAAACAACCGCCAAATCGGTGGGGATGACTTCAGGTTTGGCATTGCGCCCGTACCAAAGGGTCCATCCTATGTCGAAGGCGATGATACCACCTATTTCTGGCCAGACTCCGTCGCTATTTCGGCAACTACACCTCACAAGGAAGCTGCTTGGGAACTGGTCAAGTTCTTGGTTGGCGAAAACCGCCCGATCGAGTCCTACATGGCCGGTAAAGTGCCTATCCACCGTGGGCTTGCATATTCTGAAGAGTGGCTCCAGAAGGATAAGTACCCTGCTAACATGGAACTCATCCTGCAGCAGGGTGAAGGAACTGGCCGGACCACATTTACGCTTGGCTGGAGCGAATGGCGCGGTTACGCTGCCACCGGTGGCGCTGGCATGAACGGTGAGCTCGATAAGGTCACTAATGGCGAGCAGAACGTTGACCAAGCGATCAAGGCCATTACCGATTACGCTAACTCCGTATTGGAGAGATACTATCCAGAACCATAATCGACTAAAGGGTAAAAGGGGGAGGTAATTCCTCCCCCGCCCTGATTCTGAGGAGGTGCAACATGAAATACGGGCGCATCACTCCATGGATTTTCCTGCTTCCAACCGTATTGGGCCTAGCTTTCTTTCGCCTAGGGCCAATTCTGGCTGCGTTTTTCATCAGCTTTACGCGCTGGAATGTGATTACCGCACCTAGTTGGCTTGGCCTTGCGAACTACCGGGAGCTGCTCAACTCGGAGGTTTTCTGGTTGATCGCAAAAAATACTGTCATATTCAGCCTAGTATATGTTCCAGGGGTAATGGTCTGTGGGCTGTTCTTGGCAATCCTGGTGAACAACAAACTGCGCGGCATTACGTTCTTCCGCGGTCTGTATTATCTCCCTGTGATCACTGCGACAGTAGCCGTTGGAGTTGTATGGAGTTGGATTCTAAGCCCCCGGTTCGGAATCTTAACTCGGTGGTTGAATGATCTCGGTTTTGTCAATGTCCCGTCTTTCTTGGGTGACTCACGTTATGCGTTGCTTAGTCTGGTGGTAGTCTATATTTGGAAAATGGCCGGCTACCATATGATTCTTTTCTTAGCAGGCCTGCAGGGTATTCCAGAGGTTTACTACGAAGCAGCCAAAATTGATGGGGCTACACCTTGGCAGACTCTGCGGCATATCACCCTGCCGCTCTTGTCAACAACCACGTTTTTCATCATGATTATTGCACTAATCCAGTCTCTCCAGACTTTTGATTTAACATTCGCGATGACTGAAGGAGGCCCCAACAACGCGTCGACGACTTTAAGTTTCTTTACCTATATTAATGCCTTCGTCCATTTCCGGATGGGCTATGCCGCATCGATGGCATTCGTCTTGTTCCTGATCGTCGGCACGATTACAGTGATCAACTTCTGGGCCCGGAAATACTGGGTCAACACCATTGAATAAAGGGGGGAGTAAAATTGCGGGCAACACATAAACTCTTGATTTATGTTCTTCTCTGCCTCGTTGGTCTGACCACCATATTCCCCTTTCTCTGGATGGTCTCTACATCGTTCAAGACATCCGGCGAGGTATTCAGCCTTACACCCAACTTCATTCCGCGCAACTTGTTTACCGACAAGATGTGGGATAACTATCGTACAATCCTTGTGAAGCACAATTTCTTGCGCTTTGTGCAGAATTCACTATTTGTGGCGCTCACGGCTTCTTTGGGTCAGCTGTTTGCCTGCAGCTTGAGCGGTTTTGCCTTTGCACGTATGAGCTTTAGAGGGAAGAACATCGTCTTCGGTATGCTGCTGGCGACCATGATGATTCCTGTCGAGGTTACTATTATTCCAGAGTACCTCATGATGCTGAAAATCAACTGGTACAACACTTATCTGCCGTTAATTGTTCCATCAATGATGGTAGGATCGTTTGGTACCTTCCTATTTAGGAGCTTTTTCGAGAACATCCCATCATCGCTCGAAGATGCAGCATTTATCGATGGAGTGAACGCCTGGCAGATGTACTACCGCATTTTTCTTCCCAATGCGAAGCCGGCTATTGCATCGCTTTTCATCATCGCTTTTATGAACAACTGGAACGACCTGCTGCGCCCGGTCATTTACCTCGACAGTCAGCATCTATGGACTGCGACGATGGGGTTGATGCAGTTCAAGGGGAATTACGGCACACAATGGCACCTGCTCCTTACCGGATCTGTGGTGTCTGTAATTCCGCTCATTGTAGTGTATATTTTCATGCAGAAGTACTTTGTTGCTGGCATGTTGGATTCAGCGGTCAAAGGTTAATCGGGTCTAAGTGTTACCACCTGCATGGGGAGAGCAGGTGGTTTTTTTCTGGGCAGGAAATGTGGACCTACACGTGGAAAGGGTGATCAGAATATCTTGGAGCGAGGTGAGGGCATGAGCTGTGCGATCTGTAGTAGAGCAAACGATAGCATTGCCTTTTCGCTCCTTGGGTTTGCGGTCTGTCAGGATTGTGAGTCGTGGCTGATGTGTATTTCGCCTGATGATGCTGAGTATGAGTCGGCTGTTCAGGTTTTTAAGGATGTTTGGGATGGTTTCCTTGCTGGCCGCAGTTTTGAAGATGTCTTACAGGAAAATACTGTAGGTGGTTAAGATGAGTCAGAGTAGGGCACCCCTTTGGGAAGCGCTGTGTGCCTATCGGCGTAGGGGTGTTATTCCCTTTCATACCCCAGGGCATAAGCTGTCCGGAACTATCTTCCCAAGGCTTGTTGCCGAGTTGGGCTTAGGTGTTTTTGCCTCGGATCCTTCAGATGAAGTAGAGTCAGAAGAATTTGGCCATGACTTTGAGCAGGCTTTAGATGCTGCACAGGACCTTGCTGCCGAGCTATTCGGAGCGGCTCATTCTCTTTTCCTAGTCAATGGGACGACCTCGGGCATTCACTATTTGCTGTATTTTGCTCAGAAACCCGTTGTTATTCCGCGGTTTTCACACGTATCGGTTTATACAGGAGTAATGCTGAGCAATAGTGAAGCTGTCTATCTGCCAGTTCGCTTTGACCCGGAGTGGCAGATCCCGCTTCCGCCGACTCCTGAAGAGCTCATCCTGGAGATTTCCGACAAGGGGATTGGGGCCGCCGTTTTCACTCACCCTACTTATTATGGCACCTGCGGTCAACTGCCAGAGTTAACAGCTGCGGTACAGCAGAAGGGCGCTTGGGCATTTGTGGATGAGGCTCACGGCGGACACTTTCAGTTTTCGCCTTTTTTCCCTGCTTCGGGTCTTTCTGCAGGTGCTGACGGGGTAGTTCAAAGCACTCACAAGACGCTGGGCTCTCTGACCCAGACTTCTATGCTCCATGTGCGTTCGTCGGAGTTGTACCAAATGGCAAAACGAGCCAAGCAAATTCTAGAAACGACCAGTCCTTCCCTGGTGTTTTTAGGTGTATTAGATGAGGTGCGCCGGACACTGTTTGAAAAGGGAAGGCCCCTGGTAGAAGCGGCCTTCGAACTTGCTTTGGAGTGTTATCGAAGGCTAGGGAATATCCGTGGGGTACGAATATTGCCGCCTCATTTGCGCTCTGACCCAACTAAAGTGGTGTTTTCTCTGCGAGACCTTGGGATCACAGGGATTCAGCTTGAGGGACTACTTCGCAGAGAATATAATATACAAGTAGAGTTAAGTGATTATTATAATGTCATTGCTCTGATCACCCTTGGTGATACGAAAGAGAAGGTGGAACAACTGTGTCAGGCGGTGGAGCAGGTTGCTCAGCGAGCTCGGCACCTGGGAGGTTCACCCTTGGGGCTGCCTCATCTTTCGTATCCGGCCCTACCAGCCGCGGTTCTAGCGATGGGCGAAGCTGTCCGCCGCCCAATAGAGCTGGTCTCGCTCAAGAAGGCTGTAGGGCGGGTATCAGGCGGTTTTGTTACTCCATACCCGCCGGGAGTACCGGTACTGGTCCCTGGTGAATTGGTTACGGCAGAGACTGCCTCGTACCTAGAGTGGTGTTGGAACCTAGGATGGCAGATCAGGGGAGTACAAGCCACAGACGATACCATGGCACTATCTGTAATAAAGGACAACGCCATTAGTTGAAGAAAAATAGATGAGGAGTATTAGTCTTATGGGAGATGGGCTGTTTATTACATTAGAAGGCATTGATGGAGTAGGTAAGACCACTCAGGCTCTTCTCCTGGTCGAATACTTTGAAAGCCTTGGCCGTGAAGTAGTGCATACTTTTGAACCTGGAGGTACTGACCTTGGTCAAGCCATCCGCAGGATGCTCCTTGACCCCAAGAACCAGAATCTCGCACCAGTGACAGAGATTCTGCTCTATGCTGCCGATCGTGCTCAGCATGTGGAAGAAGTCGTGAAACCGGCCCTGCGTGAGGGCAAGATCGTGATCTGTGAGCGGTTTATTGATTCGTCAGTTGCTTACCAAGGCTACGGACTTGGTCTGTCGGTGGAAGGCATTCTTGCAGTAAACCAACTGGCTGCTGGCGGCCTAGAACCAAATCTAACAATCTACCTCGATGCTGAACCCAGTGCAGCGCTTGTCCGGGTTGGTGGTGATCGCATCGAACAGCGGGCTCTAGAGTACTATGAACGAGTTCGCGCAGGCTTTCTAGCCATTGCCCGGGAAAACACGCACAGAGTTGTCGTCGTACCCGCTGATGGTACGAAAGAAGAAGTCAGTGAGCGGGTGCAGAGGTTGATTACGGGGAGGTTGTTCAAATGAAGCTGTTAATTACTATTGTGCAGGATCAAGATGTTCCTATTTTACTGGACACCTTGATGCAGGAAGGTTACAGTGCAACAAAATTAGCCAGTACAGGCGGCTTTCTGCGTGTCGGAAACACCACGCTGCTAATTGGTGTTGAAGATGAAAAGGTAGAAAGCGCTTTAGCACTTATTAAGAAAGTCAGTAAGAAACGGGAGCAGTATGAGCTCGATCCCATGGCTCCCTTAAGCAGTGCGGTCCTGCCCAAGATGGATAAGGTGACAGTGGGTGGAGCCATTGTTTTCATTGTGGATGTAGAGAGGTTTGAGAAGATTTGAGAATCCGCCGAGAGGATAGGACCCGGGTTAGCTCCTATCCACAGCACCGCGAGAAAGCCGTTTCATCCACCCAGGCTCGCACGTTCATTGACTTCCTCGAATCACAGGAAGAACCGGGAGTCATCGACTTCCAGCGTGCTCTTGCTCAGGTGGATGAATATGCGCGCCGTTTTAAAGACAGCCCTATCTATTACAATCTGGTGAAGTACAAAGAAGTTGTCCGGGCTGTCCTTCGAGCTTTGATCAGAAACTCAATGTCAGTAGATGAACAGAGCTTCCTTGACCATCGCGGCCGTCGGCGCCTTTTCGTGATGGTTCGCACCGTCGACGATAAGTTGGAAGAGCTTACTAGGCTTTTCCTGAGAAATCAGCTCAGTGGGTTAGAGCTGGTCAGCCGCCTGGATGAAATTCGCGGTATGCTGCTCGATCTGTATTTGTGAGGTGACTCCATGTCTCTTTCTGAGGTCTTAGGACAGCCTCTGGCTGTGACGATTCTCCAGAAAAGCCTCGAGAAGGGGCGGCTTGCCCACGCTTATCTATTCTATGGCGACGATGGTGTAGGAAAGGAAACTACCGTGCGGATTTTGGCCCGAGACTCGCTTCTACGTGTTGTGGAAGGATCTCCTACCATAAAAATCGATCAAATCCGCATGCTGCGTCAACAGAGTTCATACACCCAAAGCAGTTCATTGATATGGCTCATAAGAGATGCTGATCAGATGACTGTCGAAGCAGCTAACGCTTTTCTGAAAGTGCTGGAGGAACCTACACCTGGCGTGTATTTCTTCTTGACTACCACAAATATTCACCGCGTTCTGCCTACCATTGTCTCACGCTGCCAAGTTATACCCTTTCGCTCTATCCCGGAGAGCATCATCCAGGAGTACCTGGCGGAGAGATATGGCCAAACTCCTGACAACGCGCAGGTGCGTTTGGTTGCCCGCATGGCAAGGGGTTCTATTGGCCGGGCTGTAGAGTACTGGGATGGACCTATCCTCGAGCGGCGGCGCGAGGTCATAGATAAGCTGATTCGCATTCCAACTGCGTCGTATCCTGAAGTGTTGGGGTTCAGCCAAAATTGGGATGAGGATAGGGTTCAGGTAAGAGAGGATCTTCAGCTCATGTTAGGCTGGTACAGAGATTTGGCTGCTGTGAAGTCGGGCAGCAGTGTCGGATTGTACAATCCGGATTATGAGAATGAACTAGAGAAAACAAGTAAACTTTATTCATATATGAGTATTTTTGACATCATGCATGAGATATCAGAAATGATGGCGGCAATCGGTGGGAACGCTCGTCCCCGATTTGCTTTGTGTCGTTTGTTTCTGACGATGAAAAAAGGAGCGCAATCCTAAATGCAGACAGTAGTCGGAGTCCGGTTTAAAAAAGCCGGTAAGATATATTATTTTGATCCCGGCGATCTGGAGATCGCAGCTGGGGATAACTGCATAGTCGAAACGGCTCGAGGAATCGAGTTTGGTGAGGTGGTTGTACCGCCCAAACAAGTTGACGACAGCGAAGTCGTACAACCTCTCAAAAAAGTTATTCGCACAGCAACGCTTGAAGACAAAGAAAGGACAGCAATCTTAAAGCAGAAGGCTGAAGAGGCGTTTGACATTGCATTAGGGGAAATCCTCGAGCACGGCTTACCAATGAAACTCGTGGATGCAGAGTACACTTTCGATGAGAGTAAACTGCTGTTTTATTTTACCGCCGATGGGCGGGTGGATTTTCGTGATCTTGTAAAGGATCTCGCAGCGATTTTCCGCTTACGAATTGAGCTGCGCCAGATCGGCGTGCGCGATGAGGCCAAGATGATCGGAGGATTGGGGTCCTGCGGGCGTGCATTGTGCTGTGCTACATTCTTAGGGGATTTCGCACCGGTTTCTATCAAGATGGCCAAGGAGCAGAACCTCTCACTAAATCCCACAAAGATTTCGGGCATTTGCGGCAGGCTGATGTGCTGCTTGCGCTATGAGTCTGATGTCTACAAAGAACGTAGGGCAGTATTGGGTGAGAGTGGCTGTGGGTGTACAGGCGATTGCTGTCATCAGCCCTCCTTCTTCGATGAGTTCTACCATGAGATAGAAGATCAAGACGACTTTTATGCTGACCTCTTGAAAGAAGATACCATTCAAGAGGTAGACTATGAGATGATGCGTGAGGCTGCAGAGGCAGAGAGTCATCCTGTAATTAGCGATGATGAGGATGAAGTATTTGTTGAGGAGCAGCCACAACCCAAGAAAGAGAGCCGCAAAGAGACTCGTAAGGGTGGGTCGCGCAAGGGCGCAGCTAGACGTAAGAAGAATCCGATACGCGAACAGCAGCCTGAGAAACAGCAGTCCGAGAAGAAACAGTCTGAGGGACAGCGGTCTCAGGCGGCAGCTAAGGAGAATCCCGAGGGCAAACCGAAGTCGAAGCGCCCCCGGCGTAGACGCCGGCGGCCTAATGGTAATGGGGCCGCTAAGCAGGAAGAAAAGCAGTAAAGGCGGGTGTGGACTGAATGCTATATGTATGTCCGACTCCCATTGGCAACTTGGAAGATATTACTTTGAGGGTCCTTAGGACCCTCAAAGAGGTTGATCTGATTGCTGCGGAAGATACGCGTCATACCATTAAGCTCCTAAACCATTTCGACATTAAGACTCCCCTTATCAGTCTGCACGAACACAATGAAGCGGCTCGGTTAGAGCCGCTTTTGGTAGACCTGCGAGCAGGGAAGCACATCGCACTGGTTTCGGACGCCGGTATGCCCGGCATCTCCGATCCCGGAAAACTCTTGATCAATCGAGTGATAGAAGAAGGCCTTCCGTGTACTGTGCTTCCGGGGCCAACTGCAGCCGTTACAGCCTATGTGCAGAGCGGCTTATTGAATGACCAGTTCTTGTTCTATGGATTCCTGCCTCGGCGGGCGAAAGAGCGCGAGGAAGCGCTGCTTAAGCTGGCCCATTTCCCATATCCGATCATCTTCTATGAAGCTCCCCATCGGTTGGTGGGTACCTTAGAAGACTTGGCTGAGTACCTTGGCGATCGGCAGGTGAGTGTCTCCCGTGAGCTGACTAAGAAATTCGAAGAAACGATTCGAGGGACGCTTTCTGAGCTTTTGTCACATTTTCAGACAGAGGCCCCGCGTGGCGAGTTTGTGATCACTGTCGCTGGCAGAGATCAGAGCGAAGATGACTTGAGTCAACCCAGCGAGGAACAGATTAAGCGTGAGCTGCAAAAAAAGATGGACAGTGGCCTCACAAAGAAAACCGCTGTCCAAGAAGTGGCGGAACAGTTCCGCCTCCCGAAAAATCACGTCTACCAACTGGCCCTAGAACTAGACTAGGTTACTCTGCTAGTTCATCTTTGCAGACTGGGCAGACGCCTTTGCCTTTGAATTCGATGACATCTTCGCTACTTCCACAGAAGATGCACATTCTGGAAGACTTGCGCAGTACTATATGGTCGCCTTCAACAAAGATCTCGAGCGGATCCTTCTCTTGAATACCGAGACTGCGCCGTAATTCTATCGGTAATACGACACGGCCTAAATCGTCAACCTTACGGACTATCCCTGTCGCCTTCACCCTCCTATCCTCCTCCGCAGTTCGAAATTTATCGACATTTGCTCAGATAATTATATTATGACTTCCAGGAATAGTCAATTGATTTGTCAAGAAAAGGAGTATAGTCCCAAGATAAACAGGACTTAAGTCCTATATGAACGAGGTGCATTCTTCAAGCATTCCCGTAAGGTGTCGCCACGTAGTCCGACACGAGTTGATTCGAGTGTGAGTACGTCATGTGGTTGAACGTTACCGAGGTTGACGTTTGGCCCGAGTTTGAGAAGTAGGTGATTGTGTTGGCTGACCTGTGGCGCTTCGATTATGATTTTGCTTGCAGATTTTATCCCAGCCAGGATCTCATCTAGTAGCTCATCATTGACCTCGCCTCTGTCATCGTAGATCCCCACGCCTTTTCCCGAATCTCGCCCTTCAATAATTACTTTTTCTGCGCCATTTTCTAAGTCGGTCAAGATCTGCTCTATCGCCCGTCCAGGTTGGATTTTGACCGACTTGTCTTTCTTACCAATTTCAGAAACAACACCAAAGCCCCAATCCCGCGCTTGTTTGATGCATTCAGCTCTAGCTTTGGGTGGAAGATCAATTGTTCCCTCGGAGATTTCCACGTAGGTGAATCCAAGATCCCGTGCCCGGGCGAAGAACTCCTGCACCATCCCTTGGTAGAAGGCAATTTCAAACAACGTTCCCCCGGGATATACCTGTACTCCATGGCTTCTTACTAGAGCGATTTTTTCCTTCATCAAAGGTGTTGGATAAAGAGCAGAACTGCCGAAGGCGATCTTGATAAAGTCGATGTGGCTGGCAGCCATTTCTAACAGATCGCGCATTTCTGTTATGCCCAGCCCTTTGTCAATCACCATTGTGATGCCTTCGGTGCGCGGTTTAGAAAAGCGCTTGGTTTGTGGTAGAACCAGGACGGCGTCCCAAGCGCTGGTTACATGATTCGAATTCATCCAAATTCCCCTCCCATGTTCCTAGGAATTAGTGCTGAGGTATCTTATTCATTGTCCTTGGGAGGGGTGATAAAGACTAGCGCGATGAGGCCAGCCAAGGCTGTAATGGCGGCAGCTCCGAGGAAGGTTATCCATTCCCCATACTGTATCACCAAGCCAAAGGTTGGTGGGCCAATGGCCACGCCAAAGAAGCGCACAGTGCCATATAGGCAGGTGACAATGCCCCGCCGTTCTGTGCTGGCAGCGCCAGTGATGAGGGTGTTAATGGGAGGAAGCACGATGCCGATGCTGATCCCCAAGAAGAACAGTACTATCATCATGGGCGTGAGAGCACTGAATAGGGGCAGCAGTACCAAGCTGATCGTACTTAGGGCCATTCCCCCGACGATAATCCATTTCCACAGCTTCTTTCGGTCTGCGAAAAATGCGCCGCTCAAGTACGAGGTGGAAGCCATAGAGAAAACAGGTATGGCGATGACAAATCCTTTCTTCAGTCCGTAGAGGTTGTGCTGGGATTCGAGAATATCGGAAATGTAGCTTAAGACACCGAACAAGATAAACAAGGCCGCCATACCAACCGCGTACGATGAGAGGAGAAGCCGAGCTTTTTCCGCAAAGATCGTCTTTACCTGCTGCCAATAATCATGAAAGGACTGTTTTTTCAGTTTGGGGTTATTCTCCTTAACCAACAGCCAGACTCCGATGGCGATGGGGAATGTGATGATGCTGTAGGCAAAAAACGGAGCGTACCAACTGATCAATGCTATGAGCGATCCGAGGATCGGGCTCACTACTTTCCCCAGCCCATTAAATGCCTCTAAGAGGCCAAGTGCTTTCGTGCGTTCACTACTCTGGAAAATGTCACCGGTCAAGGCCATGGCCAGCTGGTACGTCCCCCCTGCTCCGATGCCCTGCACAATACGGCCAGCTAGCAACAGGGGGTAGGGGTTTTCTAATGTGACAGCGGCAAATCCGCAGATGAGGCCACCAGCTCCATAGATGAAGAGTGCGGGTACCATGATTGGTTTGCGGCCATACTGATCAGAGAGAAAACCAGCTAGAGGTATAAGTAAGCCAGCAGGAACAGAGAAGAACGTGATGATCAGCCCCACTTGAAACTGGGTAAGTCGCATAGCTGCTTTCATTTGGGGAAAAACAGGGATGAGCATTGAGTTACCGAGCACCATGACAAAGGGTACTCCACATAGAACAGCAAATTGAACCGCAGTTTTCTTTTTCAATCCTTATCGCCTCTTCCCGCATGCTACCTACCTGCACTTCCTATTATTTGAGTCGGGCGGCTGG
>ERZ773359.4509-NODE-4509-length-14380-cov-594.937871_pt1 | contig 14380 bp, 15 predicted proteins | sample MGYA00374955_ERZ773359 | MGnify/ENA primary metagenome ERZ773359 (study PRJEB29098, sample SAMN04486028) | biogas fermenter metagenome | study: EMG produced TPA metagenomics assembly of the Biogas fermentation microbial communities from Germany - Plant 4 DNA1... | reverse complement strand
ATAATTTTAAGGGCGAAGCTAAAATTAGCTTCGCCCTTAAAATTAATAAAGAATAAATGCAAATACGAAATGTACTGCTTTTATTCTTCCAGCTTTTCTTTCATTTGCTTTAATACCCTTTTTTCAATTCGAGATACTTGTACCTGGCTAATTCCAAGCATTTTCGCCACTTGGATTTGTGTCTTGTCCTTAAAGTATCTAAGCATTATTATTTGTCTTGCTTTTACATCAAGAGTACCTATGGCTTCCTTTAGAGCTAGCTTATCTATTACATCTTTATCATCCTCGCTGTTCTCAACTAACTTATCAATAAGTAGCACTGGAGAACCATCATCCTGATGAATAGTATCATATAGATAGTGCATACCATGTAAGGATTCTGAAGCCATTAAAACCTCTTCTTTTTTTATTCCGGAATACTCTGATAATTCTTCAATTGTAGGGGCTCTATTCAATTTTTTAGTTAATTTCTCCTTGTCATAATGCAACTTCCGAGCTAGGTTCTTAACATTTCTGCTAACTTTTATAATGCCATCATCTCGAAAAAACCTTTTTATTTCACCTATAATCATTGGTACCGCATAAGTAGAGAACTTCACCTTATAAGATGGGTCAAAATTATTAACCGCTTTCACTAGTCCAATAGAACCGATTTGGAAAATATCTTCATATTCATATCCTCGATTTAAAAACTTCTTGCTTATAGATGATACTAAAGGTAAATTCATTTCTATAACCTTGTTTAATGCATCCTTATCTCCCGATCTTGCAAGTTGTATAAGCTCTAAATTATCATCATAGTTATAGCTCTCCTTCTTTACAACTTCTCCTTCCATACTTCTCCACCTAACTTAAAGATTTAAATACCTTTTTCATGATTATTTTAGTGCCCTTTCCTGGCTTAGAATCAACCTGCAAGCTATCCATAAAGGTTTCCATAACTGTAAAGCCCATGCCCGATCTCTCTAAATCTGGTCTTGAAGTATACAAAGGTTGCATAGCCTGTTCTATGTTTTCAATACCTTTACCTTCATCACTGACAATTATAGTTACTTCATCACCTTTTATTTCAGCCTCGATTACAACTGTACCATCTTTATTTTCATAGCCATGAATAATAGCATTAGTAACTGCTTCAGATACAGCGGTTTTTATATCCGTAAGTTCTTCTATTGTTGGATCTAGCTGCGAAACAAAAGCAGCTACAGCAACTCTGGCGAAACTCTCATTTTCTGACTTACTTTGAAATTCAATCTTTATCTTGTTTTCGTACATTACAATCCCCCCACTTTAGAACTTATTAACAGCTTCTTCCACACTATCAAATATTTTAATAATTTTAAACATACCTGATAACTCAAATACTCTTCTAATTGAATCCTTAACATCTGTTACACATACAGATCCATTTTTAGCAGCTAGCTTTTTATATCTTCCTATGACTACGCCAATACCTGAGCTATCCATAAAAGTCACACCAGAAAAGTTCATTATAAGCTTAGTTACCTTTTCTCGTTCCAGTCTGTCATCTATTTTGTTTCGCACCTCTGCTGCACTGTGATGATCCAATTCTCCTACTAATTGAACGATTAATTTATTATCCTTGTTATCAAATTTAATATACATAATTTCCGCTCCTTAGGAGCAGTTTCCCCCCTTTGTTCTTAATTTAATAAAAGCCTCTAAGAATAAAAAATATATGTATTTATGCAGTACCTACTATTTATATGACAAGTAGCATATTAATAATATTCTACTTTTTACCATTTTTTCCTTCTATATTTTGGAAATATTTGCGTACATTATATTATTATACCCATATTTTCGGATTTTTAAACACATAAAAGTAAATTTTTATATACTTTAAAGGTTGAGGCTATTAGAATTTATGCTATAATTTAACTTGAGTTTAAATACAATAATTACTAAAAGGAGGAGTTTTTCAATGGATATGTGGTTAAAAGAAGGGCAGATTGAAAACTCTGCTATGACCTATAAAGTTAAAGAAACCCTTGTAAGAAGAAAAACTGAATACCAAGACTTAGCTATTTTAGATACATATGATTTTGGTAGAATGCTTGTATTAGATGGTATTGTTCAAACATCTATAAAGGATGAATATGTTTATCATGAGATGATAACCCATATACCATTAAACAGCCATCCAAATCCTAAAAAGGTATTGGTAGTAGGAGGCGGTGATGGAGGAGCAATAAGAGAAATATTAAAACACCCTTCTGTAGAAAAAGCTGTTTTATGTGAAATTGATGCTGCTGTTATAGAAGAATGTAAGAAGTATCTTCCAGAAATAAGCTGCGCACTAAATGACCCAAGATGTGAAATTTTTATTGGTGATGGCATAAAATATGTTCATGAGCATAAGAATGAATTTGACGTAGTAATAGTAGATTCCACCGATCCATTTGGTGCTGCTGAAGGTTTATTTGGCGGTAGCTTTTACAAGGAAATTTATGAGTGCTTAACTGAGGATGGTATTTTCGTAGCCCAAACAGAGACTCCTTTCTATCTTCCAGATGTAGTTAGAAAGGTATTTAATGATGCTAAGGCAATTTTCCCAATAACTAAGCTTTTCATGGCAGCCATCCCTACTTATCCTAGTGGCTATTGGAGCTTTACAATAGGTTCAAAAAAATATGATCCAGAAAACATAGATCCTGCCAATGGACTTGACCTTGACACAAAATATTACACAAGAAAGCTTCACAAGGCTTCTTTTGTTTTACCTAAATTTATTGAAAATCTTACTAAATAATTAGGGGTGAAATTCAATCACCCCTTAAACTTTTCAATATACTCAATTTCTGATTCACTGAACTTAAAGTAGTCATATAAATCCATGTCCATACTTATATCATCTGTTGGAACATATAATCTAATTAAATTATTAGGATAGTACTCATACAAGCTACCACCCAATTTTTTAGCAAAACTCTTATAGTAAAACTCATAGATTTTACTGTTTAGAAGCTTCACTAAAAGCTCATAGCTTATAAGCTCATCATCCTTCAATAATAGAGCATAAATATCTGCACTAAAATAGTTTCCTTTATCTATTACAAAGCGGTTCGTAGCACTTTTATAGGGAAAAATAATTTTTTCCCTTTCAAATAAGCTGCTGTCCCTCCCCCATTGAAGCTCATACCATTTCCTTCTTCCTAGCCTACATTCTCGTCTATTCATAAGCTTATCTTTATAATTTGCAATATATTTTATAGCAAAAGGATGACTTTCTTCATTTTTTATAAAATTAGAATAAATTATGTAGGCCGATGATTTTATTTTCTTATCTAAGGATATAGAGCTACTTTTTATCCAAGGTTTTAGCAAATCCTTTTCTATATTATGCTCCAAAGCAAGCTTTTCTGTAACAATATAAGCCTTATCACAACCTGTAATTATTCCCTGATAACTGTTACATATTTCTCCCAAGGTTCTTTTACATCTCTGTTCAATTTTATCTATAATTTTTAGCACCATTTGATTTTGCAGCCTCCAAGGCTCAGAACTTAAACTATTTGTAGCTACTGTAAAGCTGTTAAAACTAGATTCTTGGAAACTAGTTTTAGTCTGGTTAGGAGAATTAGGCTTGCTAACAATAATCGATTTAGAAGGCTTGCTTTCCAAAAAGATTATAGCCGGATCTATACCAGCATTTTTAAATGGTCTATATCCATAAAAATCTGTTATTCTATATATATTACTTTCACTCAAGATATAGGCTCTTAATTTTTCGCCACTGAGAGCCTCCATGAAGTACCTAGAGGTAATTAAGGTTATTTTATAATCATCATAAACCCTTTGTAAGGATTTCTTAATAAAGCAATAAGATAAATCTCCCTTATCATTTAATATATTTTTATATTTTTCTCTTATTTTACCTGCATATTCCTTATCCAAAAACTTAGTTCCAACATAAGGAGGATTACCAATAATTATATGAAATTTATCACTATAATCATCTAGCAAAAAATCCTTATTAATTAAATTCTTCTCGTTTACGTATTCTGCCCTCTCATACAATTCTATAGCTAATATTTTCAAGGCTGTAGAATCAATGTCTATACCAAACAGATTGTTATCTAATATATGCTTATTCAAATTATTTAAATTTAAGCTTAACCCATGAACTTTATTTATTATCTCTAAGTTTCTTATGTAAATATCTCTTAACTTATCAAAGATTAAAAGCAATATACTCCCGCAACCGCAACTGGGATCTAAAATTCTAATAAAAGGATTTTTTATTATATCATCAGATATAGTATGGTTAATCATGTAATTAACTATTTCCTTAGGCGTATATACTACTCCCTTTTTGCCATCAGCTTCTTTTTGTGAATAATAGTCCCCAAAGGAAGTTTCATTTTTTAAACCAAAGAAAAATTTACATCTTTTAATTAATAATTTTTTACATATACTATCCTTAGAACTTAAAATTTCTTTATATAAGTTATCAATATTTTCATAGAAATCCAAGCTAATCCTCCCCCAAGTGCATTTATTTAACTGTCATTTTAATCATCATTATAACACAGAAAAGGAAGTGCTTAAATGAACAAATACTTAATGTCTAATCTACTCAGCGTTTTTTTAGTTTTTTCCACTATCTTTTCAAAACCTTATGTCCATGTTACAGCCCAATACAATAAAAATCATGTAGGCCATGATAACATAGAGGAGGACTTAGAGCCTATTTTTATAAATGATGAGCTAGAGGAATCTAAACAATGTGAAGAAGAAGATAGAAATATTATTAGGAAAAAATTCTTTATAGACTTTAATAATAAACGTCATAGCACTAAGGAGCATTCTTGGTTTTTTAAACCCAATAATAAAGGTCTTCCACCAGAGGAACCCGAAGAAATAATTGATTTACTTAAAAATAATGAAGGCTACTACTTAGGTAATACTAAGGAAAAGGAGATTTATTTAACCTTTGATGAAGGATATGAAAATGGTTATACAAACGATATTTTGGATATTTTAAAAAAGCATAATGTTAAAGCTGCTTTTTTTGTAGTAAAGCCTTATTTAAAAAGCAATCCAGATATAATAAAACGTATGGCAGATGAAGGACACTTGGTTTGTAATCACTCTGCTCATCATCCCTCTATGGCTAAAATTACAGACTTTGAAAAATTCAAAAAGGAGCTTGGTGAAGTAGAAGAATTATATAAAGAAATTACAGGAAAAGATATGCCTAAGTATTTTCGTCCTCCTATGGGTAGATACAGCGAACTTTCCTTGCATTATACAAAGGAATTAGGCTATAAATCTATATTTTGGAGTTTGGCCTACTTTGATTGGGATCCTAAGAAACAACCAGATCCTAAGGAAGCAAAGCAGAAGCTACTAAAACGAACTCATAATGGAGCAATTATTTTGCTCCACGCTGTATCAAAGACTAACAAAAATATATTAGATGATCTATTAACTGCCTGGAAAGAACAAGGCTATAGCTTTAAAACCTTGGATCAGCTTTCTATAAACCAAGAATAATTCATATATCAATGACTGTTGCATATTTGACGCTAAAAACTGTTGCACAATTAGTAAAATACTCATTGTGCAACAGTTCCTTTATTTAAATATTTATTTTGTAGCCTACAATCTTTCATATACTATTTTCATGATTTCATTTTTCATATTTTCAGCCTTTTCTAATAGTTCTTTACATTCCTGCTCTACTTTTTCATTACTTTCTTCCTTGAGAGCCTTTAAATTTACCATAACGTTAAGGAAACAGCTCTCTACTGCTGCCTTAGCTAAAATAGCAGAAACTCCTGCATCGGATATAACATTGGAATTTCCAAATTTAGCAGCTGTGAGAATATGGTCCATAAATTCAACAGTTTCTTTCATCAAGCTATAAGGTACCTTCATTGAATTATGCAAACCCTCAGCAATCATTTTGCTTCTATGTTCCTTCTCTTCCTCACTGTTCTTAGGCAATTTATAGCTTTGCATTAAAGTAGAAAAGGCTTCGCCGTCTTTATTAATATACTGTTGAAACTCCTCAAGCTTTAATGTTACGAACTCCAATGCTTTATTAACCATTTCTTGTTCATCTTTATGCAAATTATCATAGGCCTTCTTCCCAATGGTTAGGTTAAATACCATAGAGCTTAAAGCAGCAGACAATGCGGATGATAAGGCTGCTGCCCCTCCCCCTCCAGGTACTGGACTGCTAGATGCTAGCTTACTTAAAAAATCATTAATTTGATCCTTTTCAAATCCCATATTTATTCCTCCATAAACTTTTAATCTGTAAATTATTTAATTTTGAATAGCTCCTTGAAATCTTGTAACCTTAAGGCATACAAGGTGAGGAAATATGTTGGTACGCCCAAGGTAAAGCTAATGGCTATTAATATCAATGAAGAATTTATGTAAGGTATTATTAAATAAATTAATACTAGCATTAAGAGGCTTGCTACTACAATCTTAAGAATATTAATTCTAATTTCCTTCTCTAAAGTAATTTTAGTCTCTTTCTTAAGTTGATAATAAAAGGTTAAACAAGATACAGTCACTGCTAATGAGTTTCCTAATGCTAATCCTGGTGCTCCTAATAGCTTTAAAAATATTGGAGCAAAGATAAAATTTAATCCAATACATCCAATAGAATTAATAGCTGCAACCTTAGCCTTATTAACTGAGAAAAAAGCCCTGCTAATTAAATCTCTAATGCCATAAAAAATAATAGTTGGAATATAAAATTTTAATACAGCTGCCGTTTGCAAGACTTCTGAGTAACCGAATTTGCCTCTCATAAGATATACAGCAATAACGGATTTACCTAATAAGAGCAAGGCCGCTGCCGCAGGTACTGTTAGCATCAATATTACAATAATCCCCCTAGCTACTTCCTTATTAAAATCCTCATAGCTATCCTTATTAAGAAGCTTAGCCAACTTTGGATACACGATTAAGATAATTGCCTGGCCAATAACTTCATATACTAGCATATTTATTTTATTTGCATATTCAAGTGAAGAAATTGCTCCCTTAGGAAGTTTACCAGCATAAAATCTAAGGATGAAAATATTAATTTGAGCTAAGGATGTAGAAAATATTATTGGAGCTACACTTCTAAATAATACTTTAAGTTCTTCTTGTTTAAAGTTTAGAGCTGGTCTATATTTGTATCCCAATTTAATATATCTTGGTACTAAAATTAGTAGCATCATTAAGAAACCTATTGTTGTAAATACCCCGAAACCTATTAAACCATAAAAGTTTATAAATATAAGTAAATATATTATATTGATAATATTAGGTGTTACAGGCCCAAAAGCTACTTCGGTAAAATGATTATGGTTCTGTAAAACTCCTGATAAAATGCTTTGAGCTCCTATAAATATTATGGATACAATCATTATTCTAAACATAAAAATAGCCTGCTGTAATGAATAATTGTCTCCAGCTATAGTAGGCGCTAATATGGTTATGATGCTCTTTGCAAAGCTTCCAAATATAAGTCCAAGTACTAATGCTACTATTGTAATTATAGTAATTAAATTATTAATAAAATAATTGTTTTCTTCCTTACTTTTGGAACTTAACATCGAGTTATATAAAGGTATAAAAGCATTAGTAATACCATAACTAATACTTATCAATAACATAGTACTTCCAAGCGCTAAGGTGTAAATATCATTCTCAATGGAAAGGCCAAAATTTCTGGCTATTAAGGCATCTCTTATCAAGCCAAAAATTTTGCCTAAAATTATTATAATCATAACCTTTACGGTGTTGTTAAATGATATTTTTTTCATATCTTATTTTCCTTTTTGTTTGATAATATTATTAACGGAATTACATTCATAATAAAATAAAAATTCATAACCTTAGGCAATAGAATTATATTATCAAAAAGGCTCATTATCCAAAACAGTACATTTACTATTGTTATAGCAACACAAATATTTCTCATGGTTCCAGTAGTTGCTTTAAATGCCTTTATTGAATTTACTAATAAAAAGATCATTAATAATATAAATGGTATAAATCCAACTATACCAAGCTCACTTAAAAATTTTAAATAAATATTATGAGTATGATAAATATCTGGATTGTAATGATACTGTGGATACCTAAGGTAATAGTCTTTAAACACGGATTCAAAATTACCTATTGCAACACCTATAATAGGATGATCTCGAAATACATGCCAAGCAATCTTGTAAATCTGACTTCTACCAGCATCACCAGTGCTAATTCTTTCTTTAACAAAAGGAGTTTGCAACAATACAATAAATGCAGGTATCAAAACATATAATAGTTTTCGTATATAGAATACTGAAATAAATGCTCCACCTAGGCCTATAGCCAATAAAGCATTCCTTGATCCTGTAAAAATAACACTTAAAAAGATCATTACCAGCTCTAATATATAAAACAATTTCTTCTTTATATTTCTTTCATCTAACATAAGAAAGAATAAGGGAAAGAACAGTACTACAAGATATCCTCCATATATGTTAGGATTTCCTGTAGTTGATTCTACTCTAAGAAGTCCCGACCATTCTTCAAAGCCTAGCCCAAAGATTTTTTCGTAAAATCCAATCAACATAACTACAAATGCAGGATAATATATAAGTTTTACCAATTTTTCCTTATAAAATTCCATGTTACATTCAAATCTAAATATATAGAAAAGGCCTGTTAATATACCAAATCTCAAAGTCTCTTTTAAAACCAAAATTACATTTGTACAATAAGTAATAGAAAACAACATGATACAGGTTATAATTACCATCAACAAGGAAACTGGCTCCTTAAGAAAAAGGATTAAGTTTTCTTTAAATTCCTTACGCTTATTTCTATCCCGTAATACATAGACTAAATAAAACAACAATACAAGTAATAACATAACCTCAGTAATGGGATATTTCCAATTAAGCCTAGATGGTACTAAAGGGAAAAAAATAATGTACAAAATAAAACTATAATAAAACAATTTTTTCATAGTCATATCCCCTATAAACTTTATTTATCTCTTTATTAAATCACTAATTTAATACTTTTTCATCGAAATCCTCTTCGTAAATAAATTTATGGAGAGCTTCTAAATTCTTTTTTCTATCCCAATCAAGAAAATATTCGTTTCTTATATATATCACCTTATCTTCTAGAGGTAATCTGAACTGCTCTACCTTATTAACACCGTTAAGAGTAATTTCCTTAGCTAAATTGATAATTTCCTTCTTTTCTAAACTAGTTTCAACATAAGGTAAAACTTCACTTATAACCTCAATTATTTTTCCAATATCCTGTTTAGTTAACTTATTAAATATTTCTGTTAAAACATTTCTTTGTCTTAAGGTTCTATCAAAATCTCGGTTTCCTACATAGCGGATTCTACAGTAGCCTAATGTCTGTCTACCATTTAACAACTGCTTTCCTGCTTTAGTAACTAAAGGCGGGTTACTATCATTTTGAAGCTTAGAAAGCTCACGGATGTAATTATTCATTACTGGTATTTCTGCTTCTTTTACATTAATTTCAACTCCACCTATAGCATCTACTATCTTTTCCATGCCGCTAAAATCGATTTTAATATAGTCTTGTACATTAGTTTTAAAATTCTCATTAATTACCTTAGTGGTTAAAGGTGCTCCACCATATCCGTAGGATTGATTTATTCTATCTGTATTTAATCCCTCCATTGTGCCTCTGCCTTCCATGGTTACAACCATATCCCTCATAATAGAGCTCAGTTTTATTTTTTTATGCTTTTTGTCTATAGTAGCAACAATCATGGTATCACAACGAGCGAAATCCTCAGGATGTCTTGCATCAATTCCTATAAGCAAAATATTAATATAATTACCCTTAAGCTTTGCATTTTCTTCATTATAAAGATTTTCATCTATACCTATTTCCTTTTTATCATCTGGTAATGGGTTATAATTAATCTTATCTAACTGTTTCATTGCAGCATAATAAATTCCTCCTGCAGCAATAGCTACAACGGATATTAGCGATAACAGGACTATTAAGATTACTTTTGTTCTTTTCTTTAATTTTTTCATTGTTAACCGTACCCCTTTTTTTTATCCTTTTTAATTATATATCATAATCAATCTAATTAACATAAAAAATAAACCAGTTTTAATCCGGTTTATTTTTTATGCCATTACTGTATTGAATTAATTTCTTCATATAATTCTCTAAATCTATTATCATTCTTTAATTCCAGCAAATACTTCATAAATGGATACTTCAAGTCCTCTCTCTTCAAAGCAAACTCAACACTTGCTTGTAGGAACCCTAATTTATCACCTACGTCATATCTTCGTCCCTCGAAACTATAAGCATACATAGCTTCGTGCTGTATCAAGGTTCTCAAAGCATCTGTTAATTGAATTTCTCCACCTTTACCTGGTTTAGTTTCGCTTAAAATGTCAAATATTTGAGGAGTAATTATGTATCTTCCTAAAATAGCAATATTTGAAGGTGCTTCTTCTACTTTAGGTTTTTCAACTAAATCCTTAACCTTATATACCCTATCTTCTATGTGCATTCCTTTAATAATACCGTATTTTGAAACATCCTCTTCCAAAACAGGCTGCACTCCCAATATACTTGTTTTATATTCATTATAGCATTCAATAAGCTGTTTTAAACATGGTACCTCACTATCAACCACATCATCACCAAGCATAACTGCAAAAGGTTCCCTTCCAACAAAAGTTCTTGCGCAGCTTATAGCATGTCCAAGCCCCTTTGGTTCCTTTTGTCTAATATAATATATATTGGCCATATTTGATATTTCTTGTGCCATTTGAAGCAGCTCTTCTTTTCCGCTGTTTTCTAATTCCTTTTCTAATTCTACAGATTTATCAAAGTGATCTTCTATAGCTCTCTTGTTTCTTCCTGTTATAACCAATATCTCTTCAATACCGGAAGCCACAGCTTCTTCTATAATATATTGAATAGTTGGCTTATCAACAATTGGTAGCATTTCTTTAGGTTGAGCCTTTGTAGCAGGTAAAAATCTTGTGCCTAATCCTGCCGCTGGAATAACTGCCTTTCTTACCTTCACGGAACTTACCTCCTTATATAAACTTATTATTTCCTAAGAAAAAAACTAAAAAAGCTTTTTTTCTTTTTATCAGTTACTATATCCAGAACTTCAACTTCTTCACCTTGGAGTATTTTCTTCTCGTTATCCTTAATCCAATTGAAAAGTTCAGGATTAAGAGCTTTTATTTTAGCTAGCCCTTCTTTAATATTTGTATTTCTTCTCTTGTTATTGTGCCCATCACTTCCTATTATATGAATAAGATTCTTAGCTACAAGCTTTTCAGCAAACTTCTTTATATCCGTACCATACTGTCCAGATAAACTTCCTGCATTCAGCTGTGCTAAATTACCTTGTTCTACCAAACTTTCAAGTAGCTCTGGGTTTTTCATAATACGTAAATTACGCTCTGGATGAGCTAAAACTGGTGTAGCTCCCATCAATCTTAAATCATAAAAAACCTTTTCAGTGTATATTGGAAACTCCATCATTGGTAATTCAATTAGTAAATACTTTTTATAATTATATCCCCAAATTTTATGTTCTTTATACAATCTTGGTAATTCAGGATCAATATATATCTCTAAGCCTGGAATTATTTCTATATTTTCAACACTATCCTTCACAAGCTTAATTTTTTCTTTGTATTCATCCAGAGTTAGTTCCGATTCTTCTGTAATAAAATGTGGAGTAGCACATACATACTCCACACCTTGAATTAAAGAATTTTCAATCATATCTTTAGTCATTTCAATATCAACAGAACCATCATCAACTCCAGGTAATATATGACAATGAAAATCTATCACAACATCACATCCCTAGTTCTATTTCTCTTGCTTATAATAACTGTTATAATACTTGCCATAATAATAATGTTCTGATTTTTCAGGAACCTTATTTATTACAACTCCTAAAATTTTAGCTCCAACCTTATCTAATAACTCCTTTGTCTTTACCAAACCAAACTTTTCTGTAGCCCCATAGCTAGTAACTATCAAAGTACCATCGGCAATGGTAGCTAAAATTTGAGCATCTGTTACGGCAATAACAGGTGGAGCGTCAATTAGTACCATATCATATGAGTTAATCAACTGATTTACTAAATTTTTCATTCTTTTTGTACCTAATAGCTCAGCAGGATTTGGTGGTGTTGGACCACTGGTTATTGCACTTAAATTAGGTATTTTAGTAGTTAACACTATATCATTGTAATCTTTCTTTTCTTGTATTAATATGTTGGTTAATCCTTCTGAATTTGGCAAGCCTAGCTTTTTGTGGACTGTAGGTCTTCTTAAATCACAATCTACTACTAATACATTTTTACCACTTTGAGCTATGGTAATTGCCAAGTTAATCAGAACAGTACTTTTGCCCTCACTAGGTCCTGATGATGTTACTACAATACTATTCAATGACTCATCTAAACCTGAAAACTGTATATTAGTTCTTAATGTTCTAAAAGCTTCTGCCGCCCTAGACTTAGGATTCTTAAAAGCTACCAAATTTTTTAGCATATGCTCACCTCTATTTTTCTCCCTCTACCATTGGAATTATTCCTATTACAGGTATTCCTATTAGTTTTTCCACATCCTCTTGGGTTTTTACTGTATTATCTAAGTATTCAAGTAAGAAAACTATTCCAACTGAAACCATAAGCCCTATAAAAAATGCTATAAGCATATTTAACATAGGTCTTGGACTAGACGGCGCAGTAGGTATTAAAGCCTCATCTAAGATGTGTACACTATCTTCGTTTAATATATCCTTACTAATTGCCTTTAATGAATAAGCCAACTGATTTGCAATACGGGCTGACGTTTCAGGACTTTCTGATTCAACAGTTAAGGTTAATAGCTGGCTATCACCTTGGGGAGTTGCTGATATCATTGACTTTATTTGTTCGACAGTATAATCTAGATTCTGTTTGCTTTTAACATCCTCTATAACAGTTCTTGAAGTAGCAATGGTACTATAGGTTTTCACCAATTTCTGATACATCATTATATCATTGTAATTATAGGAAGTACTTTGCCCATCCTCTTTTTTACCGATAATAACAGAAATATCTGCCTTATATTTAGGATCAACAATTAAATAACTAAATATTGCGCTTACAAAAGTACATAAGATTGTAACAATAAAGATTAGCATGAATCGTTTCTTTAAAATATTTATATATTCCTTAATTTCCATTGTTACCACTCCCCCCTTCTAACAACCTTTCAATATCTTTTAATATCTCATCATCTTCATCTATTTTCTTTGCAATTTCCAAATGTAGTTTTGCTTGTTTTGTATCACCAATATTGATATAACACATAATTAAATTTGAACACACCTCTACTGAACGGGTAACTTCAAAAACCTTTCTAAAATAAGTTATTGCAGTATTATAATCACCTAAACAGGCAAAATTTAAACCTAGTTCATTATAAAGCTCTATAATATCCTTATCTATTGATATAGCTTCGTTTAAATAATATATAGCCTTTTGGTAAATTCCTATGTTTCTATATGCCACTGCTATATAGTAATATAGCAAAGCATCTTTTTCCATTTCATCCAATAAGGGCAAGAGCAGTTTTAATGCTTGCTCAGGATTTGTATGAATATTTTCTTTACCTTTTTCAAAATCTGCTAAAAGCTTTAATTTTTCATTATACTCAGCTATTTCTGTTTCTGCACTACCACCATAACTATAATAAAGATTTAAACTATTTAAAGCATCTCCATATTTTCCTTCTTCATTATAGAGTAGGCTTTCATAAAAAAAAGCCATAGGAAACTTCATATCTTTACCAAGGTCTATGAGATCCTTATATTCGTCTATATAGCTTTTATTTTTCTTCAATGCATTGTTAAAAGCCCACATCATCTTATTATAAATATCGCCCTCTAAGTTTGTGGCAAATAGGCCTCTAAGCAATACATAACTTTCTAAATACTCTTCTTTTTTAACATATTCTGCGATTATTGCTTTTACCGTTAAGGGACACCATTCATTTGCATTTATAATTTCTTTATATGCCGTAACATATCTAAATTCCTCGTCACAGCCAATTACATAATACATTCCCTCTACAAAATATTTTACTGGAATTTCGTCTAAATTATTATTCAACTTTATCTCATCAATTATCATATTTGCCCTGATTGGCAAATATACATTATCCTCTAATGAAACATTGAAAATTCTTTGTAAAGTGTTCTTATTAATATCTAAAAATATGAAATTAGATAGTTTCGATGATAATAAGCTTCTGTTTAACATATTCCTCCACTATAGTACATTTTTTAGAGTATCCTTAAATATAATAAATTATAATA
>ERZ773359.4507-NODE-4507-length-14385-cov-6.617934_pt1 | contig 14385 bp, 15 predicted proteins | sample MGYA00374955_ERZ773359 | MGnify/ENA primary metagenome ERZ773359 (study PRJEB29098, sample SAMN04486028) | biogas fermenter metagenome | study: EMG produced TPA metagenomics assembly of the Biogas fermentation microbial communities from Germany - Plant 4 DNA1... | reverse complement strand
GAATCTTTTTCACAGATAATCCCCCTTCACGGTTTTCTCTGCCGTACTCCGCTACCAAAACGGCAGGCAAACCGCTTCGCTCAGGGAAAAGAAATAAATGTCGGTCCTTTATAAAAAATTAAATTTCCAAAGGCACACGTCTATTAATGGCATCAAGTGTAGCCCTTACCACGGCTTCTTTTTCTTCTTGACGCACAACCGCGCTACCGACAAGAAATTCATCCGCCATGCCTTGAATAAACGTCACGGCAACAGAAACAATTGTCTGGCGGCCCAAGGGGTAAGCGGCCACATCTTCCAGTAAAATAGTCATTTCCTCCGGTAAAAAGCATTTTATGGCTTCTATAGTTGCTTCCGCAAATAAACGCAAACTATTGTGGCGGGAATTGGGTCCACTGGTACGTCCTTGATAAGCTTGCTGCCCGGAAGTCAATTCCACGATTGCTTCCAACCTGTTTTCTTGAATCGTGTAAGAAACAGCTGAAAATTTCAAGCGTTTAGTTTGTAGGTTACGCTGTTTTTGATTTAGCTGCACCACGGATACTTTTTTATGATCAAGCTCTATACCGTATTCTACCCGTAGCAAAGTCTCTATGTCCCGTACCAGTTGTTTGGCACTGCGATTATCCTCAGCCAGCACGTGAATTTCTTCAATTTGATTTTGCTCACCCATGACAACACTGACAGAGATGATGTCACGGATTTGTTTAAGTAAGCTTTCACACTCTTCAATTTGTATCGTCTTTAACCCTTTTCCTTCCAAGGGGCCACACCTCCGCCCTCAAACCTGATTTTTGCAGCTTACAAAAATTTCAATCAGGCATACAAGCATATTTCGACCTAATATGTGAAATTCCTTCCTAAAGCAGGAAAATAGTCTCATTTTTGAGATTTTACTTCAGCTGCAAGTAAATGGATACAGCCAGACACCAAAGAATGACCGCCCAAAATAACCGGTATGGGGCATTCTTTTGCCGCCCGTGTAAATTCACGTACAAAGGGGTCTTGAATCTGTTCATACTGAAAAAGATCAGAATAAAAGCGGTCGGCATCGCTGGGGTCAGTTTTAAAATGGGCAAATAAAACCCGCGTATCAATTAAAGCGGCAGCCACTGTCTGCGCCAAGTAAGCAAAAAACCGCTGCGGACCAATTTCCTCCAACCAATAACCTAAAAGGGAAACCACTTCATTACGTTCCAGGCGGCCCAGTGCCTTCATACCCCGCTCCTCGGAAAAAACCCGCAGGCGTACTTTAAAATTTTGGTTCACAAGCGCTATGGCCGGGGCTCCGACACGGCCGATGAGAGCCACTTCTTCATAATCTCCGTACAAAACTTTTTTTGCCCTTTTGATAATACTTGTATCAAGGGCCAATGCCTCTAAAGCGGCACGCAAATGCGGTCCGCCAAAGGGCGATGCCGCCAGCACCAATAAATCCGTAGGGGTATCAATATCAAATTGCGTACCCACTGTAACCGGCATCAACACCTGCTCAAATTTAGCATCATACCTGAGCAAAAGTGCTAAAGCATTATCGGAAATAACCGGAGGAAATTGTTTGAGAATTCCGGCAGGCCGAAAAGCAATAATATCGGCCGATTGCACATTATTGGTGACAAAGCGCCGGGGTCCGGCTAAAACTTGGCGGCAGATCTGTTCTAATTCTTCTTTTTCTAGAAGCGGTACCGCCGCCCCTCCCAGGCAAAGAATAGTTTCTATATGGTAACGCTCAATTACATCCACAAGCTGCCGGCCAAAATGAAAACTGGTAGGATCCAGATTATTCATTTCCACCGTTACCTTCGGCAGCTTGTCCAATGCAGCCAAACCAGGCTGATTGGTAATTAAAATAACTTGCTGAATTTCCGGCAGGCTGATAAATTTATCTAAATTATCTTGCAAAGCCCCGTGACGAGCTTTGACCAGCATCTTTTCTACGGGGCTTTTCGCTGCACTTCCTTCAAAAATAACCACATCTATCATCTATTTCACCTATCCTTACCAAGGTTTGCTAACAGCTATTATAAATGATTACCGCTTTCATGCCAAAACTTTAGATGTATTTTCCGGAAATTAAGCTTTCATCCTTTCTTTATGTAGTTAAAAGGCGCGCCCAGATTTAGGCGCGCCCTCTTGCTTCCTCTGGCTGTAGGACTCTAAACCATTTACAGTACCCGTTAAAGCTTGAGCACCGGTTCAAGCAGGCCATATTTCCCGTCTTTCCGGCGATAAATTACATTGATGGCATCATTATTATCGGCATTGGCGAACACGTAAAAATCATGCCCCAGAAGATTCATTTGTAAAATAGCTTCTTCTTCATGCATTGGTTTAATGGCAAAGCGCTTTGTTTTAAAAATAACTAAATCATCTTCCCAGTCATCATCCGGTACGCTTTGCCCTGCAGGAGTTTTAATACCGCTTTTTCTGGCTTTGCGGTTAATTCTGGTTTTATATTTAGAAATTTGACGCTCTAACTTATCTACAACCTGATCAATGGAAGCATACATATCGTCAGTTGCTTCTTCTGCGCGTAGAATTAAACCGTTAATTGCAGCTGTCACTTCCACTTTATGCACATCCCGCTCTACTGACATGGTAACTTGCGCTTCCGTGTCCACATCAAAATATTTGTCGATTTTGCTGAGTTTTTTTTCGGCATAATTTTTTAGCGCCTCAGTGACTGTAAAGTTTTTCCCGCGCACGTTTAGTTTCATTGCACCCAGCTCCTTCTAGCTTTAGTAAAATAGCAAAACAAGGTTCTATGTCATATATATTTCCTTTTCCTGAAATAAAAATCCTTTAAAAAAATAATTAACAAAATATAATTGCTTTCGCCAAATAAAAAACAACGCCGGTTGTCCGGCGTTGCTCCACTGTCATATGTTTAACAGCCCACAGTTATTTTTTTACCACATTAGCTGCTTGTGGACCGCGAGAACCTTCGACAATATCAAATTCAACTTCTTCGCCTTCCGTTAAGGTTTTAAAACCTTCTTGGAGAATGGCAGAATAGTGAACAAATACGTCGCCACCATCCTCGCGTTCAATGAATCCATAGCCTTTTTCCGGATTAAACCATTTTACTTTACCTTGCAAATTTCATTCCTCCTGAAAAATAAAAACTATGTTAATGCCTTACATTAACATAGACCTAACCTATCATATTTTAACAGCAAAGTCAACTTAAGTTTTTCTTTCTAGATTTAAAACTTATGAACGCCCAAGGACAGCAAGATAAATTTTTTCCGCACCGCCGGCAAGCAGTGCTTTGGCTGCATTATTGGCTGTGGCACCGGTTGTTAAAAGGTCATCCACCAGCAAAATTTTTTTCGGCATTTGCCCCGCCTGCACCGCGCTAAAGGCGTCCTCCAAGTTGCGCCGGCGTTCGGCGGCAGACAATTGCGTTTGACTCACAGTATCCCGGCACCGTCGCAAAGACTTTTTAAGCGGCAAAGCAAGCTCTTTAGCCACGACTTCAGCCAAAAGCACCGCCTGATCAAAGCCACGCTGCCGAAGCTTTTGGGGATGTAAAGGAATGGGGACTACCGCATCTAAATGCGGCCAGTTACACTTTGTAATTTGTTGCGCCAATAATTTGCCAAAACCCGCCGCCATTTCCGTACGGCCGCCGTACTTATAACGGCGTATGGCCTCCTTTAACTGCCCTGCATACAAACCGACGGCACAAGTATGCGCAAACAGAAATTTTTGCCCGCTACACCGGGGACAATTCCCGTTGCTCCTTGCAGGGAATGGGTAGCCACAAAGGGAACAGCACCTACTTATCTCAAGCACTTGCAAACGGCAGTGGGAGCAAAGAATTGTATTTGCTGCCAGCCGCTGGCGACAAAAGAGGCAGCGCGGCGGAAAGAGTAAATCCCAAAGGGCCGATAACATTTTAGCCTCCCTGACCGGCGGCGCTTGCCAGCCTTTCCGCCAGTCTTGTGTAGCGTGTCTCCACTTTATTATTATTCACAGCAATGGCCAGGGCTTTTTTCGTCCCGATTAAAACAACCATTTCTTTCGCTCTGGTTATGGCAGTGTAAAGCAAATTTCTCTGTAAAAGAATATAATGCTGGGTTACCACCGGCATCACCACAATGGGATACTCACTGCCCTGGCTTTTATGGACTGATATGGCATAAGCCAGCACCAATTCATCCAGTTCAGTTTGCTCATAAATAACTTCCCGCATTCCGCCTATATCCGGATAACCCACCATCACTTCGCCGTCTTCATTATTAATATAAGTGATGCGCCCCACATCGCCGTTAAAAACTTCTTTTTGGTAATTATTGCGAATCTGCATTACTTTATCTCCCAAGCGGAAAACAGTCTGCCGGTAACGCATTTCTGTTTTATGCGGTGCCGGGGGGTTTAATTTTTCCTGCAACTGCACATTTAAATTATCCACCCCAAGCACTGTACGCCGCATGGGGGTAATGACCTGGATGTCGTCAATGGCATCTTTATTTTTATATCGCGGGAGGCGCCGGGCACATAAATCTAAAATTAATTTTAAGATTTTTTCAGGTTCATCCTCCTGGATAAAGAAGAAATCATCATTGCCGGTTAGTTTGGGCATCTTTCCCTGGTTAATGGCGTGGGCATTACTAACAATGGCACTTTTATCTGACTGCCGGAAAATCTGTTCCAGGCGCACCACCGGCACCGCCTCCGACATGATAATGTCGCGCAAGACATTGCCCGGTCCTACGGAAGGGAGCTGATCCACATCACCTACTAAAATCAGTTTACAACCATAAGGAATTGCCTTTAATAAATGGTAAAAGAGCGGCAAATCCACCATGGAAACTTCATCAATAATGACGGCGTGAGCTTGTAGGGGTCTTTCCTCATTACGCCCGAAAGTAAAACCTACACCATCACCTTCCCTGGGCGCGTATTCCAGCAATCTATGAATAGTTTTTGCCTCCACACCGGTGGCTTCAGTCATCCTTTTAGCTGCCCGCCCCGTGGGCGCCGCCAGCAGCACTTCCAAACCGCTTTGTAAAAACCGGGCAAGAATGGCTCGAATTGTGGTGGTTTTACCTGTGCCGGGGCCCCCTGTAATCACCAAAAGCCCCTCACTTTCAGCCTTTTTTACCGCCAGCTCCTGTGCCGGCGCCAGCTTAAATTCATTCCACTCTATGTGAACATCACTCTTTTGCCTGCGTGCAATGGGGCAGGCGGCAATCTCAAGCAGGCACCTGGACACGAAATTTTCTGCGTAGTAAAGGGGTGCCGCATAAACCGCCCGGTCATCCTGCAGCTCTTCAAGGATAACCTGCCGCTGTTCAGCCAGCTGTTGCAACTGCTTGCTAACCGCTTCATCCGTTAAAGGGTGTTCTGGCGTTGCTAAAGCCTCAACCACTTTGCCAATCAACTCTTGCCGCGGTAAAAATAAATGGCCCTGTTCCTGTGCTTCGTTAAGATAGTAAACTAAAGCGGCCCGGATACGTTGCGGTGCATTGGGCGCCATTCCCATGGCCAGGGCAATTTTATCGGCGGTTTTAAAGCCGATACCAAAAACGTCTTCTGCTAAACGATACGGATTCTCACTGACTTTATCCACGGTATCATCGCCATACTGCCGGTATATACGCGCCGCATAGCCAATACCGACACCGTAGCTTTGCAGGAAAGTCATCACTTTCATGACTTCCTGCCGTTCCTTTAAACTTTCTGCAATCATGGCCGCCTTTTTGGCTCCAATGCCTTCAATTTCACAAAGACGTTCAGGCTCTTTTTCGATAATCTCCAGCGCCTGTAGGCCAAAATGCTCCACAATTTTATCGGCAGTGGCAGGCCCCACTCCGCGAATTAAACCGGAAGCTAAAAAGTTGCGGATACCTTTTTCATTATGCGGTGCATCCACCTCGTATCTATGCACTTTAAACTGCTTGCCAAAAGTTTTATGCTGAACCCACTCGCCCTCCAGCGTCAGCCGCTCCCCCACACTAAAAAGCGGCATATTACCCACAATGGTGGTAAGCCGGCCCTGGTGGTCGCGCAGTTTTGCTACCAAAAACAAAGTTTCTTCGTTATAATAAGTAATTTTCTCCAAAATTCCTTCCAAACTGGTCATTTCTGCTCCTCCCACCAAGATGTATTCCACATCTGACTGTTATTTCCTGCCCACGGCCTTTTGCGGCCTCCCTGCGGCGATAACTGTCAAATTTCTTCACTATGTACGGGAGGTTTCCCTCCCGCCTTGATTTTAATAAGTGGCAAGTTCAACTGTATCTCGGGAAATAACCCGCGCCGCCACTTTCTCCACTAAAGCCCCGCCGGTGCTGACAAAAATATTTTTATCCAGAATCAAATCCATGACAGCTGTCACATCTGCTTCCGTTAAATCTGGACGCGGCCGGGGAACAGTCAGCGAAAACTGGCGGCCATCTTCGTTCTTAAAAATTAATTGGAGAGTGGTTTCCATCAAATCACCACCTTTCCTAAAAGATTTATACTTGTTTATCCCTGCTATTCATTAATCAGCTCGCCTTCTTCCAGGCGCCGGATGGCATAGACATCTAAACTCTGCAGGCTCATAAGTGCTGTAATGACTTCATAAACATCCTCATGTGTGGCTTCAGGCCGGATGCGCCCATAGGTGCGGCTGACGAAAACAGGATTGCCCTGGTCATCAACACCGCTTTGCAGGCGTACTTGGCACCGGCTGTAATTAGGCTCTAAAATAATAGCCATTATTTTCACCTCCTTCCCGCTTTCAGAGTTGTACTCGCTATTATAGTGAGGATACCTCTACCACGCAAATGCCGACTTTAGGAGAAAATTTTCACAAAAGCAGGCCGAGCTGCAAAAACTGCCGCCGCCGGCAACCGTAAAATGCGCAAACTCTTAAAAAAACACCTCCGTTTTCCGGAGGTGCCAAATCCCTCTTTTACTTGACTTTAGCGGCAAGTCTCCAACTCCAAAAAAAAACTCTGCCACTGCATGTTTTGCGGAAGCTCCAAATAGAAAAAGGAAGCCCCCTTACACGGCTTCCTGCTTCTTTTAGTGTATTAATTTTTTCTTTTGTTAAGAAACGTACTTTTAAATACCTGCTTCTTCCCTTAATAAATCAGCTTTATCTGTTTTCTCCCACGGCAAGTCCAAATCATCGCGGCCAAAATGCCCGTAGGCTGCCACTTGCCTGTAGATGGGACGGCGCAGTTGCAAATTGTGAATAATGGCAGCCGGGCGCAAATCAAAATGCTTTTCCACCAAAGCGGCAATTTTTTCCGCCGGGATTTTCCCTGTGCCAAAGGTTTCTACTAAAAGCGAAAGCGGCCGTGCCACGCCAATGGCATAAGCCAACTGTACTTCGCACTGATCGGCCAAGCCGGCAGCCACAATATTTTTTGCCACATAACGGGCGGCATAAGCAGCAGAACGGTCCACTTTTGTGGGGTCCTTGCCGGAGAAAGCACCACCGCCGTGACGCGCATAGCCGCCGTATGTATCCACAATAATTTTACGTCCTGTCAATCCCGCATCACCCTGGGGCCCGCCTACCACAAATCTGCCGGTAGGGTTAATATAGTATTTCGTGTCCGGGGTCAAATACTGTTCCGGGATGACTGCTTTGATCACATGTTCAATAATATCTTCTCTAATTTGATCCAGTTCTACCTTATCACTGTGCTGGGCGGAAACAACCACTGTGGGTATTTGCACCGGTTTGCCGTCCTCATATTTTACCGTTACTTGTGTTTTGCCGTCCGGACGCAAGTACGGTAAAATACCGCTTTTGCGAACTTCCGCCAATCTTCTGGCCAGTTTATGGGCCATGGAAATGGGAAGCGGCATTAATTCCGGAGTTTCATTACAAGCAAAACCAAACATCATACCCTGATCTCCGGCGCCGATGGTTTCCAGTTCGGTTTCCGATAAGCCGGTTTTTGCCTCATAGGAACGGTTTACACCTAAGGCAATATCGGGAGATTGTTCGTCTATGGAAACAATCACACCGCAGGTATCGCCGTCAAAGCCGTATTTTGCCCTGGTATAACCTATTTCTTTAATCGTTTGCCGGACAATTTGCGGTACATCAACATAACACTCTGTAGTAATCTCGCCTGTAACTAAAACCAGCCCTGTAGTGACTGCCGTTTCTACTGCTACACGAGCCTGGGGATCTTTCATTAAAATGGCGTCTAATATAGAATCGGAAATCTGGTCGCACACTTTATCCGGATGTCCTTCTGTGACCGATTCAGAAGTAAACAAAAAATTTTTGCCCATTTTAGATCTCCTCCTTTTTTTAGCATGGTACAATAATGGCAGCTTTACTCAGAAAAAGAAAGAAACCTCTTGGGACGCAAGAGGTCTCTTAATTTCAACCTCTCTTATCTACCAGGTATTTCACCTGCTGGAATTAGCACCGCTAACGTGTAAAACGTCCGGTTGCCGGGTTTCTTTGGGCCAGTCCCTCCACCGCTCTTGATAAGAGTATTAAATTTATGGGAGATTACTGCTTAAATAATATGCGATAGGGCTGGTATTGTCAATTTATTTTTTTTCTACCAAAGCAAAAAGCAATTCCCCCGTTACCGCCACCTCATTATTTACCCTGGCCGTGCCTATACCGCGGCCAAAAGCACCGCGCATTTTTAACACCTCCAATTCCAGCTCCAAGACATCGCCGGGCACAACCTGTTTTTTAAAACGCAGCTTGTCAATACCGGCAAAAAGCGCAAGCTTATCTTTATTTTCTGGCATGCTTAAAATGGCACAAGCCCCCACTTGCGCCAAAGCTTCCACAATTAAAACACCGGGCATAACCGGGTAGCCGGGAAAATGCCCTTGAAAAAAAGGTTCATTAATGGTGACATTTTTTATACCTTTAGCTTTTTGGCCGGGAACCATTTCCACAATGCGGTCCACCAGCAAAAAAGGATAGCGGTGCGGAAGAATACTTTGCACATCCCACTTTTGTGTCATCAGGCAAGGCCTCCTTTATTTAGACACCATGCTCTGCAGCGCCACCAATTCAGCTTCCAGCCTCTTTAAGCCTTCAGCATCATTTTGTGCTAAAACTTGCTTTAAGCGCTGCGTATACTCTCTTTGAAACTCCTGCCACGCCAAAATTAGTTCGTGGGCTTTGTCCTGTGTGGTGACAAATTCGCCGGCAGCGGGTAATTCCACTGTTTCTTTGTACTGCGGAATATAAGTTGTTAAATTTAATTCTTGTTCAATTTGCGCCGCAAATTGGGGCAGTACATCTTCTTCCCCATGCACCAGAAAGACTTTTTTCGGTTTGGTGCGGAATTTTCTCAACCAGCGTAAAAGTTCCGTGCGGTCCGCATGGGCGGAAAAACCATCAATGGTGACAATTTGGGCATTTACTATAATCTCTTCCCCGAAAATTTTTACACGCTTTGCCCCGTCTTTAATCCTGCGGCCAAGGGTTCCCTCCGCCTGATAACCGACAAATAAAATTGTCGCTTCCGGACGCCAAAGATTATGTTTGAGATGATGTTTAATTCGCCCCGCTTCGGCCATACCGCTGGCGGAAATAATCATGGCCCCGCCCTTTAGCTCATTAATTTTTTTTGATTCTTCCATTGAGCGGGTAAAAATAACCTCGGGGAAATTAAAAGGATCTTGACCGTCATGCAAAAGTTTGCGCATCTCCAAATCGAAACATTCGGGATGACGGGAAAAAATTTCCGTAGCGGAAATAGCCAGCGGACTATCCACATAAATAGGTATATTGGGTATTTCGCCTTTAAGCATTAAACGGCTAAGACAATACAGCATATCCTGGGTCCGCCCCACAGCAAAGGAAGGTACCACAATATTGCCCTGCCGCGCCAAAGTTTCCAGAATCACCCGTTTTAAAATTTCTTGCCTTTGTTCTTCCTGTTCATGGTCACGGGTCCCATAAGTACTTTCAATTATGAGGTAATCCGCTTCTTCAATAATATCAGGGTCGCGGATAATAGGCTGATTGGATTTGCCCAAATCGCCGGAAAAAACCAGTTTTAGTGTTTGCTCGTTTTCATAAATCGTCAGTTCGGTGATGGCAGAACCTAAAATATGGCCGGCATCATAAAATGTCAGGTTGATCTGGGGCGAAATGGCATATGTAGTGTAATAATCCACTCCCTCAAAATATTTTAGCGCTTCCTGGGCATCCTCAATGGTATATAAGGGTTCAACCAGCGGCCGGCCCGCCCGCATATTTTTGCGGTTCGTCCATTCTGCTTCCATCATTTGAATATAGCCGCTATCGGGCAGCATCACGCCGGCCAAATCTACCGTGGCAGGGGTGGCTACAATACGCCCGCGAAAACCGTCTTTTACCAGGCGCGGAATTAATCCCGAGTGGTCAATATGGGCATGCGATAAAATGATATAATCAATTTCCGCCGGATCAAATAAATAGTGACTAAAATTGCGCTCCCGCAGTTTTTTACCGCCTTGGAACATACCACAGTCAAGTAAAATTTTCTTTCCTGCCGCTTCCAATAAAAAAGAAGTTCCGGTAACGGTACGTGCACCGCCACAAAAAGTCAGCTTCATACTACAACTCTTCCTCCGTTTACAAGCGCTCTTTGTTTACAAATAGTTCGCGCCTCGACAAAAAATTCCTTTATTTCTGCCAAAGTCGTGACAACTGCCCTTGAACTTCCCGGTCTGTAAGTTGACTAAAATCTGCGTAAAATTGTCCTACGGCAGAGAAAAATTCCGGCTGCAGGGGACAAACAACTTCATCTGCTTCCTTCAGCAAATTTTCCACAGTATCCGGCGGTGCCACCGGTACGGCCAAAATTAATTTTTGTGGCTTACGGCGTTTTAATGAGCGCAAAACCGCTGTAATGGTTAAACCGGTTGCCACGCCGTCATCCACCACAATGACCAATTTGCCTTCTACCTGGGCAGGGGACCTGTCTCCCCGGTAAGCCGCAAGGCGCCGCTTAATTTCCGCCCTTGCTTCTTGCGCACGCCGCTCCAGCTCTGCTTCCGTAAGGCGAAAACGGCGCACCCACTCCCAATTTACAAGCAATTCCTGCCCTTCAGCCACCGCCCCAATGGCAAATTCCGGCTGTCCCGGGGCCCCGATTTTCCGCCCCATGACCAAATCAAATTCACACTTAAGGGCTTCGACAATAGGTTCAGCCACAGGGATTCCCCCACGCGGTACAGCCAAGACAAGTGTAGCATCACTACGATAAGGTAGCAGCCGCCTAGCCAAAACTTCGCCGGCCTGCCTCCGGCTTTCATAGCGTGTCACAGGCACAGAAATCACCTCTTTTTAAACTAACACCGGCAAACGCTTACCCAAAAGGATTTCTTCCGGCTTTACTTTACAGTCATAAGCATATACTTCCACCCCATCTGCCACAGCATGGCGCAAAGCCCGGGCAAAAGCAGGATCTCTTTTATCATTGGGGGCAAAATAAACTGCATCATCGCGCTGCACAATAAAAAGTACTGCACAACGATAACCTTCCTGCCGGAAGCTTGCCAGGTGTTTTAAATGCCGTGCCCCGCGTTCTGTAGGCGCATCGGGGAAAAGAGCTATTTCCCCTTCAACTAGTGTTACCGACTTTACTTCCAGTAAAACCGGCTGTCCATTTTCCTGTAGTAAAAAATCAAAACGACCATGCTCATATTTAGGTTCACTGCGCTCAAGCTGGCAGCGCCGAAAAGGTTTTAAAGTTTTTTGGTTTACTGCTTTTCTTACCAAGAAATTTGGCACCTGCGCATCAATACAAACCCATGTACTTTGATACTTTACCAAGCGCAGGCTATAGGGGGTACGCCTTTTTGCCGTTGCACTGGGTTCTAAAAGCACTTCAGCCCCCGGCACCAACAATTCACCTAAACGTCCCGATGTTGCCACATGCGCTTCAACTTCCTGACCGTTAAGCTCCACTAAAGCCACAAAACGGTTTAAACGCGCAATAAAGTAACCAACCTGCATAGGATTAAACTGAAGCTGCATAACATTCCTCCATAAATTCTGCCTTCATTGTACCGCGGAAACAAAAAAATTACAAATAACACCAACCAGCTCTTACGCAAGCTTGTTTCATAAAAAAAACCGGCCACAGCCGGTTGACAAGCAAGGAAAAGAAAAAGACTGACCACATTTTGGTCAGCCTCAAAATTAATTACCCGCACTTTCAATTTCTTCGTCAATTTCAATAATTTTTGTGAGAATTTCTATTTTTTCAGCACCCGTAGCCGTAATATACTCCCGCAACAAATTTTCGCGCACTTCATTGAGATTGTAAGCGTAATTTGTTGACATAACTACTACCCCCTTTTCTTGCTCATTTCTCATTATTTTCCCAAAATTTATCGGAATTATGCGTAACGGCCGCAGAGGTAATAGGCCGTAGTTAGCCAAGGCGATTTAAACCTTTACTTGTATATACCTGTACATTTCGTTTTAACTGTCTTTATATTAACATAACTCCATCTCATTTGTCTAGTCTTTTAGTACAAATTTTCAGTATGTTTTCTATCCAACACAACAAAAACTGCGTTACTATGCCTGTAATCGTTTGTAAAATATAATAAAAATCTAATACGCTCTCTTACAATCACAAAAAACCAGGCCAAAGCTTTTAAAGCTTTCCCCAAAAGGATTACAATAGCAAAAAGCGAATATAACAAAGAATTAGTTATGGTACACTAGGAATAAAAGCTTTCTGCAAAGCAAACGAGGTGTCTCTATGCAGCAAAAAACAAAGGCTTTTTTCTATGGCTGGGCACCGGTTATCATCGCCGTTATTGTTGCCCTTATAACAGGAAACAAAAGACATTTTCGCATTATTTGCGAATGGGTTTTTTTTGTTTGCCTTGTCGTTGCCGTGGTGATTTTTCTCAGCAAGCCTAAACCCAAAACAAAAACAAAAAGCAAAAGAATGAGTAGATATGACCGGAGCATAGATACTGCGCTGGAAATTTTTCAAGCCAGCCTACCTTCCGCAAAGGGCGTTGAGCAAAAGAAAAGTACAGAACCGCAAAAACCACCAGCAAAAGTCAAGCATGATAAAGCGAAAAACCCCCGCCCTGACCCCTGGAAATTGCGCCGGGAAAATATTGAACCCGCCCTCACCGCCTTTTTATTTGGCCTTCCCAGCCTCATTGCTGAATTGGTGGAATACTATCTTTTTTAATTTTGGGAGCAAAACTTATTTCAGACATAAAAAGAAGGTTCCAAAACTTGAACCTTCTTTTTGTTTGCCTATTACTGTTACGGGCAAATTTAAATTTTTTGCCGGGACGCAGGCGGTAAAAGTAAGTTAAGCACCGCACTTCTGCCCTCATCAATGGCCTGCAGTCCTGCCAGTAAAGCAGGTTTTAGTTGCGCCGGTTCTGAGACCGTCAGGGCCAAAGCATTGCCTGCAGCTTGGGCAATGGCGCCCAAATCTGCCGCCGGACTGATACTGGTCCAAAACTTGTCGTTTTTTACCGCATAGCCGTCCGGGTGTTCCTGTTTCACAGCCATTTGCGCCGCTCCCCAGCCCTGATTATTAAAAATCACCGTGAGAAAAGGTGTTTTATATTTATGAGCCACCCAGTAAGTGGCAGAGGGAACGGAGAAAATATAAGTACCATCACCACATAAAGCTACAACCCGCTTCTCGGGGCAAGCCAGTTTCACGCCAATGGCAGCGCCGCCGAACCAGCCCAGGGCACTACCGCCGCTCATGAACCAGGTACCTGGCTTGTTGCGAGCAAAATGCCGCTCCACGATGGGAGCATAAGATGTAGTTTCATTTAAAATTATAGTCTCATCACCCACCACATCACGCAGCGTCCCCACAATAAATTCCGGTGTCAGCACTTCTTTAGGCTGTTCCTTGGCTTTAATTTCTGCCCATAACTGTTCATGAGCCGCCTGTAAGCGTTTAAACCTTTTAGCAATGCGCTCTTCAGCAACCTTAGCTTGTTGCAACCGTTTATTTATTTGTAAAAGGGCGGCATACGAATTAGCTTTAAAAAACTTGTCGGCAGGAATATACCATAAGGGAGTTGCTTCCTTTAACGGATCTATGTCAAGATAATAAATTTTTGCTTTTGGATTAGGTTTATTTTGTGCAGGAATCCAGGGCAAATTGCTGTCAATGATCAAAATAAAATCGGCTTCCTGTAAAAAATCTGCAGGCTCATGGCCCAAATGCAAGGGATGGTCAGCGGGAAAATTCATATACCCGGCACCAACTTCAATGACGGGCACAGCCAACCGCTCGCATAAACTGACTAGCTGCGCCACGCTATCCGGATTTCTACCAAGATATGACGTAATAATGACCGGGTTTTCTGCAGCCAGCAAAGCTTCACAGAGATCATTTAAAGCTTCCTCCGCCAGGCCTATGGGGGCAATGGGACCCCATTTTGTCATTTCCGCCTCAATAT
>ERZ773359.4506-NODE-4506-length-14390-cov-5.970701_pt1 | contig 14390 bp, 11 predicted proteins | sample MGYA00374955_ERZ773359 | MGnify/ENA primary metagenome ERZ773359 (study PRJEB29098, sample SAMN04486028) | biogas fermenter metagenome | study: EMG produced TPA metagenomics assembly of the Biogas fermentation microbial communities from Germany - Plant 4 DNA1... | reverse complement strand
GTGCGGAAAGAAATTATCTAAAATGTTATAGTAATGAGCAAAGCTAGTACAGATCGGCCGGCGGTTCATGAGGAATACGGGCCACCACTTGTCCTTCATAGCTAAATACGGCTTCCTTGTCAGCCGTAATTTCACCGATGACGGCGGCTGCGGCGCCCTGGGAGTGAATGGCAGAGAGGACTTCATCCACGTCCTGGGGGGCAACCTGGAAGAGCATCCTGGCCTGGGTTTCACAGATAAAGATTTCTTCCGGAGTTAATTGCATTTTGGTAGGTACGGCGGTAAGATCAACTTTAGCACCTAAACCGCCAAAGCGGGTGGATTCACTGACGGCGGCGCCGATACCGGCGGCCCCCAAATCGGAGCAGGCATTAATTTTACCTGTTTTAATGGCTGCCAGTGATGCTTCCATGGTAGTTCTCTCGGCCTCAAAATCTGCCAGGGCCGGGCGTAGCTCGTCCACCAAACCGGCACGATAAAGAGTATCATTACCGTCATTGCCGGTTTTACCCACAAGAATTAATTTATCACCTACATTTTTGGCCGGTTTGGTTAGAGGCTTATCAGCTACAAGGGGTCCAATCACGGCAACGACAACTGCCGGTACAATATCACTGAAGGAGGAGGAAAAACCGCCTCCTACCACAAATACTCCCATAGCTTTACACATTTCGCTTATACCTTTAACGATAAGATTAACTCGTTCGCCACTGGTCATAACGACACAATTACCACAGGTACATTCACCTTTAAAACCGCAGGGACCCACTAAAACTTTTTCCTCCAGGGGACGGGTGCCAATATAATCAAGTAAAAACATAGGCCTGCCACCCATGGCCACCACATCACGCATGGCCCCGCCTGCTCCGGTGGCGGCAGCATCGTAGGGGCGTGCCACAGCCGGTGAACAGTGGCTTTCCATTTTTGCCACCATTAATTCTCCGGTGGGCAGGCGAAAGACGGCGGCGTCATCGTTGGCATCCGGTCCGATCAATAAGCTGTCAGGCCAAAGATTGTTGACCTGTTCGTTTAATTGCTTAAATATGCCAAAATCAACAGCCTTGTCCGTGTTATGGTGCGGGTGGACAAACAAGGCGTGCATTAAAGCTTTTTCCAGTCTGTTCATAAAAGTGACCTCCCTGTTTTCTTTGCCCGGCCTTATGCCGAATGGACTACTTTATTGTACCTGATCCGGCCGGCATCTTCAATAAATCTTTAATTCATTAAACCATAAAAAGTGTATTAAATAAAGCTTCTCAGCATATTCTCCCATTTTGAAGTAAAGCTAAAGTTAAAGGAGCTGGCAAAACCAAGATGAAAGACAGACAACAAAAACCATATGAACTTTTAGCCCCGGCAGGAAGTTTTGCCGCTTTGCAGGCGGCTGTGCAAAACGGTGCCGATGCAGTTTATTTGGCCGGAAAGGAATTTGGAGCACGAAAATTTGCCAATAATTTTTCTGCGACGGAACTGGCTGAAGCTGTGGCGTACTGTCATACACGGGGAGTCAATGTTTACGTCACAGTTAACACGTTGGTCCTTAACTCTGAATTTAGACGCTTGCAAAAATACCTTGATTTTTTATATGTCACAGGTGTAGATGCCGTGATTGTGCAGGATCTGGGTGTTTTAACATATTTGCGCCGCACTTATCCCGAGCTTGCCGTCCATTGTTCTACGCAAATGTCTGTGCAAACTGCCGCCGATGTTAAGTTTTTGGCGTCTTTAGGCGTGAAAAGAGTTATTCTGGGCCGGGAAATGTCTGTGGCGAAAATCAGGCAGGCGAAAAAAGAGACCGATGTTGAATTGGAAGTTTTTGTGCACGGGGCACTTTGTATTTGTGTCTCAGGCCAGTGTTTAATGAGCAGTTTGATTGGCGGCAGAAGCGGCAACCGCGGTTGCTGTGCCCAACCATGCCGGAAAAGATATACTCTCGTTGAGTTTGAACAAAACCGGGAATTTACTTCTGCTGCCGGGGAGTATCTTTTAAGCCCAAAGGATTTATGTACCATTGATTGCATTAAGGAAATTATTGAGGCCGGTGCTTTTTCCCTCAAGTTGGAAGGGCGGATGAAAAGCCCTGAATATGTAGCCGTTGTGGTGAAAGCGTATCATTCTGTCTTGGAGGCAATTTACGGCCATAAAAAAGTTGATGTGGAACCTTTGGTGCAGGAATTAAAAATCTTTAACCGCGGGTTTACCAGGGGCCATCTATTTGGTGAAAAAGGCAGCAAATTGATGAGTTTGGCCAGCCCGGGCAATCAGGGGTATTATCTGGGTGAAGTCAAAAATTATAATCAAAAAACCGGGAAGTTAACGCTTAAACTGGAGGCAGATTTACACCAAAATGATGAAATCCAGATCAGAAGAAAAGCAGAAATTATCGGCGGCCGGGTGGAAAGGCTGGAACATCACGGCAAAAGAGTAAAACAGTGTGCAAAAGGTCAGATTTGCCAGGTAAATTTTAAACATCCCGCTTACCCTGAAGAGCCGGTATACAAAACTTTTGATCAGAAATTGATGCAAGAAGTGCGGCAATCCCTGCAAAAAGAGCAGCTTGCTATCCCGGTCCGATTTAAGGTGACGATCAAAAAAGGCAAACCTCTTTCCGCCAGTCTAACAGACGGCAAGCATACAGTTTCTGCAAGCAGTGAGCTTTTACCGGAAAAAGCCGTAAAAATAGCTATTACCTCACAACTGGTGCAGGCACAGTTTGCCAAACTGGGCGGCACACCTTTTGTGGCAGAAAAAACAGAAGTTGATTTGGATGAAGGACTTGCCGTGCCGGTAAGAGAGCTGAACAGAATGCGCCGGATTTTAGTGGAGAACTTAAAGGCAAAGCGCAGCCGGCGCTATGAGCGAAAATCCCGGCTGGATCTCGCACCTCCGGAAAAAACCGCCTTTACTAAGGAAATAAAAACAATTACTTTAACCTGTGCTGCCGGTAACCTGGAACAGCTGGAAAAACTGCTGACTTTAGGCGTAAAGATTATTTACTATAAAGATCCGGAGACACTGCCGCAAGCTGTGCGGCTGGCACAGGAAAAGCAATTTCAGGGCAAATTAATACCGGAAATATTCAGACTGGCAAGTGATGAACGTTTACAAGTCTACAAACAGGTTATAGATGATTTAGGGCTGGACACGATATTAATCCAAAGCTACGGACATGTAGAGTTGTTTGCAGGCTATAATCTGATTGCCGATTTTAACTTAAATATTATTAACGATCATGCTTACCGGTTCTACCTGGACCGGGATTTTGCCAGGATCACACTGTCCCCGGAACTGAATTTAAGTCAAATTGCCGATTTTAATCTTGTCCCGTCCAAAACAGAACTTGTTGGATACGGTTACCTGCCGGTAATGGTGATGAAGCATTGTGTGATTGCTACTGTTTTCAACAGGCAACAAAATTGTGGGCTTTGCCGGCAGACAGCTTACGGGCTGAAAGATGAATTAAATGAAATTTTTCGCATTGTCAAAAGAGAAGGCTGCTGTACGGAAATTTATAATGCTAAAAAGCTGTTTCTATTGGATTATCTTAAGGATTTGCAAAAATATGGTGTTGGTTATTTGCGGCTTAACTTTTTGCAGGAAACTGCCGCTGAAGTGGCGTCAGTGGTAAAGTTATATCAAAAAGCCATCAGTTCCGCCCTTACCTGTGCAGATCTGGATAGAATCGAGCAGCTTAAAGCAGAAGGGTTTACCTACGGACACTTAAACAGGGGCATTGAATAAAAAACAGGCCGGTTTATTCCGGCCTGTTTTTTAAATCTGATTTAAGTTAAAACTTAATAACTTTCGGTTCCTCTGTAAAGGAAGAAATAGTGGCGGTGGCATCTTTCAGGTAAAGAACCTGGTTATTGCCGTCACCGGCTTTATATCTGTTTTGCAAAGAAGGATAAGCGTCTAACATATGCTGTTCAGCTTCAATTCTTGTGTCCTCAACCAAAGTTGCTTCCACACGGATCCATTTGCCCTCTGCCATGCCGCAAATTTCAACTTTGGGATTGGCTTTAATTTGCTTGGAGACATCTTTGGACCTGCCTGTTTGTATGTAGAGTTTGTCCTCAAAAATCTCTACGGTGCCGAAAGGACGTACCCGGGGCTGGTCTCCATCCATGGTGGCAAGATAATAAACTCCGCACTTTTTTAAAAACTCATATACTTCTTTCATGCTTTTCCCTCCTCATCATATTTACCATCACCATTACATCATAATCAAAACTTTTATGCAAGTTTGTTTTGCAACTTTTACCGGCCTAATTTTTGTAGCAATTTTTCTGCAGTTGTATTCTCATCCACATTTATTCTTTTTAACGCCCGTAAAGATTGCGGCAAACCTTTAATTAAAGTATTTATTCCCGGTTCAGTGGTAAGGGTGACTTTAACCTCCATTTGGTTCAGGATTACTTCTGTTAAATCGCTGTACTTACCCAGTGGGTATGCCAGGGCAAAGACAGGCTTTCCAATCTGTGCCTCCAGTTCCCGGCGGGAGCGGGCAAAATCTGCACGTACAGCTGCAATAAAAGCTTCTTCGCTCTCTCCCGGTAAAGGTTGCATAGCCACTCTGGCGGTTTCACCCTCGTATTTTTGGCTTTGATGCATATCGTAGGAGTGACTCTGGATTTCTATTAAGCCTGAAGCCGCCATTTCCCGCGCCTGGCGATAATCAAAATGGGGATAAATTGCATGCGGGGTATTTTTATACGTATTTTTACCGATTAAGGAACCGATGGGAAAAATGGTTGCTTTCATCCCGTATTCTTTTAAGATGGGATAAGCTATTTCGTAATTGCTGGCATAGCCGTCATCAAAAGTGATCACAACCGGTTTTGGGGGCAATTCTTTGCCTTTTTCCACATAATCAACCAATTGCTGCAAAGAAACCGACGTATAACCGGCTTCTGCCAGGGCTTCAATTTGTGCTGCAAACTGTTCTTTGGAAACAATGAGGGGACCATCTGATGTTTGCGCCAGATGATGGTACATTAGAACAGGTACCTCTACGGTATAGTTACTGTCATCGAAAATATATTCAGTTTTGTATTTGGCCGCTTGTTCCCTGGCATTGGCAGGGGTGACGCAGACACCAAAATCCTGGGGGAAATATTTATTTTCGTCACCAAAGATTTTAGCCAGGGCCATATCCCCCAAGGCATTGCGAAAGTGCGTTTCATCATAAAAGAAACGTGGATCTGTACTGAGGCGATGCAGGGAAAAATCCCAAAAGGGGGTGATGGCGGCAAGTCTGGTGTAGAGTTCTTCCACCTGCTCCGGGTTATAGTAGCGGGCATGCTCAGAGTACAAGGGAAAGAAAATTACCACCAGGTTAATATTTTTTTCTTCACACAGGTTTTTAATTTCAGCCACACTCGCAATAAAGTCATCAAGGTAATCAAGTTCATATTCACGTTGAGGGTAGTTTAAAAAGACAGGATATTTTTCATAGTAATCAGGCAAAGCCTGGATTCGTTCTATATCCCGTAAGGATTTGTCGTATGCCCCGGTTGTTACCTGAAAGACGTCAAAATTTTGCGGCAGGTATTGGTCACGTTTAAAACTTTGTATTTTTTCCAGGCCGTAAGCGGGGTTGGCAAACAAATATTTACCATAAAACTTCAGTAGTGAGGAACCTTCCGTCCGGGCGTGCAGGATGTCGGTTAAAAGGTCTGAACCCTTATCGTATTTTTGCGCATTAACCACACCCAAATTTAAAACCAGATTTTTTACTTCATAGTGCTCGGCAATGTACTGCACAGTCTTGGTTACATCGGCAATGTAAGCACCATACATAAATAAGTTAAAAAAACGGGCATCCAGATATTCATTCAGCAGTTCTACGGAAAAAGAACTGCTGGAGGAACTGCCGATGATATAGGAGTCATATTGCTCGTGAAGTCTGTCCAGGTAAGCTATTTTGGCTACACGCGGATTTTTGGTGAAATTAAAGGAGTACCACTGGAAAAAATGATCGCCAAAAACACCAAAAGGATCTGTGACATAATTAAAGACACAGATCAACAGTGCAATTAAAATCAGGGAAAAGAGAAACATCCGTAACCACTGTTTTGATGTCATCATTCTTACCTCAACCGTAACAGATTAGAATTGCTGGTAAATAAATTCAGAGGCAATAAAGCCTTGACGGTAAATGCCGAAAAAAACTAACACCAAAAGCATTGCCATTAAAAGCGACCACTGCACAGCCCAGTTTTTTTGTTCCAGGGTCTTTCTGATTGCTTTGCCTTTTTCCTGGGCAAAACCTACCCCCAGAATAACTAGACTGCCTAAAAGTACAATGAGGTAGTCTGTTTTGGTTAAACCCAGGTTCAGCAAAGCCTGGACAGAGACGGCATTGGGCTGGAAAGAGAAAAATGTTTTTTTCAGCATTTGTAAGGCTGCCCCCAGGGAGGCTGCCCGGGTAAAGTACCTGCCGCAAAAGACAAGCAGGTTAGTATTTAAAACCTGTACCACCAGCCAAAAACGCCCTTCCGGGTTTATGCCCAGCTTCTGTAAGAGGCGGTTCCAATAAGGTTCGATTACAATGGAGAAGGAAATTATCAAACCGTTATAAATCCCAAAAGCAATATATTTTAAATTAGCACCATGCCAGATCCCGATGGTAAAAAAAACTATGAAAGAAGCAAGGGAGGTGGGTATAATTTTACCCAGTTTGCCTTTAAAAAGTTTACGCGTTTTTTTGCCCAGTTTGTAAAATGGTTTTGATAAAGAGAGCGGGAAAAAAAGATAATCCCTCATCCAGTCACCAAGACTGAGATGCCAGCGGCGCCAAAAATCTGCCAGGGAGGTGGCAAAATACGGGCGCCTGAAATTTTCCCGCAAGTTGATCCCCAGCATTTGTGCTGCACCTCTGACAATATCAATTCCGCCGGAAAAATCACAATAGATTTGCAGGCAGTAGAAAAAAACGGCGATGGCGATTAAGGAACCTGGGTAGGCGGCAAAATTGTCGATTACTTTGTTAACTACCACCACTGCTCTGTCGGCAATAATAATTTTTTTAAAATAGCCCCAAAGCATTAACTGGATGCCGTACTTTAGCCGGTCATAATCCAAATCATGGGGAGCCGTCAGCTGCGGTGCCAGTTGATCAAAACGGCTGATGGGACCCTGAATAACCTGCGGGAAAAAAGAGACAAAGAGGGCAAATTTAGCGAGATTTGTTTCCGCTCTATATTTGCCCCGGTAAAGATCAATCAGATAGCCGGCCGACTGGAAGGTATAAAAGGAAATCCCCAGCGGCAGCAAGAGGGAAAAGGTAGGCAAAGTATAGCCCGCATTAGCCAAAAAAATATTCAGGCCGGCGGCGGCAAAATTGTAATACTTTAAAAAAGCCAGTAGCCCGAAATTAAAAAGTAAAACAAGTGCAAGTACCAATTTTTTGTGATTCTTCTTTTCCAGGCGGGTCAGTAGCAAGCCGGCAAAAAAAGTGGTTATAGTGGTGAGGAGAAGGCAAAATGTCAGTTTAATGCCGCCGGTGGCATAAAAAAGATAGCTTGCCGCCAGTAAAACAAACCATTGGTAACGCCTGGGTAGCGTAAAATAAATTAACAGGGTAAAGACAAGAAAAAGAAAAAAGAGCGGTGAAGTGAGCGACATTACTGATTATCCCCCGGCTTGGAGTTTTTTAATTAGGTTAATGATAGCAGCTACTGTATTAAAATTTTCCGGCAGTAAATGCTGCGGACCAATTTCAATCTCAAATGTATCGTTTAATTCTCCCACTAAAGTAATAATATCGAAAGAATCTAGAATGTCATCATCAATTAAATTGGTCTCCGCACTAAAATCCACATCAGAATTTAATTCGGCCAAAATTGAAAGTACTTTTGCTTCCATCTTTAATACTCCTTCCTGCCTTGAGGCTGGTGCAAAAGCCCTGCAGAAACCCAGCCATCGTAGTGAAAACCGTTTTGCTCATAAAGTTTGCGTGCAGCCAGATTTGTTGTCTGTACCCAAAGCTGAATTTTTGTTCTTTCTTCTTTATACATTAAAGCAGAGAGATAAGCTAGTAGTCGGCGGGCAATTCCCTGGCGACGATACGGGGATGCCACTGCCAGGTGCCAAAGAAAAAGATAATTGCCTTTGCGTTCAAATTCAAGTATACCTTTAAGCCTGTCCGCCTCTTTAACGCAGATTACTTCTTGCCGGGCAATCCTCTGCTTCAGATCTTCCGGAGCGGGGATGCAGCCCAGGTAAGGATCAAAACCGGCTTTAATCAGCTCCAGCACGGCTTGAGCATCATGCGGGCGGGCAAAGTTAACTTCCCTTGCCGGTAAGTCATGATGCCGGGAGGCAGGTTTTTGCATGCGTTTTCTGGGCAGACGGTTTGCAAAGCCGTTTTTTTCCCAAAAAGCAAGCATGGCGGAAAACTTTTCATCTTGCGCCCGGGAAACAATTTCCATGGTGGTGGGCAGATCCCGGGGCAGGGAAACGGAGGCATTTAAACTTTTTAAATAATAAAAAAGCTGTCGGTGGGTACGGCGATGGCGGAACAGGAAAATGCCGTCGCCGGTTTGTGTGTAGTAGAGTCCCTGGACAAGATATTTCTCATAATCTGGCAGCATGAGATAGCTATTGGTAAAAACACCCTTTTGAAGATAAGGGGAGATTAAACTGTTTAATTGGTTAAGATCAAGAATTTTTTGCATAATATGCCTCCATAATTCTTTTGCGGTCAATTTTCCCGTTGGCGTTATAGGGGAAACTTTCCTGTTTTTCTATAATTGACGGCAGCATGTATTTAGGCAATTGCCGGCGCAAAGTGCCGATAATACTTGTTTTCTCTGCCGGCCCCACATATTGCAGGACAATTTTACTTTGCTCCTGATCATAAAAACAAAGGCAGTTTTTAACACCGTCAATACTGCTGACCGCCAGTTCAATTTCTCCCAGCTCTATGCGATGTCCCTGATGTTTAATTTGATCATCTTTGCGGCAGCAAAAAATTAATTCACCTTTTTCATTGTATCTGCCAATATCACCTGTGCGGTAGATTATGTCACGGAAATTATCATGAAGCGGGTTTTGCACAAAAACTGCCTTTGTCCGTTCTGGGTCGCTATAGTAACCCAGTGCCACCCCTGTGCCCCGCACACATATTTCTCCCGGTTCATGTCCCTGAATCAGTCTGTTGTTTTCATCAAGTAAAAAGACTTCCATATTACGACAGGCACGGCCGATGGGTACAGGTTCATCATCGGCAAACCGGCGTTCCACAATATAGTAAGTACAATCAACGGTGATTTCAGTAGGTCCGTACAGGTTAATATACATGACTTCAGGCAAATATTGCCGCCAAAGGTTTAAATATTTGGCTGACATGGCTTCGCCGGCGAAAAAGACTTTCTGCAAAAATTGAGGAGTTTTTTGTGCCAAAACTCCGGAATTGGCCACCAGGACCACTGCCGAGGTAGCCCATAAAATGGTTGTGATGCGATGTTCATTAAGATAATCCACCAGTAAAAGCGGGAACATAAAAAGCTTTCGTGGGATGATTACCATAGTCATAGCGTTTTTCAGGCAAAGATAGATATCTTTAACGGAGGCATCAAAATAAAAGGGAGTCTGATTGCCGATAATTTCCTTGCCGGTAAAAGCAAAAGTATTTGTCAGCCACTCCGTTAAATCGATGACATTACGGTGAGGAACCACTATCCCCTTTGGTGTGCCTGTGGAACCTGAAGTGTAAATAATATAGACCGGATCCAGATCAATAAGTTTATTTTTTACTTCAGTCAAAGCATTGTCGTTGATGGGAGTGTTAATGATCTCTTCATAAATAAGACAGGGAGGTAAATTGGGTATACCCGCCCAGGCTTCCTGCTGTTTGCGCGTACAGATAATACGCGCCGGTTTAAGCTTGGTGAAAATACGCTGCAGGCGCTCCCGGGGCGTTTTGGCATCAAGGGGCACATAAATATTGCCGCTATATAAAATTCCCATAAAGGCGGCAATTTCTTTTGCCGTCCGTTCCACCGGTACCACAATGGGAGAACGGGTAAGTTCCTGGTTATCGGCTATAATGGCACTGCCGATAGCTTTGGCCAAAAACTCTAATTGGGCAAAAGTAATATTTTCCGTTTCATCAATTAAAGCCGGTTTGTGAGGAAATTGTACCGCAGCCTGCTCCAAATAATCTAAAACATTAATCTGCAAGCAAATCCCACCTTGCAAAGCATTAAATGTCGGTTTCATTGCCACTAAGTATAACATTACCTAATTCTTGCTTCAAGGCAAGCAGTTTTCCCTTAGCGGCAACCTTGGGGTTTTAAGAAGATTTGCAGATGGCAGCATAGTCCAGTTTAAAATATTCCCGCAGCACTTCCTTAAATTCTTCCTCTGTTGTCAGTTTCCGCTCTGTTACCTGGCCATTTTTCAGAATTTTAAACATATCATTGAACAGAGTAAGGCGCCCGTCCGGCGTCGGCATTGTACAAACTTTTACCATGGTAAAAAAGGCGCCGGGGAAGGTGGAAGTAAAATGATTTGACATGAGCAAATCATCAAAAGTACATTCTTCCAGGGTAAAGGCGTACATGGGCATGAAATTATTTTCTTCTTCTTTGTGCAGGACATAACCGTATTTTTCGTGCCAGCCAAAACGGTAGGTATTGGCAATTTGTTTTTGCTCCAAACCAACTTTAAGCAGTAAAGGAGTCATAATGCCGTCATTGCCATAGCCCACATCACACATCCATTTTTCGCCATCAACTTCCACCAGCAGTACCTGGTGCGTTTTGGCATGATAGTTAATCCCGTCCCGTGTTCCCCTTGCCAGCAGGTCTGTCACTTTAAACCCCAGTGTTTTTAACACCAGGGAAAAAAGACCGTTCATTTCAAAACAATACCCGCCTCTTTTGTTGACAATAATTTTTTCGTAAAGAGAGTCCTGATCCAAAAGGATGGGCCTGCCCAAGTAAACATCAAGATTTTCAAAAGGAATATTCAAAGTATGGGCAGCATGAAGGTCATGTAATGTTTTAACCGAAACATCCGTACTGCCGTGATAATTAATTCTTTCAAAATAGGCTCTGACAAAAGATTCGTCCGTCATTAATTTAACCCCCCTGTATTAATAGAATTTGACCTTTTGGTTTAAAGAAAAGCTAAAATAATACAATAGCAGCTCTATTTCGCCTGCAGGGTACAAAAATCCTGCAGCAGATAATGCCAGATATTTTTCTGCTTAAAAATTTAATTTTCCGGTCATAAAATTTGCTTACGGGAAGCAAGTAACGGCAGGTAATGGTGTGAAAGTGTGGAATTCAAAATAGGAGCTTGTGAAATCTGTTATTTATTCAGTCAGGATGAGAAAGGAGCTGTACCATTGAAAAAGTGTAAGTATCCACATCTTTTTACTCCTATTATTTTGGGAGGCACTTTTTTTCGCAATCGCATCTTTGCTTCACCTACAGGCTATCAAAATGTAAACGGTGACGGTTACCTTAATGATGGAGCTGCCGCCTACTATGGACGTAAAGCCATGGGAGGCGCAGCCAGTGTGGCAACTTTTGAAGGGATTGTCGATGGGGAGCTTGGTCGCGGCGGTAAAACGCAAATCAGCCTGGATACACCCTTTATTGACCGGGGATTATCCAGTATTGCCCACGCCATTTCCAGCTACGGTGCTGTTGCCTCCCTGGAGTTGCAGCATACAGGGATGTATGCCAACCGTGATCTGTCATTTTTCGGTGGCGAAGCTAAAGGTATAGCTTACGGCCCGGTGGAGTGTGAAGTGGATGGCCGCATTATCCGGCCTATGACGGAGGAAATTATCGAGCGGACTATCGAAAAATTTGCTGCCGGCGCCGCCCTGGCCAAAAGATGCGGTTTCGGCATGGTGACAGTCCATGCCGGGCACGGTTGGTTGCTACACCAGTTTTTATCCCCTCTTACCAATACCAGAAAAGATAAATGGGGCGGTCCCGACATAAAAAACCGTACACGTCTTGTTATTGAAGTTCTAAAAGCCATACGTAGAGTAGTGGGAAAAAATTTTCCCATTGAAATCCGCCTTAGCGGCTCGGAATGTTACCCCGGCGGTTACGATATTGATGAAGGTATTGCCATTGCCAAAGAGTTGGATGGATATGTCGATTTGATCCATGTTTCTGCCGGCCACCATGAAGTGGACGAAGTTTTTGCCGTTACTCACCCCAGTATGTTCCAAGAAGACGGTTGCAATGTTAAATATGCTGCTGCCATTAAAAAACATGTAGAAACGCCTGTTGCCGCCATTGGAGCTTTAAGCGACCCGGAGTTAATGGAGGAGATAATTGCCGCTGGTAAGGCGGATGTGGTGGAGGTTGCCCGGGCATTAATTGCAGATCCTGATCTGCCCGTTAAAGTGCGTAGCGGACATGAAGATAAAGCAAGAAGATGTCTTCGTTGTTTAGCCTGTTTTTCCAATGAAATGATTTATGGCCAGCCTTACTGTGCCATTAATCCGGAAAGCGGACGCGAATTGGAGATGAAATATGCTCCCTTGCCGTCTGTGAAGAAAAGGGTGCTGGTTGTGGGTGGCGGTGTAGGCGGTATGCAGGCGGCACTTACTTGTGCCCAAAGGGGACATGAAGTAATTCTTTGTGAAAAAAACAATCGTTTAGGTGGAGTGTTGCGGTGCGAGGAAGATGTAGATTTTAAAAAGAACCTGCTTTACTACCTGGACCAGCAGGAAAGAGCCATTAGGGAAGCAGGCGTTGAGGTGCGCCTCAATACTGAAGTAACGCCTGACTATGCTTCCCGGGAAAATGTTGACGTGATTATTGCTGCACTGGGGGCCAAGCCGGCTGTGCCGCCAATTCCGGGTATAGACGGTGACAATGTGTTTTCAGCCCAGGCTGCTTATAAAAAAGTGGACAAAATCGGCCAAAACGTCATTATCCTTGGTGCCGGACTGGTGGGAATAGAACTGGGCCTGTATTTACGGCAAAAAGGAAAAAACGTTAAAGTTTTGGAATTGACGGACCGTATTAGTGACGGCGGCAACTTTTTGCACATGCTGGGAGTAAAAGTGGAAATAAAAAAACGCGGTCTGGAAATTCTTTTTAACACAAGAGTTAAAGAAATTAAACCAGACTGCGTTCTTTGTGACACAGAAGCAGGAGAAAAAAGTTACCAGACAGACACTGTAATTTATGCCACCGGTCAGGTTCCCCTGCGTGATGAAGCTGCTGCCTTAAACTTCTGTGCACCCGAATTTTATCTGCTTGGTGATTGTGTCACACCCAGGAATATTACTAACGCCACCACTGAAGCTTATATGATTGCCAGAAATATTGGCCGCAAGTGGAATTAATTTAAGGCCGGGGCCACAGCGCGTTTTTTAAGTATAAGATAAATTCTTCCGTGGTACGCTTACTGATCTCTGCCTGGGGGATAAAATTTTCAAAACCGTGAAAACAACCCGGGTAGATATGAAGTTCTGTGGAAACGCCTGCCTGCATCAGCCGTGTTGCATATTCAATAGTTTCATCGCGGAATAAATCCAGTTCACCCACATAGATGTAGGTGGGCGGAAGCCCGGAAAGATCTTTTGCTCTGGAGGGGGCGGCATAGGGGGAAACTTCCTGCTGATTTTCTCCCAGGTACATTTTCCATGCTTTAAGGTTGGTTTTCCTGTTCCAAAGCCGGGCATCAGTAAATTCATGACTGGAAGGAGTAAGATTGCGGTCATCAATCATGGGGCAGAGAGGCAGTTGGCAGGTGAGGGCCGGGCCGCCCTTGTCTCTCACCAATAAAGTTAAGGCTGCCGTTAAGCCTCCCCCGGCGCTGGCGCCGGCTACCGCCAGTTTTTCAGAGTCAATGTCTAATCCGTTTTTGGGGTCGGCCATCCACAGCAAGGCCGCATAACAATCTTCCAAGCCGGCCGGGTAGGGATGTTCCGGGGCCAGACGATAGTCTACAGAAACAACAATGCAATTGACATCACGCACAATTTGTTGACATAAAGCGTCGCTCATGGCGGCAAAGCCTAGCACGTAGCCACCGCCATGTATATGGAGCAAACCGGGAAGTTTTCCGTTTTTATTTTGTGGTTGATAGATGCGTAGTGGAATCTGGGCAGTGCCATCTAAAGACGGGATTTCTACAGTACTGATGGGAATACTGTGGTCTACCGGCAGATTTTTAAACATTTCCTCGTTCATTTTTCTTGTTTGCTCAATGTCGCTAAATAAATCCAAAGCAGGCATTTGGGAGAAAGCAGCTTTTAATTCAGGATGTACTCTGGCCAAAAGCGGATCATTTTTCATTGCAGGCAACTCCTTTGAAATTTATTATATATTTCCACAATTTAGCATAATTATAATTTTCTTTCCTAAGTATGTCAAGAAAAGACGCATTCAGCAGGCTATCAAATT
>ERZ773359.4505-NODE-4505-length-14393-cov-9.243967_pt1 | contig 14393 bp, 9 predicted proteins | sample MGYA00374955_ERZ773359 | MGnify/ENA primary metagenome ERZ773359 (study PRJEB29098, sample SAMN04486028) | biogas fermenter metagenome | study: EMG produced TPA metagenomics assembly of the Biogas fermentation microbial communities from Germany - Plant 4 DNA1... | reverse complement strand
TATCAATAATTATTATAGTTAATTCCTTATTTTAACTTGTTCTTTATATGTATACTTATTTATACATATAATTGAATTATTTTCCCACCTAATACTGCAATTTATAAAACTTTCTTTATATTAATTAATGTATACACTAAACTTACTTTCATTAATCCCATTTTTCGTAAATATGCTCACATATAGGCTCGCTTATATTTTAAAGCCCTTTACATAACTTACTTTATTAATAGAACTGTATACTATAAAATTACTTTTAATAATTTTACGTTATACTTGCAAAAATAAAATAGCCAGTAAACTTCACTTTTACTGGCTATTTTGAATTAAAGAAGATATTTATTTTTTATTATTGTTACTGAATTTCCTGTCGGAAATTCTTTGCTTAATTCCTTTGCTATAGCAGTATTTCCATTATGTCCTATTGATTGAGCAATGATTAGCTCTATACTATCTATAATTTTCTCCTTAAAAGCTTTAGTTGCCAATCTCACATATATTTTTTCAGTTGGTCTAACCCCTTTATAAGACAAAGACTCCAGCATTTCCTCTTTTGTCGCTCCTGTCCTTATACCATCGCTGATTATTTCCATCATTTCATTAGTAACCCCATCAATGTCTAACTTGTACTTTTCGATTGCTAACTTTATATAATTATCAGATACATCATTACCTAACTCGATAAGTTGTTTTTTAATATTGCTGAAAAATTCATTTCTAGCTGCTAAATTTATTATGTCTATATCTACCCTTTGTTTTTCTTTTTCTCTTTCAAGTCTTGCTAAATATCTCTTGTATATACCGTAAATAGATTGTCTATCTCTTTTTATGCCATACTCTTTGTCTAATATTTCGCTTATTTTTTCAAAAGTATACCCCTGTTCTTTATAACTGCATATTAATTCCCTTAGTGCATCTCTTGTTAATTGCATTAGATATAACACCTCCTTTTTCTGCTCAAGTTTGATTATCTCTGCTAACTCTTTGTATTGTTACAACAACTTGAGCTATGTAATCCAAATTAAACTTGAAATCTTTTCTTATACTATCCATAATAGCATTGATGCTTTTATTAAATACTGTTACCTGTATATCTAAATCTCTTTCCAAGTCAACATCTTCCAACATTGCATCAACAATGTACTCGTCTTTTATATTTCTGACTTTGATAAAACTATAATTGTAACTCATATTATTTACTTTTACGTTAACAGGTATTATTACGAATACCTTATTTTTAACCAATGTTCCTTTAGTAATTCTCTCACCGTTTACTGTTACTTCCCCCAGTTTAAATATATTTATTAAATCTGATATCTCTATAATTAATTGTTCTTGTTCGTCCTTAGTGAGTAATTTAATTTCATCTAAGTATCTATTAATTACTTCATAAGCTTCTTGTAATTTTTTATATTGTTCAGCATCCCCACAAACATCTGGATGCCATTTTTTCGCTAAAGTCCTATATTTTTTCTTTACAACGTCTGCATTTATTTTTGTGCCTTTTTTTATTTCAAATAGCCTTATCGCCTCGTAATAATTCATACGTATATCCCCCAATTTAACTCTATTATTTTACTTTTACTACATACACGTATAAATTTTTGCTGCGTCTATAGTTTAATTGTATATTATTAATATTAACTAGTTCATTTTATGCGCTTATTCTTTTTATAAATTCAAATATAAATTATTATAGGGAAGAGCTCCCACCCTTCCCTATAATTACATGATTAACTATCAGAGTTATTTACTCTTCAAGTTCCTGCTCACCAGCAGGAGGTAAAGAGTAATAATCTATCTTTTCTTGTTCTGTCAATTCCTCATTGTTGAGTATCTTTTTATGGATGCTTTCTATATAATCCCACCAAGCTTTCTCATCTTCTGTTAACTCGCCTTCAGGTCTTTTAAACTCTAGAATTGGTAATCCGTTTTCATTTGTTACGCTATTATTTGTATCTATTTCCTCATTGGCGCCTTCCTCTAAGATACTCTTTTCAGCATCAGTTAAGTTTTCGTTCATATACGTATCTAAATTTTCAGATAATTTAGATTGTAGTGCAGTCGCTAACTCTTCCCAAGTATCTAAACTATTATCCTCATTGTACCATCTTTCATCAAGTTCGTATTCATCTAATTCCATATAGCCATCAAACCACCATATGTATTGCTCAAATCCGTCTATTACTGTATATGCAGTTGCACCAAATTCATTATTCTTACCTACTACAGCTTGTATTACAAAACAATCTGTATCGTCAGCTTCAACAGTTTCACCAGTATATCCTATACCAAATAAGCTGTTCATCATATCATTTGCGTATTCTTCGCTTATACCTGTGTATAATTTTCTTATATTGTGCTTTCCTTGAGCTGTCATATTATATACTACTGCATCAACTTCTGCTTTTGTAGTATCATCTATACTTATTTCTGCATAACCTTTTTCAATCAGTTCAATCATTCTTTCCATTAGCTTCAATAAATGGATATCTTCAACAATTGATACGGGGTTAGTTAATGCAACTGCTTGACTGTCTTTCCTAAATACCGCAATCGCATTACTAAATCCAGATTCCATGTAACATTCTTTATTTTTATTGTATAATAAATATATAACATCAGTTTCTTCACTTCCAACATGAAGAGTAATATAAGCATTACTTTTGTACAAATGCTCTATAGCTTTTCTAACAGTGTCTATCATAGTTTTTGATTCAGTACTTAGTTCAAAGTTCTCGACCGGTTTTAACTCTACCTCTGCTTTATTCCCTTTTTTAGCTTTATTAGATATTAATATAACAGCAAATACAACTAATATTAAAGCTAAAACTCCTAAACCAATAAACTTGATAATTTTGTCTCTGGTATATTTTCCTTCCTCTCCGTTGGTCAAATCATAGTCGTCCTCAATATCTTCTTCGTCGTCTATACTTTGCTCTTCAGTCTCAATATTTTCTTTATCATGAATTTCTTCTATGCTCTCATCTTTTGCATATGTATCTCCGCTTTTATTTAAGATGCTTTCTACCTCTTGACTTTGTTCAGCGGCATTTCCTAAAATATTATCCTCTCTATTTTCCATTATCAAAACCCTCCTTTAATTGATTTTCTCTAATTCTATACTGAGTATACTATAAGCTAAATCGGTATCCTTTTGAACACCAATATAATAAGTTCCAGCATTCCACTCTTTATCACCTGCTAATTTTATTACCGAGCTTGTTTTAGTATTATCTATATAGTAATCATTAAAGTAAACTTTTGTATCTCCTGAATATTTTATGCTAAAGTTAACTCTTCCATAACCGCCCATCCAAACTGTGTTAAGTTTTAACTTTGTTGGCTTCTTGAGCTCTAACTTTATCCAGTATGTTTCATCTGCTTTATTTTGGGGTCCTAAAATAAAAATTTGTTTAGACCCTACATCTACTGTCTTTATCTCTTTTGTAATAGCTGGTACCTCTACAAATTGGTTACCTAAAGCAAATTCCCCTTTATCTCCTTTTAATTTTATGTAGTATGTACCATTATTTAATGCAAATACAGCAGAATAATTATTTTCACTACTTAATATCTTAGTGCCTGATACAACATTTTTATCTGTATCACAGATACTTAATATCATTCTGCTAGTACCTTTAATAATGATATAACCATCATTATTAACAGTTAACTTATAGTATATTTCGTCATTATCCTCGTCAAAATACCCGTAATATGACTTATTTGTCTTAATTGTTCTGTCATCCGACCTTATTACTATTGCACCAATAACGCCTTTAACTGCTGTTCCCTTAGCTGCCCCTTGCTTTTCTAATGCAAAGTAATAAGTGCCTTTTTTTAAATTGTATTTACTTATAACTTCTGTCTTGTTCTTGCTTAACCCTTTGGTTTCCCCTATTTCAGTTGTGAGTTTAATATCCTTATATAAACCGCAATTTATACTTCCGTCTTTCAAGTTATCTGCTTTAACAATGATTGTTACTAAACCAGGGTGCTTAACCTCAATAGGTACTACATAATGATTGCTTTTTTTCGACATTGACCAGTAACCTATATTATTTGTTGCTTCGCCAATCTCACTAGTCGTTAAAGAGACAGTATTTTCTATTACTTTAATCATATTATTATCTATCCAACTATTATCCTTGACACCAGCTTGAGCTTTTGGACTACTAAAGCCTGTTATAAGTATACCTGCAATTAACAGTCCATACACTTTCGCTTTGTTCACGTTATTACCTCCTATTTTCCTTTTTCTTTTTATTTTTAATTATAAATATATTAATAAAATGTTAAAACCTTTGACACTTATCATGTCAAAGGTTTACTAACTAAATTATATGTATTTGATTTTAATTAAAATGTTAAATACCATTTAAACCGTTGTCGCCAATGGTTGGTCTATAATATACCTTTAAACTTCCGTTTAGCCATTCAACTTTGTGTTCGTGTTCTGTCATGCCTTTAAACGCTTTGTTGTATCTCCACATTTCTGCATCCATTTCATCAGCGTAATGCAGTATCATGGCTTCTGGCATATTGGGTACTATCGGACTGCCATATTCTAATTTACCATGATGAGCTAGTATACAGTGAATTAATTCTTTTACTTCTTGCTTGTCCTCTAACCCTAGTTCTTTCGCTGCTAATTTTACTTCAATTGCACCAGCAATAATATGTGATTCTAAGGCGGAATTTGTACTATATTCTACTTTTGCATTTCCAGCATCTACCTCAAGCTCCTCTACTTTCATAACGTCATGTATAAGAGCGGCACTTATCAGCAACTTTAAATTTATAAATTCCGCCCCGTAAATCTTATTATAATGAGAGCCTATATTATAACAATTTTCTGTTACACAAGCAGTATGCATCATAAGCCCACCTAATGAATTATGATGAAAGCCAGATGCTGCCGGCCAACCGCTAAACTTATTCCAGTATTTCGCTAATATTCGGCAAGCTATTTTGCCTGGTATAGAGTCACTTACAAATCCCATCATCGCATTAATTGCCTCGTAATACTTGTTAATATCTGGTACCCAGTCCACAAAGCTCTCTGCAGAGACTGTACTTTCTTTTATCCAACCGTTCTCAATTATGCAACTGATTCCTCCCTTACCTTTATCGTAAGGTCTTACATCCATAATGATATCATAGACTTTTCCAACCTGCACCAATTGCTTAGTCTCCTCTGTAACCCCAAATACCCTGCCTTCATATTCAACGTCTTTATCTTTCATAATAAAGACCATAGAATCTCCGCCAGTCCTCATGGGTCTAACTTCTACGTTTTTAATTATTGCTGTTACATATAATCTGTTTCCTACATTTCTCTCAACCGCTACTTCACTTAGTCTTTGATATTGCATATACCACACCTACTTGCTTAAATTAATTTTAATTTTTACTTTTTATATCTAACATAGGTCGAAAATTATGTATTGCCTAATTTTAAACTAGTTTATTTAAAGCCATACAAACTTATTAATTGTTTCATACTTTATATCATTAAAAGCCTAACAACATCATTTTTATGTATATTTAAACTATCTAATAGATGTTTTATATGTAAAGCTATATTCTTTTCGTTGAATAAGCCTATCATCATTAAATCCTTATCGGATACAATCAAAGCTAATGCTTCAGATTCAATTAGATAGATGCTCTTATCATCTAGTAGTATCTTTATAACAGCTAATACATCGTCATTTTTATTTACTATATTGATTAACTCTTTTATACTTATATCTTTAACATAAATTAAAAATGCTCTATGGTATATATCAAAGCTGTTTTCGTTATACTCCTTAATAATCTGCTCAATAAACCATTCTCCATCTTCTGGGTATCTTATTTCAATACTAGCAGATTTATCTGATAAATTATTAGCTTCTATCTTTACATACTCCTTTTCTCCAGAATGCACTATTTTAGTAATGTCCATATGATGTATTCTCATGTAATATAAAAGTGCCAATAGTTGATACCTAGTTAAAGCTTGACTCGAAAATGCTAACTTCTGCATCCCACTTTTAACATACTCAATAGTAGTTTTATCAAAATTGTATTCATGAAATAAACCTCCACATAAAAGTCTAGATAAAAAAGGGTATTTGCCTTTGAAAACATTATTAATGTAAAATATGCTATTGCTTAGTACGCTTACACTACTTGTACCCTTTTGTACACTATTCCGCATGTATCTTCCTCGCTTTCCTTTAAATTTACATATATTACATCGAACTATAAGTATATTTTTAAGCCTACCTCATATTATATTAATTTTCCCCACTTTTTTACTCTCCCATCTTACCCAACACCTACCCAATATCTATCCGAACATTTGTTCTATTAGAATTACACTCTTTTTAATACCCTCGACTGTATAGCTTAAATTTATATATTGTTACTATAAAAATTTTTACTATGTTATTATTATATTTTTTATAGCTTAGTTAATTAAATTTATTTTTCTACCATTTACTCATTAAGTATTAAATACAATTAAAAAAGATGAAACAGCCTATACTGTTTCATCTTTTTATAACTAGATTAGCATTGTTCTGTCTCTTAATTATTTTAAATTGGTTAATTCTCTTATAGCTCTGACTCCACCACCAAGTAAACCTCCTACTATTGCTATGGCACCAGCTGCTATTCCTATACCACCCCAAACTACTCCTTTTACTAAGCTAGGCTTACTTGCTCTAAATAGGTACTCTCCAGCATTACCAAATGATTTCTTAGCATATTTGTTCATGCTTAAATCGTACCCAACCCCTCTCTTACCTCTTTGTTCAACGCTTTTAGCCTTACATTCAGCGTCGAATTGCATTCTGGCTTGGCGCTCTTTCATTTTCTGCTCTAGCTTAGCCATTTTTATACTTTGCTTCATTTCCTCAATGTCTTGCCTTGTATATTTCTCATATCCATCTTTACTAGCTATTAACAAGTATATTAAATTTTTCTCTCTGTTAAATATTTCTTCAATTGCCTTTGGTCCTAACTCTAATTGTATAGAGTCCAGTATGTCAACGTCTATTCTGATTTCTCTTAAATATCTGAATCTTCTCATGGTAGGTCCGATTTGAACTATATCCTGCAACCTTACATTGTGTACCCCACCAAGAACACCATTCAGATTTACTATTTTACCGTTGACATACATTTGATTACCGTAAATTGATAATCTTGTTACAGTAGCCCCCTTAAACCCAGCTCTTTCTATTGTATCTAAGATGTCTTTCCATAGCAAGGCAGACATTTTATCTTGACCTCTAGGAGTCCTTACCAGAATACTATCGTACCAGTTCTTTAATCCACCATGACACCTTGTGCAATCTATACTGTTATCTCTGTTTAATTTCTGTACATTTTCAGCTTTTAACTTATCAGTATTCGCTTTTATTGTCTTACCTAACTTGTCTGCGTAATTTATGTCACTTTCCTGAGTTGGTATACATACTGGTCTATGCTCTTTTTGAGTTAATGAGCTGTCACCAAGACCATCATCCATAAGTTCGTCTAAATCTTGATATTCGTCACTGTAGTCAAAATCATTGTATTCTGTAGTATCATCATAGCCATCACCATAATCTTCTTCATAATCTAAACCATCGCCATAAGAAGTCATCCCACTATGTAGTTCTTTTAGTAATGTTTCATCTTCATTTAATGAATGTAATTTCTTAGGTTTTCTTATATCTAAGCCAAAATCAAGGATGTCGTTATCACCATCTCCATCTTCGAAGTCATTATCTAACCCACTATAATTACTTGTTGCACTTACACCTGGCTTTGTATAACCCCCAGTATATCTAATGTTTGTTAAAATTTCCTCTTCACTTGAGTTCTCACTATCTAACTCTATCTCTGCTTGCTTTTCTCTATAAGCAGAGTAATTAATGATATTACTGGTAGTTAACATTTCACTATAATCGTATAAAAATTCTTCAACAGTAGAGTATCTACTATTTAAACTAGTCCAGTTCATAAATTGTATAGAATATTTATAACCAGCCTCAAGAGAATTCTTTATTTTATTCATGTCTTGATTACAGTACATACCAGTTAAACCTAGGAAACCTGTTCCCTTATGTACGCCGTATTTATTGTCACCTGGATGTACTGCCGCAACATTTGCTCTGTATTTTTCAAACGATACTGGGTCGTCTCCATTATATCCAAAGCTTCTACCAATACCATTTGTCCAGCACTTATGTTTAATATCGTCACTGTTTAAAGTTAAGAATGGCTTAAATACTGTTACCTCTACGCCATCGCAAGTATTTCCATAGTACATTCCAAAGAATCTGTTTTCTTCTACATATCTCCTAGCTGTAGGGTCTGTTTTGGCTAATGAACTTAAACCATATTTACTTGACCCTGCACCTTTACCTATTAACTTTTTAACAGTAGCTGCCTTTGTAATCTGTCCAAATAACTCTAATTTAATGTAATCCCCGCTAGCAGGAATTGCCAATCCAGACCACGTGTCCCAATTAGGACTTTGCCCTATAAATATAGTGAATACACCTGAAAATCTACCAGTTGTATTCAAATATGTTGTAAGTGCTATATCAGCATTTTTCATGAAATCAGCTATTGATTTTAAGTATAAAAACTCTTCAGACGGTTCCTCTTTACCTTTTGGCTTACGTATTTTCATTTCTGTATAAACTGTTATCATCATAGCTTTAATGACTTTTTGAGCTGCTTGTATCTCGTCAAATACAAACAGTAAATTACCCTCATATCCGTTGTCTGCCCTGTATTGAGCTATAGCACACATATACACTAAAACTTTTACATATAATAATGCGCCTGCATAGGGTTTTAAAATTGGCTTTAAACTCTCTGGGATATTATGTCCGGGTGCCCATAATTGCCCGTTTTCATCTTTCCTGGGTTTGGATGTTAAACCGTCAAATGTAAAAGTGTGTATTCCTAATTGTTCTTCTATTTCCCAAAAAGTTGCTGCCATATCAGGCTTAAAGTCTATATAAAACACTGGCACATTATTACCCAAAGCAGCACCGCATAAACTTAATGTTAATACTCCCTTACCTGCACCAGAACCTGCACAAATCAGTGTAACGAAATCTGTTGATGGGTCAAATGTAAAGTTTACAATTTCACCATCTACTTTCCTCCCTATCGGTATACCGCTTAGTAAATCAAGTGGCTCACCACTATTTATTCTGACTTCCATGGCTTTATATGCCCATGAAGGTCTTGATAAGAATTGCTTTTCATCCATTATAATTTGTATGTCCACAACGTCAACCATGCCACCCACAGGTCTTACATTTACAGCAGCATTAGCATAGGTTGGTATAGACTTAATGTCTCTTATCATAGCATTACAGTCAATTGGGGTTCCTGCTAAGCTCATTCTGAGCTTCATGCCAGCTCCCCGCTCATAATCAATGATTAATAAGGCATTGGTAAAAGCTGCCTCTATCTTATCCTTATAATCATAAAATAACCCCTTCTTAAATAATATCTTTAATCTCTTTGTAACCTCTTCCCTTAACGCTTTACTGAAAGTGTTCCAATTCCTAAAAGTCTTGTTTGATACACAACCAAAAGCATATTGAAACACATATCCGGGATAATAGGTGAATGGATATTTTTCTATATTTTCGGATGTCGGGGTATTTCTTAAGTCATTTGCACATACCAATATATTCCCATATCTACTCGTTATTTTGTTATATAAAACTTCAAATGCAGATTTTCCGTCCTTACCCATACCAGCTATGTATTTTAATTTCCCATCTTTGATTTCACAGCGAGCTAAACCTCTGCTATATAGTAACCCATATGGTCTATCTAGCTCAAGACAACTTCTAAATACTGCTTCATTTCTGCTAACAATGGCTTGTATTGTGTCTACAATTTCATCCATTTCAGAACTTGTTAGTTCTACGTCCTCTTCCTCTTTTTCATATTCATTAGTATCTTCTTCAATGATAGCAGTATTTTTACTACTTGCTTTCATGCTTTCTAACAAATCTTCATCATACTCTATATCTGGCACCTTATTACCATCACTAAATGACTGTGCTAAATCACTATCATTTAATATGATATCTCTTAACGCTCTCTCCTCGTCAGAGTATTCCTCTGTTCCTTCCTCATAGTCTGCCTCCATGCTTTCTAAAATTTCCTCTAAGGATTGTTCTAAAGATAAACTGCTATCAAAGGACCTCATAGCTTCTTCAAAGTCTTGTACGGTCACAGACTCGGTAGTGTCAAAAGAACACTCTCCAGCTATTCTATTTAGCTCTACTGCCAATCTTTTACCCGTAAAGAAATTAAGTAAATTTGCATTATTTCTGCAAGCCTCCCTACACTCTTTAGTGTCTGCCAGCATCTTTAAAATGGATATCATATCTTTATCGCAAAGTACCCTGCATGTTATATCATTTGCTCTTACAACATCCATTTTATCTTCATCTTCTAAGGCTTCTGCCATAAAAGCATAATATTCAAACAGCTTTTGTCTAAGACTTGCAGAATTATTATCTCTTAATAAATTTACTACCTTTAACTTTTCAGTAACATTAATCATAGACTTTCCCTCCTATTTAACAGGCTATATCTCAAAAAATTGCTTATATTTCCTTTTCCCCTCTGTACTCATTTCTTTTAAAGTTTGCTCTCTTAACTCTTTACTAGTAAACATTACCTTTATAGCCTTAGTAACTACTTCTGCCCCATCTCGTTCATACATTTCATCTAACTGTTTCTCTATCTCACTTTTAACTGTTACTATCTGTTCCTCTTGCTCTTTAGCCCTCCTTTGCTTGTACTCTATAATACGTTTATTACGCTTTTCAAAATATGGTTGTAATACCTCTAAGTCATATAAATATATTCCCTCTCTAGTCCTATACTCTAAATTGTATTTAGAAACACCCGGTATGTTATACAATAATATCCTACAGGCAGGGTCTGCACCTGCTACTTTTACTATTTCATTTGCACACCATAATTTACCCATGTCCTCTACAGTCTCTTCCCCGGGCTTGTAATCCACCATCCTATAAACTCTTTCTAATTGTTGAATGTACCCAACTACTCTTAACCTTGGAAACCTACTTCTAACATCTTCGTCATATTTTGTTTCACAACAAAAATGCTTGAATATCAAATAGGGTATCTCGCTTTTCTCTATACCTGGGACTGGCTTTGCTGTAAGCTCTATTAATAAATTACCCAAGCCCATATTTAATACATCTTCACTTAATAATACCGTCCAATCAAAGTAAACCTCCTCTATGTTGGAAGCTACCCATGGATGACTTAATGCACCTAATCCACTTTTAGTTATAACATAATCCCTTCTGCCTTGTGTAATAGATGCACTAGCTTCATAAGGGTTAAACTGAGCATATTTCTTTTCCCTCATTAAGCTTGGGTTGCCACCCTTACCCTTGTATACTATGGGTTGATAAAAATGTACAAAAACACCTTCCGAAGTTATAAATACCCTCCTTATATTGTTTGGTGAACCATAAGTAAGCTGGGATTTCTTTATCCACTTGTCAGATTTCGAAGATAATTCCTCTGCTTTATCATAATAACCTTCCCTGCAATCTGGTACCCTTGTGTATAACGGAGTATCCTCAAATCTAGGAAGATGTATTACTCTTGCTACCTCTTTATCTAAATTGATTCGTATAATCGCCATACCCTACACCCTCTTTTCTCATTTTTTACTTTATATCCTCCTTACAATTGACAGTAGTTTATGCAGTCTTAAATTATAGTAATAAATGTACACTAGTCTCCTACTTCGTATAACTAGTTACCCTTGACATGCATATCTTACATTTGTTAAATATGTTATTACAATTTTATTAAGGCAACAAAAAAGCAAGCTAACCTTAATTAGCTTGCTCTTTCATATGTAAAACCCCCATAACACATATTATAAGGTGTCAGCCTTACCAACATTAATTACATCATCCATACCATTATAGTCCTCGTATTCATCTTCTACTGTATCCCCTATTCTATCACCAGTTAATAAGTCAACTCCGTCTAAGTAGATACCTTCTGGCTCAATGTAATCAGCTACCACACTGCTTACCCCGTCTTTCATTCTTAAATGATATACACGAGCGCCTTTTGGAACAAATCCGTGTTCACTGATTATAAACTGGAAACCTATCGTAGTAAAAGTCCAAAGGATATCTGCTATTATTCTTCTGGCTCTTGCACTTAAACCACTTAATACCTCGTCAATTACTAATAATCTTCTGCTGTTGGTAATAACTATTAAGCTAAGTACACAGAGCAAAGATATTATTTGCATTAATCCATGCCCACTACCTGTTTTCAATGACCTTACCTTTCCATTTTCAACCCTTAGTTCTATCTCTAATTGAGGATATTGCCCTCTAAGAGTGTATTCTTTAAGTCTTATTCTACGTACACTATCTTTAAATATCCTCTCTAAAGCTGCATTTAAGCTATCTTGAATGAACTCATAGGATTGCTTTACTGCTTCGTCACTTACCTCTCTAAGTATTGTAATGGCATTTACCACTATATCTAGCTCTTCAGCTTTTAACTCATTGTCCGCAATCATCTTCTCAACTTGCTTCTCAAGCCGTTCTTTTGTTTGCTTTAAAGAAGCTTGCTCAATCTCTAATTGCTCTATTTGATTAATCATTTCCATAGCTCGCTTGGATAACAACATTTTTCGCTACTCTCCTTAATTCATTAATCTTTTAAATTATACTCAACAATATTTAACTGTCTTATTGCAAGCTATGTTCTGATTTATTTATGTTTATTTTAACTAAATAAGTACCTACTAACAGATTTAAAGTGTTCCTCTAAAACACCCTCATCTACAAAACCATTTAATGTACTAAAACACCACTTAAATAGTTTTAACTTCTTTGCATATTGTTTATTAACATGAGATGCTACTGCCCTTCCATAAGTTTCTAGTGCTTCTACATAATTGTTAAATCCGCTTTTTTCTTTAAGGTATCTAAGCAACTTTTCTGTATGTTCTTTATCTAACCTCATGCCTACATACAGATTCACATAAAATGCATGAAAAGATTCTTTAAGCCATGCTTTAGTTAAAAACTGGTATAATTCTTGCTGTGACTTTATAGGATAATGTATTTTTCCTATATAAACTGACCCATACTTGGCTTTATATCTGTATTTCATAAAGTCTAAGCCAGCAATTGCATTTTTAGCGTCATGCACTATTAACTTATCAACTCTAGCATCATAATATTCAAAATGAGCTCTCTTTATAGGTGATATACCCTCTGGTAATTCTATAGTTCTATAGTAACTTTCTGTGAATACTCGTGTACCCAGTTCTTTTACAGCTGAAGGAATCTTTAAGTCAGCATTATATTCTTTTATTTTTGTTAACAGTCCTAATGCAGTTATTGCAAAATTAGATTTAACACCCATTAAATCATTTACAGACTCCAATCTTTTTAACTGCTGTGATTTTACACTCTCTATTTCGTTGTCAATTAGTTTAGCGTCATATATCATTAAATCGGAGGCAGATTGTAGTATAATATAATTGCCATGTCTTATTACTAGCCCTGCATAAATACTTTCTGACTTTTCCAATAGCGTTATAACTTCTATGACACTTTTATTTACAATTTTGTCAAATACTTTTGCTTCTCTGTTGTTTGTTTTTACTTTAATTAAACAGTATACAATGTCATCAGTATACTTTTTGTTTACACCAAGTAAAAAATACTCTTTGTTAGTATCATAATCTAAATGCCTAACACTATAATCTTCTCTGACATTCCTGTATTGGTCAATTTTCTTTTCAAAATCTATTGTATCTATATATGTTATCACTTCACTAGGATGCAATGATTGGTCTTTTCTACGGGGTCTATTGAAAATGAAATTTACATCACTCCTACGAATACATACAGCATTGTATTTATCATATTTTTGCTCTCCGTACATTTCAATAATTTTTTCCATGCTAATTGTTCTATTGTGTACGTACTCCACTAATTTTTTATACAATTCCTCGCTAAATATATTTCGTAAAATATCTAAACAATCTAGTGCTTTACATTGATTAAGTGACCAAGAACCATCAACACTCACTTTAGCCACAAAATCCCTAGCGTCACTAACACTAACATATAGATTAAAAATATTATATATGTATTCAGAAATAATTTTATAATTTTCTTCTGTGTTTGCAAAAGCATTCTCCGGTTTTATCTCTAACTGCACTTTATTCTCTTTAATTCTTTTATATAAACTTCCAGTATGTGCCCCAATAATAGTTTGTGCATTTTCCTTTATTTCTTTGTTTAAATCAAAATCAATTACCAACTTAACCTGTTTTCTAAGATTAT
>ERZ773359.4504-NODE-4504-length-14400-cov-10.994911_pt1 | contig 14400 bp, 15 predicted proteins | sample MGYA00374955_ERZ773359 | MGnify/ENA primary metagenome ERZ773359 (study PRJEB29098, sample SAMN04486028) | biogas fermenter metagenome | study: EMG produced TPA metagenomics assembly of the Biogas fermentation microbial communities from Germany - Plant 4 DNA1... | reverse complement strand
ATAGTTGATGGTGAAGAAGTAGTAGGTTTTAATAAAGAAAGACTAGACGAATTGTTAGACAAATAATTAGGTAAGTTAAAATCTCCCCTAAAAATAGGGGAGATTTTACTTTTCATTATTCATTTAAGGCTCTTAATAATTCATCCACATCTATACCATGAACCATTGCGGCTTCTTCAACGCTTTCCATTTGGCTAGCAGGACAGCCTATGCATCCTAACCCAAAGCTTAATAGAGTCTCTACCGCTTCTGGTTTATTGCGAATAATTTCTCCAATAAGCATGTCTTTTGTGATTTCCATCTTTTACCCTCCTTAATTTAGACTCATATATATATTACCACAAAAAATATAGTATTAACAGCATAAATTAACTGGAAAAGAAACAAAATAATCTAAATATTAACTGAAGAATGTATAAAAATCTTGTAGAATGGTTAATCTTATAGCAGGAGGTGAAGGATATGGATAATGAAGATAGAAACAGGGATAGAACCCCGGAAAGGACGCACAATAGGACAGATGATATGACCAATAATTGGAGTATTGGGGAAATTCTAATAAGGATTTTGGTAACTGCGATAGTAGTGGGAATAGCAGCCTTTTTAACTCCGGGTTTTTCTGTAGACAATTTATGGAGCTTGATATTAGCCGCAGTAGTCATAGCAGTGTTAGATTACCTAATACAGAGGTTTACTGGAGTAAATGCAACGCCCTTTGGTAGAGGTATTACAGGCTTTATTGTAGCTGCACTCATACTATACGCTACCAAATTCATAGTGCCAGGATTTAACATATCCGTATGGGGAGCCATAATAGGAGCTTTGGTAATTGGCATAATAGATGTGATAATACCAGGAGATGCCATGTAAAAAAACCCTCTAACTTTAAGTTGGAGGGTTGAAATTTTTTAAAAAATGATGTAAAATGATTAAAGATACCCGTAAGGGGTATAAAGGAGACAAGAAATCATAGAGGGAGGAATGGATTATGAAGGTAGAAATAACTGATGTGGCCAAAGAGGAGCTTAAAAAGGTACTGGCATCCAGAAAGGATAATAAACCTCTAAGGATTTATATTGCAGGCTATGGTTGAGGCGGCCCATCTTTTGGATTGGCTCTGGATGAGCTAAAAGAAGGGGATGAAAAGGTGGAAGTAGGTGAATACACCTTTTTAATAGAGGACTATCTAGCAGAAAACTTTAGCTCCTTTACCATAGACTATAGCAATAACTGGTTAAGGAAGGGATTTACAGTAATACCCGATGGCAGGGTTTCATCCTGTTAAATCCACCTCTTAGAATAGGCAACTAAGGGCCTATTCTTTTTTTATTTAACATAAGTAAAAATCTATGTTACAATGATATATAGTTGTTAAATAAATTTTCTCTTGAACTTTTAGTAGAAATTTTGTAATCTATTAGTGTGATTGAAACCTTAGGAGGACTTAAGGAGGTGATGATTAGTGGATTCTGGGCCTTTACCCGGGCATAAGTTTAAGCTTTATGAACAAAATAATAAGAAGAACCCTAGTCATTACCTCAGGCTAGAGTTCTTCTGAGGGGGGTTAATATGAATGAAAGAAGACTAAAGGAATTAATCCAACAAAAAAGGTACGTTACACTAAAAAAAGAGTTGGAAGAGTTAAACCAAGTAGACATAGCTGAACTATTGGAGGAATTGGATGTTCACACTGCTTTATTGATATTTAGAATGCTTTCTAAAGATCTAGCAGTAGAGGTATTTGCCCATTTTTCCGTAGAACACCAGAGAAACATCATAGCTAAGGTAACGGATAAGGAATTGAAGGATATAGTAGAGGAATTGTTCTTTGATGATATGATCGATATCATTGAGGAGATGCCTGCCAATATAGTCAAGAAGATTTTAAAGCACGCTAAGGAGGAAGAAAGAAGCCTTATCAACCAATTCTTGAAATACCCACCTGAATCGGCGGGCAGCATAATGACCATAGAGTATGTAGACTTAAAAAAGCATATGACGGTGGGGGACGCCTTAAGGCATATCAAAAGGACAGGGCTTGATAAGGAAACGGTCTATACCTGCTATGTAACGGATAAAAATAGGAAGCTGGAAGGGACTGTATCCTTAAGGAAATTGGTAATAAGCGATGAGGATAAAAGCATTGAAGAGATAATGAATAAGGATGTAATCTATGTTACTACTCATGACGACCAGGAAACGGTAGCCAATGTATTTAAGAGATATGGATTCTTGGCTTTACCGGTTGTAGATAAAGAGGAGAGATTGACTGGAATAATCACCGTTGACGATATAATGGATGTTATAGACCAGGAAGCTACGGAGGACTTCCAAAAGATGGCGGCTATGGCTCCATCTGAAGAAAGATATTTGGATACTAGCATACTCAACTTGGCTAAGCATAGGATTGTCTGGTTGTTAGTACTGATGATTTCTGCCACCTTTACAGGAAGAATAATAAGGAAGTATGAGGATGTACTCCAATCAATCGTAGTATTAACGGCTTTTATTCCCATGCTGATGGACACCGGAGGAAACTCTGGAAGTCAATCTTCAACCTTGATAATCCGTGGCTTGGCCTTAGGGGAAATAGAACTAAAGGATGCCGGCAGGGTATTATGGAAGGAGTTTAGAATTAGTACAATAGTTGGTCTCATCCTTGCCATAGTAAATTTTTTTAGAATCTATTTATTTGATACCGTAGGTCCAATGGTGGCCCTTACTGTTTCATTTACCCTATTCTTAACGGTAATTATAGCCAAGGTAGTAGGCTCGCTACTACCTATAGCAGCTAAAAGATTAGACATCGACCCAGCCATAATGGCAGGGCCCCTAATCACAACAGTGGTGGATGCTTTAAGTTTGATTTTATATTTCAAAATAGCATCCTGGATACTTGGAATATAATTGAAAGCTGGTTTCTATTGGATTTAGAAACCAGCTTTTATTATTAACAGGATAAATCATTTGCCACTATTAGACTAATTATATCATATTTATCACTTATTAAAGTAATTTTCATAATATGTATTAACAAGGATTAGGGGGTAATAAGATGGAAAGCTATTTCAAAATAAGATATATAAATAGAAGAAATCATGAAGAATTGGAAATGCCCCTGGAGAAAATGGTTGGCATATTATTGAGCTTGGAAATGGATACTAATTTTCATATAGAGGCTTTAAAGGCTCAGGCCATAGCAATTAGGACAAACTTAGTAAAAAACCCTATTGTAGAAGGAGAAGGCATGATAGAAGGCTGGGAAAAGGATGATGAAAATAAGGGTAAAATAAAGAAAGCTGTAGACGATACCCAAGGCTTGGTAATTCTTTTTAATGACAAGCCTATAGATGCAAAGTACCACTTATCTTGCGGAGGGAGTACTGAAAACTCGGAAAATGTAGTAAACCATAGGATAGCCTATCTTCGGCGGGTTTTATGCGAGCATTGTAAGAACAATATCTACTGGAGAAGGGAAAAGGATTTTACCCTGGAGGATATGGAAAGGCTCTTGAAGGTTAAGTTCCCTAAAATGGATATAGGCACAGAATCTGAAATAATAGGCTTTATAGAGGATATTGAAAAGGACGAGCATGGAAGAGTAAAATCCCTCAGGGTAGCAGGAGAAAAAATTTCTGGCAAGGAATTGGCTAAACTATTGAATTTAAACTCTACCAGATATTCCATTTTTCCAACAGGAGTAAAGTTCATCACAAGGGGAAAAGGGCATGGAATGGGACTTTGCCAATATGGAGCAAATGTAATGGCCGAAATGGGCTATACCTATTTGGATATACTGAAATATTATTTTACGGGCACTGAAGTAAGAAAACATATATTACCCAGTATAAAAAAACCTCTTTATGGGAAAACAATAATAATAGACCCGGGCCATGGGGGGGAAGATGAGGGATATAAGGGAGATACTACTGGACTTTTAGAAAAGGATTTAGCTCTTAAATTAGCCTTAAGATTAAAAGCTGAGTTAACAGACTTGGGGATGCAAGTCCATTTGACTAGGGAAGAGGATATTACCCTATCCATTACCGAAAGGATTGAAGAAGCCAATAGGATAAGATCCGATTTCTTTATAAGCATCCATGCGGATTACTTTAACAGTTCCAGCTTAAAGGGTTGCGAAATATTCCACTTTAGAAAGGATTATAATAGCCAAAAATTAGGCTTCCATATACTGAGGAACTTAAAGGATAAGGATATTGTAACCAGAGGAGTAAAGGAGGGAAATTTTTATATTTTTAGGGGTGTCAGTACCAGTTCCCTCTTGATAGAAATTGGGTATTTATCCAATCCAGACGAAGAGCAGAAATTTTTAGATGAAAGCTATTTGGAATCCATCGTTCAAGGAATAGTTGAAGGAATTATAGAATATTATAAATAAAAGATTGACAAACCATTCCTTTCATAGTATAATATTAATTTATTTGACAACATGTACAAATTATGATATAATTTGTACATGAGTGTCCCTTACACTCCTTCTAGCCCCTGTTATAGGGAATAAGCAATGGAAGGTGGTTACTTTGTTAGAGAAGAATAGTTTAGCTAAAATTAGAAAGAACGTAGAGGATTGTGTCGGAAAAAGGGTAATACTGAAAGCCAATAAGGGAAGAAAGAAAACCACTATTAGAGAAGGTATTTTGGAAGAAGCGTATCCGAGTTTGTTTGTAGTAAAAATTTCTAATCAATTTGATGCAGTAAGAAGAGTATCCTATACCTATTCAGACATACTGACAGAAACGGTGGAAGTCACAATTTGCGAAGATGATGATAGACAGATAAAAATAAGTTAAAAAACAAGACCGCGGTCTTGTTTTTTTAATGCCCATTTCTGTCTTATACTTCGAAGAAATATCTGACATTGGATTTGGGAATTTTATTGGCGATTAACTTTCCAATATCTATTGCCATTTTAAAGGATTCATCATCCTGATAGGTTATGAAGAAATACCATTTTTCAATGGTTACAATCCTATAGCGATATATACAGGAATCTAAAAAGGTATGTAAAACGTCCTTATAGGAGTTTGTGTCTAAGAATTGACAATCCAACTTAATATTAATCTGAAAATCAGACGTTTCGCTGAAATTCACCAATAAATCGATATTTTGCCAGTTGAAATAGCATTTGCCCTTCTTGGTCCTAAAGTTGTTTGCATTTAGCACATTGACCACAGCACCCCTTGGGGGAGGTTGTGGAGTTATCTTGTCGAACTTATATAGGTATTTTATCTTAATGAAGTTATCAAATAAGGAGGTAGTCTTCCAAAGGTCATCTTGGGCGTAATCGGGTAGCATGACTTCCTTAATATAGTCTTCAATTATATGGGATATGCTGGATAGTTCCAGTTCCTTGGAATCGAATTCCGACTCCATATAGGCTAAGCATCTTTTCTTATGCTCCAAGGGATTTACCCCATACCACCGTCGAAAATGTTTGTAATAATATTTTACGTCTGAAAAGCCACACTTCTCCGCTATGGCCGATAAGCTCATGTTGGTAGTTAGAAGTAGAAATTCAGATTTTAGGGTCCTTTCATAATTTAGCCTTTCATTGAAACTAAAATGGCTTAAATTCTTCCAAAGGTGGGAGAAGTAATTTTTGGTTATGAATTCCTGTTTTGCTATATCGTCTAGTGTAATTCTTTCATGATAATGCTCATCTATGTACTTGACTATCCTATGGTACCTGTCCAACTGCAGGGGACTGATAAAATCATTGCTTTTTTTTAAGAATTGCAGCCAATTAAACTCTTGTACCATTGATGCTACCAGCTGATACACCGAATCCAGGGTCAATTCTTTAGGATATTGGTCTTCATTCATCAGATCGGTAAGCACACTTACCAATAGGGTTCTAAATCTGGTCTTATATCCTTTTCTTATAGGGTCATCAAAATTATCGCTTTCAATCTTAATATTGCCTTCAGAATACATATTGTTTCTAAAGAACATATACTTAATGTATTCAAAGTACTGTTCAAAATAGTTAAGATCGATGTGGATAATGGCTATTATGGATTCTGCTTCGCTCCTTATGGAATGGATGGTTTTATTGTTTATAAACCAGAAATCCCCTTCTTTGACCAAAATGTGTTCAAAGTTGGCAGTTACCTCAACGGAGCCTTTGATGGGCATCAAGATTTCTGTTACGTCTTCATGCCAGTGGATGGGATACTTCTTAAGGGATTGAATAGTAACGGTAAAGGGCATATGGTCTTTGAACTGGATAATTTCTTTTTTCATCTCTTCACCTTCCCTATCCCCTCCATTATAACATATTAAAGGAATTCTGGCTAAAATGAAAAAAATCCGACATAAGTCGGATTTTAATAGGGAAATGAACAAGCTTTTTTGCTCATACGGGGAAGAAAGATTTTTTGGAAGTCTTCATCTATAATTATATGTCGAAATTTACCCAAATGTAAATAGGACTATAGAAGGATAATAATCCAAGAATATCCAAAATGTGACTAGATAAGTAAAAATCTTAAGGGGAAAGTCTAATTATAGTACTTTATGTCTAATTTTCTCTCTTCCAGGCTACTTAATTTTATTCATCTTTTTGGACATTAACTCATATACTTTTTCATAGGATGTATAAAGGAGTTTAATAGGGGAGGTTAGAATATGGAAATAATCAAGGATACCCTAAAAGTAGAAGAACAGAAGGGGTTTGAAGAGATAGAATCATTAATCGAAACGGAAATCTACCTAGACCAAACCAAGGCAGAAGTAGGCGACATCCTTTGGACCGATGGCAAGGTGGAAATACTAAGTACCAAGATAATAGCGGATAAGATATTGGTTAACGGCTTGTTAAAGATCAAGGTAATATATAGATCTAAAGAAGAAGAGTTAAACATATATAGCTTGGAGACCAATAGGGATTTTAGAGAGGAAATAGAAATAGAGGGAATAAAGGAAACCATGATAGGAGAGGTAAAAGCCAATTTAGAATACATAGAATACCAGTTGGAGGATGAAAGGAAGATTTCACTAGTAGCTCTGGTAAAGTTGTCAGGCAAAGTTGAAGAGACTAATATGGTGGAGATAATTGAAGGGCTATCAGGGGCCGACAATCTCCAACTACTAAAGGAAAAAATCAAGTATAACGATGTATTAATGAGGGATGAATCCTACGCCTTAATAAAGGAGGCCTTTGAAATCGGAGAAGCTCAACCGGAAATAGAGGAAATTCTAAAACTAGATCTACATCCCTATGAAAAGGAGTACAGCATTTCAGCAGATAGGATAATAGTGTCTGGAATAGTGGAATGTTCAATCATCTATTTTGGAGACAACAAGCTAAATTCAATAAAGCGAGAAATTCCCTTCACCCATTTCATAGAGCTAGCTGATATTCAATACGATTCAAAATGCCAGTTGAACATGGAAGTGGTAAGCGGTGAATATGAAATAAGGGAAAATCTAGAGGGCAGTTTAAAGATTATAGACCTAGAGCTTAAGGTAAAGATAAATTCTAAGGTATATAACCAAAAGGAAAAAGAGGTTATAATCGATGCCTACTCTACCAATAGGAAGGTAAATCTACAGGCAGAAGAGATAAGGATAATGGAAAATATAAAGGATATTGTCAATAGGGAAAATATTTCTAAGGAGATAGCTGGAGACTTTTTCAAGGAGATATACTTAATAGAGTCCAATTCCACCATAATTGACAGCCAATATGTAGAGGATAAGGTGTTGGTGGAAGGGATATTAAGTCTTAATATTTACTATTTGGATAACATTGAGGAGGATATTAAGACGGTTAAGGAGGAAATACCCTTCAAATCCTATATTACTGCTGAAGGGCTGGATAGCCATGTAATTATAAATACCGAAACTAGCCTAGAGGAGTTAAATTATAGCTTAAGGGACAATATACTCCATATAGATGGAACCATTAAGAACCATGTATTTATAAATAGGGAAAGAAGGATTAATATAATAACTGAAATTGAGGAGACAGATGAGATAATAGATAAGAAAAATAGGCCTAGCATAATAATATATATGGTGCAAAAAGATGATATCCTGTGGGATATAGCCAAGCGCTATAATACCACCGTAGAGGAGATAATAGAATCCAACAACATACTCTCTCCAACAAGCCTAATGCCAGGGGAAAAGATAATCATAGAAAAGAAAGTTGAAATGGAATTCTAGTAGTAAATTGGCTTTTATGGTATAATGTATCCGTTAGTTTACTTAACTTAAAGGAGAATAAAAATGGATGAAATAGTACTAGATTCATATGCTAAAATCAATTTAGCCTTAGATATCCTATATAAAAGAGACGACGGATACCATGAACTCAATACCATAATGCAGCAGATAGATTTAAAGGATAGGATAATAATAAGAAATAGGAATAAGGGAATCCATATCCAGTGTGATAATAAAGATGTGCCCTTGGATGAGAATAACTTAGTCTATAAGGCCTGGGAAAAGATTAAGGAAAAGACGGGGATTAATAGGGGGATACAAATAACAATAGAGAAGAAAATCCCTGTGGCTGCTGGTTTAGCTGGGGGTAGTAGCAATGGAGGGGCAGTCCTTAAGGGCTTAAATCTACTATGGGATTTAAAGCTTTCAGATGAGGAATTGATGGCCATAGGAAAGGAAATTGGGGCCGATGTCCCCTTCACCATAATGGGTGGCACCGCCTGGGCTAAGGGCATAGGGGAAAGGCTTACAAGGCTCAATAGCTTCTCAGGAAAGATGGTGCTTTTAGCCAATATGGGCATACCCGTTTCTACTGAATGGGTATATAAGAATATGGATTTAAAGTCCATTAATAAAAGGGTTGATATTGAAAGCTTAATAAGATATATGGAAGAAGATGACTTGCTTAGCCTTGCAAAAAACATGGAAAATGTGATGGAAGCAGTGGTCATAGAAAAATATCCTCAGATAGAAAGGATTAAGGAGGATATGATTAAATTTGGGGCCTTAGGAAGCTTAATGAGCGGTAGCGGACCTACCGTCTTTGGGCTCTTTGACGATGAGGAAAAACTTCATAGGTGTAAAAGGGAGTTGGAGAAAAAAATTCCCAATGTTCTGGTAGCCAAAACCATTTAATGGCGTATAATAAACCCACTTTCTGTTAATTATATTAACAGGGGGTGGGTTTTTTGAATAAGATTATACCCGTTTTTAAAAATTCATTTGGAAATTACACCATAATACTCTTTATTTTAGTTGCCCTATTTTCCCTTATAGTAGATGGTCCAAAGTATAATAAAAAAGAATTCGTTAAGGAATATAGGATAGTTAGAATCATATCCTACCTATATATAAGCCTTGGAATAATAATATTCGTATTTTTACGCTTGGTGTAGGAGGAGAATATGGAAGAGCTTTCTAAAGACTTAAATACCAACTTACAAATGTTAGAGGAGATTTTTAAGGATGTAGACGACTTGGTATTCCGTCTGGTAGAGTTAGGGGAATCTAAAACCAAGGCGTGTTTTGTATTTATAGATGAACTGATAGATGGGGCCAGATTAAGTGAATATGCAATTCAGGCGGTTCTTATTGACGATAAGAAAGACTTCAATTTAAAACTATTTACATCCAACTTAATAAAGAATTTAGCCAATAGGGAAATTACCATATCGGAGGTAAAAGAGGAAGAGGATTTAGGGAATATAATAGATGCCATCTTATCAGGGCAGACGGTACTTTTTGTTGAAAAAGAAAAAAAGGCCCTTCTATTGGAGACGAGAGGGTTTCCTACTAGGGGTATAAGTGAGCCTGAGTCGGAAACGGTAGTTAGAGGCCCTAGGGATGGCTTTGGAGAAAACCTAAAGATGAATATGGCCCTGGTTCGCCGGCGTATTAGGGACCCTAAATTAAAGGTGAAGATGAAGAAGGTAGGAAGAAGGTCTAAGACGGATATTGCCATAATGTACATTGAGGATATTATAAATGAAAACATATTAGAGGAAGTCAATAAAAGGATTGAACAGATAGATATAGATGCAATCCTTGATAGCTCCACACTGGAGTTTCTAATAGAGGATAATTATCTTTCCCCCTTCCCTCAGATAGAAGTTACGGAAAGGCCAGACACTGTAGCAGCTTCCATTTATGAAGGAAGGGTGGGCATCTTAGTCGATAATACCCCCTTTGCCCTAATAGCTCCAGTTACTATTGGTGCCTTAATGCAGGCAGCAGAAGACCATTATAGCAGATGGACTATCACATCCTTTATAAGGCTTTTAAGGATTTTTGCCGTCTTTTTAGCAGCCTTGGCCCCTGCCTTTTACATAGCCATGACATCCTTCCATCCAGGATTAATACCTACAAGGCTAACCTATTATCTAGGAGCTAGTAGGATTAATGTGCCCTTTCCTGCAGTGGTAGAGGCCTTTTTAATGGAGATAACTATAGAGGTATTAAGGGAGTCGGGTACTAGATTAGCAGGACCAATAGGTTCTACCATAGGGATAGTAGGCGGATTGATAATAGGTCAGGCAGCAGTAGAAGCCGGTATAGTAAGCCCCCTTATGATAATCATAGTAGCTATAACCACCATATCGGTTTTTGCCCTACCTAACTATGAATGGGCTTCAGGTTTTAGATTCATAAGGTTTGCATATATGATTTTAGCGGCCATATTTGGTTTATATGGAATAATGTTAGGAATTGTGGTCCTATTCGTCCATTTAGCTAAGATGGAAAGCTTTGGGATACCCTATACAGCCCCCTATTCTGGTTTAGGCCTTAGAGAAGGGGATTTAAAGGATACCTTAATAAGGGCACCCCTACAGAAATTAAAATACAGACCTAGGTTTACACTTCCTAAAGATAAGAAAAGGATGGGAGAAAAAAACAATGGAGAAGAATAGAATATCTAATCAACAGTTAAAGGCCTTATTGGTTACTACCGTAATTGGGATAGGGATATTATCCTTACCTAGTGAAGTGGCTGTAGCCTTAAACAACGATGGCTGGATTGCCATTCTCATAGGTGGCTTAATCCCTGTACCCTTCATAATGATTATGGATAGGCTGTTTAAAATGTATCCTAAGAAATCCTATTTTCAAATAACTAAAGAGGTAATGAGTCCTTTTGTAGCCTATATTTTTTTTATAGTGTTTTTTATCTATACCATAGTTGTAATAGGCTATATCCATAGGGTATTTGCAGAGGTGATAAAGGCCTATTTATTGGAAAATACCCCTATAAAGGTAATACTCATAACCATGCTAGTGGCCGTCTCCTATGCAGCCCGATCCAGGCTTGAGGTTCTAGCTAGGGTGGCAGTAATGATATACCCCATAATATTGGGTTTCCCTATTTTTCTATTGGTAGTCAATCTGCCAAACTTAGACTATACCAACATACTTCCTATTTTTCAATTAGATATAAAACAGATACCCAACGGGATATTCACAGCCTATTCCGCCTACCTTGGATTTGAGATCACAACATTGGCCTTCAATATCACAGAAGACAATACTAAATCTGTAAAATACACCTTAAGAGGCTTGTTTACTGTAATAGGAGTATATTTAATCGTATTCTTTGTAACCCTATCTCAATATGGGGTATTTCAGCTTAAAAGAGGGATATGGCCTTCCATAGACGTCATTAAAGAAGTGGATCTACCAGGATACTTTGTAGAAAATCTAGATGGAATAGTATTGGCCATCTGGGTATTGGTGGTTTACAGTAGCTTGGGCCCCTTTTTTCATACTTCTGGAATCATATTAAAGGAGATATTTAATACCAAAACCCATGAAGTATTTATCCCCTTTTTAATACCCATTACATTTGTAATTTCAATAATACCAGATAACTTAGTCGTAGTTACTAAAGTTATGGCTAGGATTTTAGAGTATCTAGCTTTTATTGTAAGCATTATACTACCTGTTGTTATATTTATAGTAGCCTATATTAAAAAGAGGAGGGTAAAGACATGAAAAAAAAGATAATCATTGTTGGGTTACTCTCCCTTATATTTTTATCTGGATGTTGGGATAAGGTTGAAATAGATCAGAGGATATTCGTATCCACTATAGGGGTAGATCTCCATGAGGAAAGTGGTATGAAAAAATACATGGTAACCTATGAATATCCCAATATTAATGCCATTGGTAAAAATGCTACCGAGGACCAAAAGGTCTATGTTCATTCTACTCCTGCCAGCAGCATATTCCAAGCGGGAAGGGAATTAAGTACCCAGATCCCTTTTCCCTTTTACTATAAACACCTGAAGGTCTTAATCCTAGGAGAGAAATTATTAAATGAGGAAAAAATGGTTCGTCAAGTAATAGATGAGTTAAATAGGGATACTAAGGTAAATAAAAATATTCAGATTTTAGCAGCAGAAGGAAAGGTTAGCGATATTATAAATGCAAATGTTATACGGGCACAGACTACAGATGGAGTCCTGTATTCTAACGTTAAGAACAATAGAACTTCTGGAAAATACACAGTTCAAACTTTAACAGGCCTTATCTCAACACTGGATTTTGCCGGAGCAACTGTAATCCCTAAGGTTACAGTGGAAGGCGATAGGTATTCAGTTTCTGGAGGATGTTTATTAAAAAATTATAAACATGTAGCCTGGCTGGATGAAAAGGAAAATAGGGGCCTTAGCTTTGTAAGAGGACAAGTGGAAAATGAAACCCTAGATGCCTTTTACAAGGGGGATATAATATCCTTTACCGTAATCCAGAGTAGTTCTAACAAGGAAGTAAATCTTGATAAGGAAATAGATGTAACCTTTTCCGTCAGGCTGGAAGGTTATCTACAAGGATATATAATAGGAAAGGATAAAACCGCCTTCGATATGAAGGTTATTGAGGAGATGGAAAAGGTCCTAGAAGAAGATGTAAAAAAGGAAATCCAAAGTATAATAAAAAAGATACAAAAGACTTACAAGGCTGATGTAATAGGAATAGGTGAACACCTAAGTAAATTTGAACCTAAAAAATGGCGCGAAATAAAAGACGACTGGGACAATATATTCCCAGATATAAATATAGATCTATCGGTGGATGTTAAGATAAGGAGGATTGGACTGACCAAATAGCAATTGACAATTGTTAATTGTCCACCTTGTATTAAAATTTGGTGGTAGTCAAGACATATTTGGGAAGAACGCCACCTCCGATTCAAGATTCGAGAAGTATCACGACACGGGGAGAAAACGGCCGCTTAACCGCTGTCGCTTTCAGAAGCGGCCAAACGGTTTTCTCCCCTTAGTCGGATACTTCAAACGAATCTCTCATAAGTCGGGGCTTATCTTCCCAAATATGTCTTAATTATGCTTGCAAATTAAGTATATTGGTGGGAGTCAAGAGGCATATTTATAAAGGAGATGCCGTTCTTTATAAATATGCAGGAGACTGTCACCATTTTTGATATTATTGTACAGCTCACAATTTACATTTAATTCATAAAAGATAGTATAAAAAATTAAACCTAGGCAATAATTAATGGTGAAAGAAAAAATCAACTTAGGAGGAATAAAAATGAAGCCTAGAAAGGGAATTATATTTTTGGTATTATCCATTATTACTATCATATACATAATCCACCCCCTTAGCCATGAAGAAGAACTATATGAGGATAGTTTTAAGGATAGTATAATCCGCTTCCATATTGTGGCCAATAGTGACAAAGAAGAAGACCAACAGTTGAAATTGAAGATAAGGGATGAGATATTAAGAGAGACCCAGGCTAAGTTTGAAAATAGCAAATCTCTAGATGAAACTAGACATATAATAAAGGCTAATCTAGACAATATAAAATCCTTAGCAGAAAAAGTAATAGAAGAAGAAGGTAAGGACTTTCCAGTAGAAGTCTATTTAGGGACTATAAATTTTCCTACTAGGAAATATGGAGATATAGTGTTTCCAGCAGGAGAATACGAAGCCTTGCAAGTTACAATAGGAGAAGGCAAGGGCAAGAACTGGTGGTGTGTCATGTTTCCTCCTTTATGTTTTGTAGATGCTAACCACAGTCATGCAGCAAAAGCAGAAAAAGATTTGAAGGATGCAGTTACAGAAGAAGACACAAGCCTTCTCCTTGCCAATAAAGAACCCCCTATTTTACTAAAATCCAAGGTAGCAGAAGTGTTCCAAAAAACTAAAAGCTATCTGGCAAACTTTTTAGCAGGCAAGTAGAGTAGCCACTAGAATTATCTAGTGGCTACATGCTTATGAATATCTTAAAGTTTCTAATAGTTATAAAACTGTAACAATGAAAAACTTATTTCATGATGGCTTTAAAGGTTAAGATGCTAATATGTTTCAGCAACTTTCTTTTTATTTTTTTGACTTTCTAACCAAGCTAAAATATATTCTTTTAATAAATGAGTAAATTTCATAATTTAAAAACGTTGATTTTACTAATTTCTA
>ERZ773359.4497-NODE-4497-length-14416-cov-4.365016_pt1 | contig 14416 bp, 13 predicted proteins | sample MGYA00374955_ERZ773359 | MGnify/ENA primary metagenome ERZ773359 (study PRJEB29098, sample SAMN04486028) | biogas fermenter metagenome | study: EMG produced TPA metagenomics assembly of the Biogas fermentation microbial communities from Germany - Plant 4 DNA1... | reverse complement strand
GATGGCAATGGGGCCGGGCGTCATTTCCGCAATGGCGACGATATCGACGAATTCCGCCATAGTCAGCCAGCCGTGTGTGGTAATAATTTCCTTTTCAATGAGCGGCAGCATGACATAACCGCCGCCGATGCTGAAAATACCGATTTTAAAAAAAGCTAAAAACAGTTGCAAGAGAATCATGGCGTATCTCCTTTGTTTGTTTTCCCGCCTTGCCGGCTGTGCAGCAAAAGACCGGCGGCGGCACCGGCGGCGATCAGCAGCATGGCATGCAGCTTGAAGACGACGGCCAGGATAAAAAAGATGCCCCACAGGATGATACTCTGCTTTTGCTTAAAAACTGTTCTGCCCAGCTTCAGGACGGCAGCGGCAATGAGGGCGGCCACAGCCAGGCGGATGCCGCCAAAGGCAGCGGCCACAATTTTGTTTTCCGCAAAGTGCGCGAAAAACATGGCAATAGCCAGAATGACGAGAAAAGAAGGCAGGACGGCGCCCAGCATGGCGATGATGGCGCCGCTTGCACCGCCGACTTTATGGCCGATAAAAATGGCGGTATTCACGGCCACGGCTCCGGGCAGCGACTGGGCGACCGCCAGGACATCAAGGAATTCTTCATCGCCCAGCCAGCCTTGTCCGGCAACCACTTCTCTCTTGATGAGCGGCAGCATGGCATAGCCGCCGCCGAAAGTTGTGGCTCCAATTTTAAAAAAGGTTGTAAATAATTGTAAATATTTGTTGTTTTTCATAAGCTCCTCTTTTCATAAGGGATCTTTCCCCGGCATATGCTTATGGGGGAGGGATCCGCGTGCGCATAATTTTTCTGGCCGCACCCAGGTTGATGCGGCGCCTTTGTTTTCTTTTGCCAATCTGCTTTTTGCTGCTTGTCCTGCTTTTTGCGGCCGGACGGAGCCTGAGGGGTACGCAGCCGGCCATGAAGCCGGGGCTCCTTTTGTCCGGGAAGGTCTTTGCCGTCGATCCCGGGCATGGCGGTTATGACCCAGGTGTGATGCGCGACGGGATTGCCGAAAAAGATGTGGCACTGGAAATATCTCTGCTTTTACGGGCTTACCTGCAATCAGCCGGGGCGCGCGTGGTAATGACCAGGGAAACAGATCGCGACCTGCTTTTACCGGCAGCAGGACCCAAAAAGCAACAGGATATGAAAAACAGGATGCAAATCATTAACGGTGCCAGGCCGGACCTGCTAATCAGCATTCATGTCAATTCCATCACTTCCCCCGTCTGGCGGGGGGCCCAGGTTTTCCATAAGGCGGGCGAGGGAAATTCCAAGGTTATTGCCGAGGCGATCCAGCAGGAGCTGAAGCGCATCCTGGCCAATACAGACAGGGAAGTGAAGCCAGGCAATTACTATGTGCTTAATGAGGCGAAAAGCCCGGCCGTGCTGGTGGAATGCGGTTTTTTGTCCAATCCGGAAGAAGCCAGCCTTTTAACCGACCGGACTTACCAGTCCAAGCTGGCATGGGCTGTTTATGCGGGGCTCCTCCGCTATTATCACAGGCAGCTGCCGGGCAGTTAATTCTATTTTTATTATGTATGGCCTGGCTCGGCGCCTTTCATAATTATTCCTGCTTCCGGGCGCATTGTCAAGCCGGCCTGTGTATGCTATACTACTAAAGTCATTGCAGGGAGGTGAAAAAGCGGGAAGAAAAGCCGGCAATACTGCCAGAATCCCAAAGGAGGTGAAAAAACGGCAGGAACAGATAAAGCAGTGCAGCATGGGATAATAATTTACAAGCGCCGGAACACGTTGCAGACGTGTTGACGAGGTGGAGGTTAATCGAAATATTCGGCGGGTGCCTCCCGGTTGGCCACGACCGTTAACGAACTTACAAAACCGGGGAGCGATCCCCGGGACAAAAGGTTCAGGTGGTTTTGCCAGTCAGGCAAAAGATTAAAGGGGAAAACGGAGGAAAACAATGGAGATATATGTGGTGGACAGTTATGAAGCATTAAGCACCAGAGCAGCCCTTATTGTGGCAGGCCAGATCTGTGCAAAGGCCGATACTGTTCTGGGCCTGGCTACTGGCAGTACACCCTTGGGCATGTACAGAGAATTGACGGAAATGCATAAAAAACAAAAACTGGACTTTAGCCGCGTCATTTCCTTCAACCTGGATGAGTACCTGGGACTGGCTCCGGACAATGTGCAGAGCTACCATTATTTCATGTGGGAAAATCTTTTTCAGCATATAAACATCCGCCCGGAGAATACACACATTCCCGACGGCCTGGCTGCCGATACGGACGCCGCCTGCCTACAGTATGAACAAGCCCTGCAGCGTGCGGGCGGGGTTGACCTGCAGATTCTGGGGATTGGCAGAAACGGCCATATCGGTTTTAACGAACCGTCATCCCGCTTTACCGGTCCCACCCACGTGGTACGGTTAAGTGAAGATACGATCAAAGCCAATGCCAGGTTTTTTGCTTCTGTGGAGGAAGTCCCCACACATGCCATTACCATGGGGATTAAAACAATTATGCAGGCGAAAAAAATTCTGCTTTTGGCCAATGGCAAGGAAAAAGCACAGGCTATCAAAGCAGCCGCCTGCGGTGATATTGACCCGGCCGTACCCGCTTCCATTCTCCAGTTGCATCCTGACTGTATCTTTCTGCTTGACAGGGAAGCGGCACAATACCTGTGAATCTGACAAAGAAGCGGTGCCCGCAACCGGAGCGGTTGCGGCCCGCATTTTTTATGCTGCGGCGCAGGCAGGCAAAAAAGTGAAAAATTGTTTCAATGCAGCAAAAAATCCAGTAAGATAGATGTAAGGGAAATGATTTCCGGAAACACTATAGACGACGAGATTTACAGGGAGGAATGCGTAATGAAAACCATTGCCCATGCCGGCATTTACCCGCACCCTGCCATCGTTATTCCTGCCGTGGGCGGGGCGGAGCAGGCAAAGGTTGCCGCCACTTACGCCGCCATGCAGGAGCTGGCAAGGCGCGTCAGGGCAAGCAGCGCGGATGTTTTGGTCCTGATAAGTCCTCACGGGCCAATGTTTCGTGATGCCATTGCCGTCCTGGCAGGCGATATGCATACCGGCTCCCTGGCCCAGTTTGGCGTACCGTCCCTTACCTTTACTTACCGGAATGACAAGGAGCTGCTTGCGGCCATTGAACTGGCAGCCGACCGGGAAGGCATCAGGATGGTGGGAATTGACCAGCGCAGTGCGTCTGCATACGGTGTTGCCGCAGCGCTGGATCATGGAGCCACTGTCCCCCTTTATTTCCTGCAGGAAGCAGGTGTACACCTGCCCCTGGTGCATATAACTTTCGGGCTGCTGTCTCCCGACAGGCTGTATGCTTTCGGCCGGGCTGTCCGCAAGGCTCTTATGCGCCAAAAACGCCAAGCGGCGCTTGTGATCAGTGCCGACCTGTCCCACCGCCTGAAACCGGATGGACCGTATGGCTACAGTGCGGCAGGACCTGAATTTGACAGTCTGCTGGTGAGCCTGCTTAAACAGTACAATATCCAGGGCATTTTAAGGATAAGCAAAGAATTAAGGGAAGAAGCGGCAGAATGCGGCTACCGTTCCATCCTTATCGGTCTGGGGGTGCTGGACCGTGAACAGGTTAGGCCGGAAGTGCTTTCCTATGAAGGTCCCTTTGGCGTGGGGTACTTGGTGGCCGACCTGACGCCGGATTCCGCCCGCAAAGCCATGCACACTGCCACAAGTGAACATGTGGCGCTGGCCAAAAAAGCGCTGGAAAGTTATGTTTTGCAGCGGAAAGTAATTGACCCGCCTCCCGGGTCCCAGCTTGGCACCCAGCGGGCGGGGGCGTTCGTATCCCTGAAAATTAACGGCCGGCTGCGCGGCTGTATCGGCACCATCGAGCCGGTCCGCTCTTCCCTGGCGGAGGAGATTATTGCCAACGCCATCTCGGCCGGCATGCATGACCCGCGCTTTCCTCCGGTAACGCCGGATGAACTGCCGCTATTGTCCTATTCCGTGGATGTGCTCACGCCGGCGGAAGAGGTGGCCGGGCTGGAAGATCTGGATCCCAAAAAGTACGGTGTGATTGTGGCTTTTGGCAGCCGCCGCGGCGTGCTTTTGCCGGACCTGGAAGGAGTGGAGACGGCGGAAGAGCAGGTCAGGATTGCCCTGGAAAAAGCGGGCATCCGGCCGGAGGAAAAATACCGGCTTTACCGTTTTCAGGTTGAACGCTACCATTGAGACGGAGGCTGCGTCATGCTGCATGAGGCACGTTATTATGAAACACGCTCTTCCGGTGTCCTCTGCCGGCTGTGCCCGCATTTCTGCCGCCTGCAGGACGGGGAAACAGGACGCTGCGGCGTGCGCCGGGAGGTGGCAGGCAAGCTCTACAGTTTGAATTACGGTCGCTGTGCCGCCATGGCACTGGACCCGATTGAGAAAAAACCGCTTTTCCACTTTTATCCCGGCAGGCAAATCTTTTCCATCGGCACTAGCGGCTGCAACCTGGACTGCGGGTTCTGCCAGAACTGGCAGCTGGTCAGGGGAGACCCGGAGGCGGCAAAATACCTGACACCGGCCGAGGTGGTGGAGCTGGCGCTGGCATACGGCGACCCCGAACCGTTCGGCATTGCCTATACGTATGCGGAACCGGGCATGTGGTTTGAATTTGTCCTGGAGACTGCCCGGCTGGCAAAGGCGAGCGGTCTGAAAAACGTGCTGGTAACCAACGGCTTTCTCAATCAGGAGCCGCTGCGGGAGCTTTTGCCTGTAATTGATGCCTTTAATATTGACGTCAAGGCCTTTCAGGACGGGTATTACCGCCGGCACTGCGCCGGGCGCCTGCTGCCTGTTCTGCGTTACGTGGAAACAGCCGCTGCTTCCGCTCACGTGGAATTGACTTATCTGGTGGTGCCCGGGCTTAATGACAGCGAGGAAGAGGTGGCCAGGTTTGCAGACTGGGTGGCGTCGCTGAATCCTGCCATTCCGGTCCACCTGACGCGCTATTTCCCGCAGCACCGCTTTACCCTGCCGCCCACACCCGTGGCGGTGATGGAAAAACTGCAGCTTGCAGCCCGGCAAAAACTGGATTATGTTTATCTGGGCAATGTGCCCAGCCACTGGGGCAACAATACCTTCTGCCCCGGCTGCGGCGGCCTGCTTATTGAGCGAAGGGGCTACACTGTCAAAAGTGGAGCAAAGCGCGGCGCCTGCCCGCACTGCGGCAGGCAGGCTGCCATAATTGGTTTGCAAAACTGAACATGAAGCGCCTCCCTGATGGCATACTATTATTTAGACAATGGGCGGAATGTCATTATTTTTGCTTTTTGCTGCCGGAGGTGCAGGGATTATGTTGCAATTTGGCGAAAAATAGCTTTATGTTTTGTAATTAGTGTGTTAGCTGCCAGTAAAAGTAAAAGTGCAACGGAGGTGGGGCGGCTTGGCAAGCATTATGGAAACAATTATTGCGGCGTTAAACTGGCGCAACGCTTTGGATATCGTCATAGTCACCTTCGTTTTTTACAAGGCAATCATGCTGATCAGAGGAACACGGGCGGAACAGCTGGTAAAAGGCCTGGCGATCCTGCTGATTGCCACTGTTGTCAGCCGCCAGCTTCAGTTGTTTGCACTGCACTGGATTCTGGACAAATTTATGACCCTGGGGATTGTTGCCATTCCCATTGTCTTCCAGCCGGAGCTGAGACGTGCACTGGAGACGCTGGGCCGTGGCGGGATTTTTTCCCGCAGCAGCCGGCCTTTTGAAGACTTTGATTTTGACAAGATGCTGGATGAGTTGATAAAGGCCGTCCAGGTGCTGGTCAAAAAGCGCATCGGTGCCTTGATTGTGCTTGAACGCGAAACAGGCCTTAACGAAATTATAGAGACCGGCATCAGCATTGACGGACAGGTGTCGGCCGAACTGCTGGTCAATATTTTTTTCCCCCGCAGCCCGTTGCATGATGGAGCTGCCATTATCCGCGGCAACCGGGTGATGGCGGCAGGGTGCTTTTTGCCGCTGACGGAGAACCCCAATCTCAGCAAGGAACTGGGAACACGCCATCGTGCGGCCCTGGGGATTTCCGAACAGTCTGATGCCGTCTGCATTGTTGTTTCCGAGGAAACAGGCGCCATTTCCCTGGCAAATAACGGCAAGCTGACACGTTTTCTGGATGAAAAAACTCTGCGGCAGCTGGTTACCAAGTTATGCAAGCCCCAGTCAAACCTGCTTAATATCCGGCAGTGGAGGTTGAACGCAAAATGATGAAACGGCTGCTGCGCAACAATACTTTTGTCAGGCTGACAGCTTTTTTCCTCGCATTTATCTTCTGGGCATACGTGACGGGGGATTACCGTGAAACGGAAACACAGAATATCACCCGCCGCTATCCCAATGTGCCCCTGGAGTGGGTCAACCTGCAGAGTGAACTGGAGCTGACAAAGATCCCGGAGGAGATTGAGGTCATCCTGGAAGGGCGCTCTTCTGTCCTGGACGATATTACGCCGCAGACATTGAGCGTTTTTGTTGATCTGCGCAACCTCGGGGCAGGCCAGCACCGGCTTACTCCCGTGGTAGACCTGCCCGGCGGGGTGCGGGTAGTTTCTTTCAACCCGGAGCAGGTGGTGGTTGTCCTGGAGGAAATTCAGTCTCCGCAAATGCTCGTGGAGGTTGACCTTTTAGGCTCGCCGGCACCCGATTACCAAATTGGTACAATTAACATCAACCCGCAAAAAGTATTTGTGCGCGGCACCCGTTCCCGGCTGGAAAAAGTGGCCCGCGTCCGTGCCATTATCAATGTGGACGGCGCGGACAGCAGCCTGGCACAGTATGTGGAGGTACAGGCTGTTGATTTTACCGGGCAGGTGGTGGAAGGAGTCAGTGTCCATCCCGCCCAGGTAGAAGTAACAGTTCCGGTGGCCCTGCCGCAAAAGACAGTCCCCGTCCGCCTGCAGGTGAGCGGTGAACTGCAGGAAGGATTTACCGTGCAGCAGGTTATTTTAAATCCCGCGGAAGTTACCCTGGAAGGACCGCAAGGCGTGCTCGACAAAATTAGCGAGATACTGACTGAACCGGTGGATATTGCGAACGCGGAAAGCTCTCTCAACGCTGCGGTCGCCCTGCAGGTGCCTCAAGGCTGCGAGGTTTTGCATGTCGGGCCGGTTCATGTGGAAATAAAAATAGTTGCAGCGGAGTAGTATGCCGGTATGTGCTGTTGTCAGAGCCAAACTGAAATGTGGGAGGAAAAGGCATGGGAAAGTTATTCGGAACAGATGGCATCAGGGGCGTAGCCAACAGGGAATTGACGCCGGAGCTGGCTTTTAAGATAGGCCGCATCGGCGCTTTTGTCTTACAGAAGGAAAACAAGGGCAAAAAAGCTTTCCTGGTAGCGCGCGACACCAGGAAATCAGGCACCATGCTGGAGTCTGCCCTGGTGGCCGGCCTGGCTTCCGCCGGCGCCGACGTTTATCTGGCAGGGGTGATATCAACGCCGGCCACTGCATTCCTGACAAAGCAGTTGGCCGGGTGCGGCGGAGTGGTCATTTCCGCTTCCCATAACCCTTATTACGACAATGGCATTAAATTTTTCAGCTCCGACGGTTTCAAGCTGCCCGATGCAGTAGAAGACGAAATGGAGGAGCTGTTTTTCCAAAATGATGACAATCTGCCCCGGCCGGACGGAGCGGACATCGGCTCTGTCCTGCCCGACCCGGAGGCTGCGGACCGGTATCTTGCCCACCTGCTTTCCACGGTGCCCTGCCGCCTGGACGGCTATCGCATTATCCTGGACTGTGCCAACGGGGCTGTTTACAGGCTGGCTCCGCAGGCTTTCCGCGCCCTGGGGGCGGAAGTAATTGTCTTCAACGACCGCCCGGACGGTATTAACATTAATGACGGCTGCGGTTCCACCCACCCTGAAGCCATTGTGAGCTATGTGAAGCGGGAGGGTGCCGATTTCGGCTTTACATTTGACGGAGACGCGGATCGCGTCCTGGCCGTGGACGCGGACGGGGAACTGGTGGACGGCGACGCCATCATGATGATCCTGGCCAGGCACCTTATGGCGCGCGACGCCTTGCCGCACCGGACAGTTGTCGCCACCGTCATGAGCAACCTGGGTTTGGAAAAAGCGGCGGAAAAATACGGCTTCCGCCTGTTGCGGACCAAGGTGGGGGACCGCTACGTGCTGGAAGAGATGCTGGCAGGCGGTTATACCTTGGGCGGCGAACAGTCGGGCCATATCATTCTCCTGGATTATAATACAACCGGCGACGGTCTGCTGACTGCCCTGCAGCTGGCTGCCATTGCCGTTGCCGGCGGCAAAAGCCTGAAAGAACTGGCGGCCGACTATACCCGCTACCCGCAAGTGCTGGTAAACTGCAGGGTGAAAAAGCGTGAAGGCTGGGACAGCAACCCCCGCATCCGGGCTGCCATTGCAGAGACGGAAGATGTCCTGCACGGCAGCGGCCGCCTGCTAATCCGCCCGTCCGGCACCGAGCCGCTTATCCGGGTGATGCTGGAAGGGCGAGATGAAGAAAAACTGCGTGCCATGGCAGAGAAGCTGGCGGATATTATCACGGCCGAACTGAACCGGTGAGGCGAAAGCAGGAACAGGAACTTTTAGTTTGCCCGGCATTTCTCTGCCGCTTGTCCCTGATGTCAGAGAGCATCACGGGAGGCTTTTCATTACGGGCTAAACCCTGCCGGTTGACGGCGGCAGTTTCCCCGCTGACATTGAACGGCTGTCCCCGCAACAAGTCAGGCAACAATTCTGTGATTATCCTGCCAGGGAGATCCGGGAACCGGCAGCGGAAATCAGGACCAAAGCCCGTTTGGCGGAGCAGCTTGACAACTGAAATGATACCCAGGATGAATGATGCAACAAAACAGGGACGCTTGTGCGTCCCTGTTTTATTCAGTCTGCCTGCCGCATGTCGCCCCGGCAGTAAGACTGTCGTTTGACACTGCAGGCAGCTGCTGCAGTTCTTTTCGCATGATAAGCCACATGTTGGCCGGATCGTTGATCAGTTCCGTCTGCAGTCCCTCCAGGCCTGACAGGAGTTCTGTAAAATCAAGGGCGGCCGTGCTCCTGATTCTGTGCTGCAAGTCATGGTTCCAATTGCTGTCCCGTGCCTGCATGAGGGCATCTATTTTCTGCTTCAGCTCCACTGAGCCGAAACCGCCGCCGATATAAGCAATGCCCTCCGGTGCCAAGACACGGTAGATTTCCTGGAAGGCCCTTTTTTTATTGCGCCAGTGATAAAGCGCCCCCCTGCTGATGACAAGGTCAACGGAATTGTCTTTTAAAGGCAGGTCACACACATTACCCCACAGTGTATTAACCCGCCCCCCCAGGCCGGCTTCAGCTATGTTCCGGGCGGCAATGGCCAGCATGTCCCGCGAATAATCCAAAAGGTATACTGTCAGATCCGTTATCTGTGCCAAAGCGATTCCCAGGTAGCCTGTCCCCGCTCCTACGTCCAGGCAGATGCCGGACGTAATTTTTGTTTTGTCTTTTATTTGCGCGGCAATCACGGGATAGACGGGGGCAAATACCTCTCTTGCCGTCCGGTCGTAGCTTTCTGCGCTGGGATAGTGGCTGGAAGCGGTTACGGCTGCCAGCAGCTTATTGAAAATGATCCCGAACATTATATTCCTGTTGGCGGGGGTTATTTCGAAAAGCAGAATATCGTCCCTGGCGCGGATACGGTCCAGAAACGCTGTTTTTTTGTTTTTCAGCACTCCCAGAACCGGCAGCGGGGAATCAAGCACGGCCCAGACTTTTTCCTGAAAGCGGTGTGCGTCGTTTTCAAAAAAGCCAAGCTCGTCCATTATCACCAGTTCCGGCTGGTCCCTGAGGCATTCCTCCAGGATTTTGACACCGTAGGCATCAAAAGTGGCCGGCAGTGAAACCCAGTAATCGTCGCCAATGCAGCGGCCGATAAACCTGTCTTCGCTGATTTCAGCCGGCTGGCGGATGTCCTCCAGATAAAATCCGGTCAGTTTTTTCTCCTGGTAGTAGCGGGAAGTTCTGAACCCGGCAACCTGTGACAAAGGCAGGCTGTTTACCAGTTGCTTTAGCAGCGTGGTTTTACCTACATGCAGGTCGCCTGTCAGAAAGAAATTTTTTACCACCATATCACCCCGTCCGGAGATTCGGTTCCGGCTTGTCTAGTCATAAGCATTATATCTTTACCGGGGCCGTTATGTCAATGAAAACCAAACGGGCCAACGCAGCCGCCGGCTTCCGCTAGGCGAGCAAAAGCAGGCTGATCGCCATGATTAACATGCCGGCAGTGACACCGTAAATGGCTAGGTGGGCTTCCCCGTATTCACGCGCCGTCGGTAAAAGCTCATCCAGGGAAATGAAAACCATAATGCCTGCCACCAGGGCAAAAATGATGCCGGAGAGAACGTCGTTGTAAAAAGGCAGCAGGAAGAAATACCCGACCAAAGCTCCCACAGGTTCGGAAAGACCGGAGAGGAAAGAGAGCAGAAAAGCTTTCCGCCGGTTGCCGGTGGCCAGGTAAACGGGAACAAAGACGGCAATTCCCTCCGGTATATTATGGACGGCGATTGCTACGGCAACGGCTATGCCGACGGAGGTATGCTCCAAAGCGGAAATAAAAGCGGCAAGGCCTTCAGGAAAGTTGTGCACAGCGATGGTTATGGCGGTAAAAAGCCCCACGCGCAGCATCCTGCTGTCCTCACCGGTTATACAGTCGGCACAGTTTTCAATTCTGTGGACTTCGTGAGGGTTGCCTGTTTCCGGCACCAGGCGGTCAATAACAGCTGCCAGCAAAATCCCGCCAAAGAAACCCGCGACGGCCGCCCAGGAGCCCGGTGTCCGTCCTAGGGCGGATGTCAGTTTCAGTTGTGCTTCCGGGAGGATCTCCAAAAAAGAAATATAAATCATCACGCCGCCCGATGCCCCCAGGGCGACGGAAAAAAAACGGGTATTTGTCCTGCCTGTAAAATATGCCAGCAAACTGCCAATGCCGGTGGCCAGGCCGGCCAGCAGCGTAAGGCTGAAAGCAAAAAGCAAAGCCGATCCCTGCATCAAGATTCCTCCCTTGCAAAACCAGATGCAATAATAACTTCGCCAGCAAGCCTTTTCCCTCCTCCTGCTCATGCTGGTATGACAAAAAGAGGAGGCTTTTCCGGGAATACCGAAAAAACTAGAATTTTCCCTGACACAAAAAGCATTTTGTCAAGTATAATCAGCAGTGGGGACAGGTCTGCCTGTAACCGTTTCGGCAGTAATGCGTTTTTATAATTGAGAGCAGAAAAGGAGTGCAGGACTGGTGACGGAAGCCGGAAAAGCAACTGATTCAGTTCACCAGAAAAAAGGTTCTGTGCCTGAGCTGGAATACCTGATGCGTCGTTACGGTGACCAGGTGGTGCGCCTTGCCTATTCCTATCTGCATGATGTGGAGGAAGCCAGGGACGCAGCGCAGGATGTTTTTCTGCGTGTTTACCGTTTTCTTCCCAGATTCAGGGGAAAGGGCGTGCCCTATGCCTGGATTTATCGGGTGACGGTGAATCTCTGCCGTGACCGGCTGCGGAAAAAATGCCGATACCAGTGGCAGCTTTATGACGAACTTGAACTGCCCGCCGGTATTAATACTGAAAGCCAGGTATTATCAGGACTTGAGCAGGAAGAGCTTTTTGCGGCCGTTATGAACCTGCCGGTCGAATTCAGGGAAGTAATTATTCTTTATTACCTGCACCAGTGCGATGTGAAAGAGATTGCCCAAATCGTCGGGATCAGTAAATCCCTAGTAAAAACAAGGCTGTTCCGGGCCAGGCAGAAGCTGAAAACGCTTCTTCTGGAAAGCGGGGTGGTGGACGGTGCGGAAGAAAACATTTGACGAGCTGCTGGAAAACCTCCCCCAGGCGCTGGCAAACAGCCTGAAAGATGTGACTTTCACGGAAAGCATGCGGCAAAACGTTTTTGCACGCATCCGTGGAGAAGCGGCTTCCAGGCCTGTTTGGCGCAAGCGGCTGCCTGCCCTTGCCGCCGTATGCGCCCTGTTTGTCGTGTGTCTTGCCGGCCTGCTCCGGTTTGGCGGCCGGATTTCTCCGCAGGCAATGCAGGCAGCCCCTTACGGCTTTACGGAAGTGGAGGCACTTGACATTGACCTGGACGGGCAGGAACCGCTGGAGTTGGTAAACACCTGGCGTGTCCGCAAGGCGGGCAGCGATGAGATGCTTCTGGCATTAATCTGGGAGCGCGACTTGTCAGGGCAGTTGCGTGTTATTTCCACGCATACGGTGGAAGGAACGGAGTTTTTACCCCTTTTAGTTTTAACTCCGTCTGCGAAGAGGGGAAATCTTGTCCTTGTTACTTCAACGGACGGCTCTGAACGCTACTATTACTGTATCCTGGGATTTGAAGGCGGCAAAGTTGTGGAATACAGGGATACTGATCCGTCGGCAGTCAAGCGTGTCTTTGGCTTTTCGCGGGAAATTGAACAGTTTATTCCCGTGCAAATAAAAGCAAAATAGGAAAAACAAAAAAGCTTTATTCGGGAGGGACTTACATGGTGAAAAACAAAAAAAAGACCAAACTGGCACTCATCCTGCTTGTATCGCTGGCGATGCTGCTCTTGCCTTCCTTTGCGGCAGCCGCCGAAGGGGTTTTTATCGCGACAGAATACCCGGGAATCACCGTGCGGGCCGGGGAAAGCTTAACCTTCCCGCTTGATGTGCACAACACAGGTTCACAAAACCAGATTGTTGCCTTAAAAGTAACCCGTGCACCCTCGGGCTGGGAGACTTCCCTGGAAGGCGGAGGCAAGAAAATAAACGAGATTTTTCTCAAGGCAGGAACCTATGAAGATGCGGATTTGCGCGTCCAAGTCCCGCAGGATGCGGCGGAGCAAGTTTATACCATTACCGTGGCCGCCTTCTCGGGCGACAGGGAACTGGCCGTGCTGAACCTTCATGTGGATGTCAGCAAGGCGCGGGCCGGCGAAGATGAGTTGACAGCCCAGTACTCCGAACTGAAAGGGTCGGGCAGCACCACTTTTAATTTTAAACTCAGCCTGAAAAATAACAGTGCAGAGGAGCAAACCTACAGTCTTGGCGCCGAATTGCCTTCAGGCTGGCAGATCACTTTTAAACCGTCTTATGAAGATCAGGAAGTTGCCAGCGTAACAGTTAAAGAAGGTGAAACGAAAAACCTGGATGTGACTATCACGCCAGCTTCCAGCGTGGAAGCGGGAGAATATAAAATTCCCGTTGCTGCCACCAGCGCCGCCGGGTCGGTAACGGAAGAACTTACCGTCATTATCAGCGGGACTTATAAACTGAATTTTTCCGGCCAGGGAGGAATTTTAAGCACGGATGTAGTGGCCGGAAGCGAGAAAAAAATTACCATGGAAGTGAGCAATACCGGCAGCGCGCCCATTACCAACATTAACTTTACCGCCACGACCCCACAAGACTGGACGGTTACCTTTGATGAGAAAACTATTGACCGGCTTGAACCCGGTGAAACTAAGCAGGTTACGGCCACCATTACCGCCAGCAGCAACGCCATTGCCGGCGATTACATGGTGACTATGCGGGCTAACGGCAAAGAAACGGGCAAAATGATCGAGTTCCGCGTTACTGTCAAAACATCCACCCTGTGGGGAATTATTGCCATTGTTATTATTCTTGCAGTCTGCTACGGAGTTTACTGGGTTTTCCGTAAATACGGGAGGCGGTAGCCGTGGCTAAAGCTGCACAGGATTATCTGGTGACAACCAAAGGGCTGACAAAGCATTACGGCACGCTGGTTGCCGTGGACAACCTGAACCTGAAAGTAAAGAAGGGAACAATTTTCGGTCTTCTGGGGCCCAACGGCGCCGGCAAGACGACAACGATACTCATGCTTCTGGGGCTGACGGAACCCACTGCCGGCCAGGCTTTGATTGACGGCTGCGACCCGACGCGGGAGCCTCTGAAAGTAAAAGCCCGGACAGGTTATTTGCCCGATAATGTCGGTTTTTATCAGGATATGACCGGCTGGGAAAACCTTTATTATACGGCCGAGCTGAACGGGCTGCCGCAGGATGTGGCGAAAGAACGCATTGCCTGGGCGGTGGAACGCGTTGGGCTTGCAGATGCGATTAACCGTAAAGTGGGGGAATACTCACGCGGCATGCGCCAGCGCCTGGGAATTGCAGACCTGCTGGTCAAAGACCCGCCGCTGATTATTATGGACGAACCTACCCTGGGCATTGACCCGGAAGGGGTCAGGGAACTGCTGGCGCTTATCAAGACGTTGGCCAGGGAGGATGGACGCACCATCCTGCTGTCTTCCCACCTGCTGCACCAGGTGCAGGAAATATGTGATGAAGTAGGCATTTTCGTCAGGGGGAAAATGATCGCCTGCGGCACAGTGGACGACCTGGGGCGGCAGCTGGTGCAGGGGAAACGTTTCAGCCTGGAAATCGAAGCCGAGCCGCTGGATGAA
>ERZ773359.4496-NODE-4496-length-14417-cov-14.853781_pt1 | contig 14417 bp, 17 predicted proteins | sample MGYA00374955_ERZ773359 | MGnify/ENA primary metagenome ERZ773359 (study PRJEB29098, sample SAMN04486028) | biogas fermenter metagenome | study: EMG produced TPA metagenomics assembly of the Biogas fermentation microbial communities from Germany - Plant 4 DNA1... | reverse complement strand
GTTATAATACGTTCCTTTGTATCATTCTTTGTGCTGCTTGTCCTGGTAAGGCTGATGGGCAAGCAGCAGGTGTCGGAGCTTACCTTTTTTGATTACGTAGTAGGCATAACCATAGGCTCCATTGCCTCCACCCTTTCGGTGCAGGTAAACCAGAACACCTTCGCCACGCTCATCGGGATGGCGGTTTGGACGCTGCTCCCCATTATGTTGGCCTGGTTCAGCCTTCATAATGTGTGGATAAGGAAGGTGGTTGAGGGTGAAGCCACCGTGGTTATCGAAAACGGGAAAATCCTGGAAGAAAACCTTAAAAAGATACGGCTTACCATAGACGACCTAATTTCGGAGCTCCGGCTTAAGGACGTTTTCAATATAGAAGAGGTAGAATTCGCATTGTTTGAGGCAAACGGCAGGCTGAGCGTGCTGAAAAAGGCCCCGCTGCAGCCAGTTACGCCAAAGGACTTAGGGCTTAAAACCGATTATATGGGGCTGCCCACTGACCTTGTCTCGGACGGGATACTGCTTGTTGATGCGCTTAAGTCGCTGGGCCTTTCAAAGGCATGGCTGCACCATCAATTGGGCAGGCTAAACATAACCGATATTTCCGAAGTGTCGCTGGCCCAGCTTGATACCAGCGGCAACCTGTATGTGGACCTAAAGGGAGACAAGCCCTACATGGTAATACCGGTCAACGACCGAAACCGGGGAGGCCCTTGATATGAAAAGAACCAATTTGATAACCGTTTTGATTATTGTGCTTGTAATACAGCTTTGCAGCTGTGCGCCCCTTAGAAGGCCTATAGATTCCAGATTTGGTTTCTCGGCCGGTTTGAAAGTCACCGAAACCAATATAAGGAACGAAGACTGGGACAGGGCCCTGTCAAGCCTGGATGATTCCCTGGCAACATGGAAGCGAATAAAGCCCTACCTGCAGCTTGATATAGACCATGACTACATAAACGACATCGAGGCTGGATTTGTACTTCTTAAGGGGTACCTGGAATGCGGTGAGAAATCCCATTCCCTTGCGCTCATACTGCTTATCCAGGATATTTGGGAAAACATCGGGTCAATGTAAAATTATTGGTATTTTGTGAAGGATAGAAGGGCTTAATAAAGAATAGAATGGTACTAAAAGGAGATGAGAACCGTGAACCAGGGTATCAAGAAAGATGTAAACGGTGAAAAAGGCTACCCGGTTATCGGGGTGGTATGCATCATAATTGCCGTAACATGCGTCATCATCGGGGCGCTAATATACAATGACCTTGATACCGGGCTGGTGCCGGCTGTTCTGCTGCCCATCCTCTGCCTTGCAAATATTGTGCTTGCAGTTATAGGCCTTTACAGAAGGGACGCCGGCAAGGCGCTGCCCCTCGTGGGGCTCATTATAACCATTTCCATACTGGGTTTTCTTATATTCCACCTGTGTGTAATACTGGGCGAAGCGGGAAGGCTGTTTCACCATATCCGGGACTGGAAGGTGCCCCTATAGCCTGCAAATAGCCTTTCCCCCTTCGCATTTTTGTTTCCCATACCGGCAGCGCCTAAACCGGAAGTAGTGTTATCCGTCCTGTGGCTCTTCTCACCGGGAAAACCTCTCTTTAGCACAGTCACCCTTACGCACTGCCGCCATGTTTCGTGTATATGGCCTGTATCTCATCTTTGGACATCAGCCTGTTTATAAGCCATGACATGAAAAGTATGCCGGTAAAGCTTAAAATCAATCTCGTTATGGCAAAGGCGTATCCCAGCGATGCCATTTCAAAAAGGAACATGGGTATCTTCATGGTGGACCATGCGCCGAGGAAGATCAGGATGTTTGTAAACTTCGCTCCCTTTTTAATCATTATGGCCGCCACCGGAAAGGCCGCGTAAAGGGGCCCCGCCGCCGCCGCGCCAAGCAGGATGCCGAGCAGTACCCCGGTCACACCGGAGCCTTCACCCATGTATTTTATGACCTTCTCCCTGGGAACCCAGACGTCCATAAGGCCAATGAGCAGAAATATGGGGGGTATCACGCCCAGCATCTGCGCAAAGTTCATGCCGGTGCTTTTTAATACCTTTACCCCGAGGTCGGGGCTTTTCAAAAATACCAGTAGGTCAATTACGGCCACCATTATAAGCAGCAGAAAGGGTTTTATTTTCTTCATGCCGCCACCACCCCTATTACCGCCGCCGCAATGAAGGAGAAAAGGAAACTGAGAGCGTTCCTGATCAGCGTCTCTTTTTTGCCGAAATACTCAATCTCCAACGGTGCGGTTACTATGCCCACCATCATCAGGGTGGAAATAAATACGGCTATCTGCGATATGCCGGCGCCCCGCTCCAGCAGGGATGCGGCCAGCGGGAAGGCGATAAAACCGGGTATGAGGGTGATAGCGCCTATTACTGCCGTTATCAGCATACCCAAAAAGCCGGTACTGCTGCCTATATACCTGGATATTATTTCCGGGGATATTACCGTGAGCGCAAGGCCGGTAAGGGCCAATACCCCTGCGAAGGCCGGCAGGATGTTTATAAAGGACTTCCATGCCTTCGCAAGTCCCTTTTTTGTCTTTTCCTTGTCTTTATAAAAGGACAGTATCAAGGCCGATACAGCTACAACATACAGGATTTTTTCGAACAATTCCCTTTCCTCCCTTTGCTAAATGTCATCTCAATTGTCTTTTCCGAAGCTTTGACGATACCTTTCCTGGAAATTGCGCAGCCTTTCGATACCTCTTTCAATATGCAGCGACCAGTCATGCAACAGGTCAATTCCTTCTGCCGTGATTTTATACAACCTCTTGGCCGGCCCTGCTCCCTCCGTCTCCCATTCGGATTCTATCCAGCCGCTTTCTTCCATTTTCCTTAGATTCCTATAAACAAGCCCCGGGTCGGCTCCGTCCTCGAAGCCGAATTCCTTGAGCCTCTCCATCAGTTCATAACCGTGGGCGGGTTTTTCATGAAGCAGAAGCAGCATACAGGGCTGAATAAAGCGCTCCATTCTTGGACCCTGGCACTCACAGGTATGTCCTTTATTGCCACAACCGCACATAACATTTACCTCCTTTTTATCCTGGTCATACCGATGACATGCAGTTATATAACTCCATTCTATATATGTTTTTGTCATATATATGATTATGTTGATATTTTAGCACAGGGTTTATTTCATTTCAATAAGAAGTTTTTATAAAAGGCCGGGAAAGAAAGTCTGCATTGACAACATGTATGGCACTACCTATGATAAAAATATAGCCGTTACGAATGGAGGGAAATTGCAGTGAAAAAAGCCAGGATTGCATCCGAGTGGCTGAAAGCCTATGTCCGCGGAAAGTGGGACGCAGTTACTATAAACTATGACTATATCCTTAAAGGATGATGAAGCGTGTTCCAAGGCCCATCGGCTTCGATGGGGAGACCGGAGAACACCGGGAACTATTCCATGTTCCAGGCCGATGATATTACCGTTTTCGTGGAAAAAAGAATTCTTGACGAATACCTAGAGGACGGGAAAATCACCTTCCACCTGGATCAATTCGGGAAGTTCGATTTAATAATATGCGACAACTGATAAAGGGACAAAGAAAAGGCACGGGGCATTTCTTTGTCCTTTTTGTTTAATAATTCTCCTGGAGGGTAAATAATAGTAGTAGTGGAGGTTCCCCACAATATTATTAAATGATGGTGAGTTACATGGACAAAACAATCGACCTTAACAAAACTGTACACCAGTTGTGCAAGGATGACCCCGATATAATCGGGATTATGAAGGACCTTGGCTTTGAGGATATTACCTCCCCCGGCATGTTGAATACCGCGGGCCGGTTTATGACAATACCCAAGGGAGCCGCGATGAAGGGTATTGACCTTGACACCATCAAAAATACCTTTAGGGAAAAAGGATATATCATAAAAGAGTGAAGGAGGAGATACCATGAGCGAGCTTATCAACAACCGGGAGTACAGGCAAAAGGTCCTTAAGGAACTCATAATGGAGCTGCATGAAGGGAAAAGCGTAGACGAGGTTAAGGAAAGGTTTGCAAAACTAATCGAAGGCGTAACCGCCTCCGAAATCTCGGAGATGGAACAGAACCTCATCATGGAGGGCATGCCGGTGGAGGAGGTCCAAAGGCTGTGCGACGTCCATGCCGAAGTGTTCAAAGGGTCAATAGAAGACATACATAAACCGGTGGAAGCCATTGATATGCCAGGACATCCGGTGCATACACTGAAACTGGAAAACAAGCGGATTAAGGAACTAATAGAAAAGGAAATAAAACCTCTTCTGACCGACCTGGAAAACTCCGGTGACAAATCCAGGCTGCCCGAGCTGGCGGAAATGCTGGAGAGGTTACGGCAGATAGACAAGCACTACAGCCGCAAGGAAAACCTTTTGTTCCCCTACCTTGAGAAATACGGGATAACAGCTCCGCCCAAGGTAATGTGGGGCGTGGACGACGAAATAAGAAATGGGATAAAGGAACTGAAAGGGCTGCTGGAGCAAGACGGCGTGTCGGTTGAAAGCCTGGTATCCACGGCCAAGGAGACTATAAATAAGACCTCTGAAATGATTTTCAAGGAGGAGAACATATTGATACCCATGGCGTTGGATACGCTTACCGAGGACGAATGGCTTAACATCGCCAGGGAAAGCGGTGAAATTGGATACACCCTTATTAGCCCACCCCCGGAATGGGTGCCTGAGCGAACAGGCGTAGCTAAAGACATGCAGAAAACCCCGGAGGCGCTGCCGAAGGGCAACATAAAATTCGAAACCGGCATACTAACACAGCAGGAATTGGAGTACATGCTCAGCACCCTTCCGGTGGATATAACTTTTATAGACAAGGACGATACGGTCAAGTTTTTCTCCAACAATGCTGACAGGATTTTCGCCCGCACCAAGGCGGTAATAGGGAGAACGGTTCAGAACTGCCATCCCCCCGCCAGTGTACAGGTTGTGAACAAACTGCTGGAAGACTTCAAAGCGGGCAAAAAAGACAGCGAAGACTTTTGGATTAAGATGGGCGACCTTTACGTCTACATACGCTACTTCGCCATACGGAACGACAAAGGTGAATACCTGGGTACCATGGAGGTAACCCAGAACATAAAGCCCATCCAGGAAATCCAAGGTGAAAAGAGGCTTATGTCCTGACAGGAAAACCCCTCCCCCCGGGATATCCAGCGCAGCAAAGGGACGGGACGCTTCAAATTACCCCCTGTCCGGAGCTTGCTCCCCGCTGGTATAACCCCGGGGGTTTTTTATGCCCTCCGTCTTATCACCAATACCCCACCCCTGAATATAATGGGTATTGTAAGTTATTTCATTTTAAAGGGGGGAAAAAATTGAAACACGTTGCAAGATTCCTGGTACCTATACTTATACTGGCCCTGGTGATTGGGAGCCTCTCCGGATGCAGTTCACAAAAGGACCTCATAACCATAAGGCTAAACGAGGTGGTACGTTCTATTTTTTATGCCCCGCATTATGTAGCCATCAGTGAAGGTTTCTTCGAGGAAGAGGGCATAAAGATAGAACTGTCTACCGGCCAGGGCGCGGACAAAACAATGACGGCACTTTTGTCAGGGCAGGCGGATATTGGCTTTGCGGGACCCGAGGCCACCATATACGTTTACAACCAAGGCAAGGAGGATTATCCCATAATATTCGCCCAGCTCACTCAAAGGGACGGCTCTTTCCTGGTGGGTAGAAAACCCGAACCCGACTTCAAATGGGAAAACCTAAAGGGTAAAACCATAATAGGCGGCAGGCCGGGAGGAGTACCCCAGATGACACTGGAGTACGTCCTTAAGGAGCATGGTATAGACCCCTACAAGGATGTCGAAATGATAACAAACCTGCAGTTTACCGCTACCGCCGGGGCCTTCATTGGAGGCATGGGGGATTATACAGCCGAGTTTGAGCCTACCGGTTCCATGATGGAGGCCGAGGGGAAAGGTGCCATTGTAGCATCCTTGGGTGTTGCGGGAGGTCCAATCGCCTATACCGCCTACTGTGCCCTGGGAAGCTATATTGAAAAGAACCCGGAGATTATACAAAACTTCACAAATGCTATTTACAAGGGACAGCTGTGGGTACATCAGCATTCATCCGAAGAGATAGCAAAATCAATCCAGCCCTTCTTCCCCGACACCGACCTTGAACTGCTGGCAACGGTGGTAGACCGGTACAAGTCGCAGGATACCTGGTGTCCCAACCCGCTTATTATACCTGAGACCTTTGACCGGCTGCAGGATATCATGGAAGAGGCGGGAGAGCTGGATAAAAGAGTGCCCTGTGAATTGATAACAACCAATAAATTCGCTGAACAGGCGGTAAAGACCATTAAATAAGACTATGGGGGGATAATGGTGACAGAAGATATTATAGTCAGTCTAAGAAACGTGTCCAAAAAATATCACAGCCTTGAGGGTGAAACCGAGGCGGTAAAGGACCTGACCTTGGAGGTTCGCAGGGGGGAATTCATTACAATCGTCGGACCAAGCGGGTGTGGTAAGACAACACTGCTTTCACTTATATCGGGACTGTTCATGCCCTCCGCCGGTGAAATACTGCTCAACGGGGAGCCGGTGAGCAGCACTACCGGTCATGTAGGCTATATGCTTCAGGAGGACCACCTGTTCAAATGGAGGACCATACTCCGAAACGTATTGTTAGGGCTTGAAATAAAGGGTACCCTTACCGCACAGTCAAAGGAAAAGGCTGAGGCTTTGCTCCGAAAATACGGACTGGGCGACTTTAAAGACCATTATCCCCACCAATTATCCGGGGGTATGAGGCAGAGGGTTGCTCTTATAAGGACCCTGGCGATTGACCCTGATATACTGCTTCTTGACGAGCCCTTTGCCGCCCTTGACTACCAGACCCGTTTAAAAGTGGCGGACGATATTTGGAAGATTATTAAAAAGGAATCCAAGACTGCAATCATGGTCACTCACGACATCGCCGAGGCCATATCCATGTCGGATAGGGTTGTGGTGCTAACCAAAAGGCCGGCACAGGTAAAATCCATCCACAAGCTGGATTTTACCTGCGAAGAGCGGACGCCGATAAAGTGCCGTGAAGCTCCCGAATTCAGGGTGTATTTCAACAGGATATGGAAGGAGCTGGATGTGCATGTTTAAACAGGCCAATAACATGCTGCCCCCGGGCAGCAGCGAAAATGATAACGAAATGTCCAAAGAGCACAAGGATTTTCTTGACCGGTTAAACCGTAAAAGAATATATGTGAGGGTCACGCAGATCGCCATACTTATAGCCTTCTTCCTGCTTTGGGAGATAGCTGCCAATGCCGGTCTTATCGACCCCTTCATTACCAGCCAGCCGTCAAGGATGCTTCAAACTACGATCAATCTGCACAGGGACCGCAGCCTCTATATCCATATTGGATATACCCTGATGGAAACCATAGTGGGCTTTGTGGTGGGCACCGTAATCGGTATCCTCCTGGCGATAATACTGTGGTGGTCCGAATTCCTTGCCCGGGTATTGGAACCCTACCTGGTGGTTATAAACAGCCTGCCCAAAATAGCCCTGGGACCGATTATCCTGGTGTGGATAGGGGCGGGACCCCAGGCCATCATTGCCATGGCGCTTATTATCTCGCTGGTGGTTACCACCATAGGCGTGCACAACGGCTTCAAAGAGGTGGACCCGGATAAGATTAAGCTGCTGCGAACTTTCGGGGCGACAAAGTTCCAGATACTGCAGAAGGTAATGCTGCCTGCCAGCATTTCCACGATAGTGTCCGCAATGAAGATAAATGTCGGTCTCGCATGGGTAGGCGTAATAGTGGGAGAGTTCCTGGTATCCAAGGCAGGACTTGGCCACCTTATTGTATACGGCGGCCAGGTATTCAGGCTGGACCTGGTCATGACCAGCGTTATAATCCTTGCAATCCTGGCAGCCCTTATGTACCAGTTCGTATCATGGATAGAGAAGAAACTCATAAATTGGTACTGAACACAGGCGGCCCGCCCTAAAAGGCGGGCTTCGTTATTTTGCGGAAGCGGTTTCCTCCGGCAGCTGCAGGTTCATGCCGTGAAACAATTCATCTATTCCTGCGCCAAGTATTATCTCCAGTTGTTTTGCCCTTTGCAGGCTTACTCTTCTTTTCCCGTTCTCTATCATGTTGTATGTACTGGTCGCTATACCAAGCATTTCCGCCACCTGCTTCTGTGTAAGCCTTTTTCTCATCCTGTAGATCCTAAGCCTGTTAATCAAACCTTTCACCTCCATTATTCCAATACCGACAAACTTCAAACTTTATTATATTTTCACATTTAGCAAATGTCAATATATGAATTTGCTTTTTGTGAAACCATGTTTTAGTTTCAGTTTTTTCTGCTATAATTATGATGAGTTCACTAATTGTGAAATGGGGATATATATGCTTAATAATATATTGGGTACGCGTATCAAGCAGCTTAGGAAAGAAAAACAGCTCAGCCAATTGGATTTGGCCCGGCATTTGAATATAAGCAATACTACTCTTTCCCAATACGAATCCGGTAAAAGAATCCCCGGGGATGAGATTAAGATTAAAATTGCCAAATTCTTTAACGTGTCGATAGATTACCTTCTAGGCTGCACCGATGTGCGCAGCTACCACACAGGAATGGAGCAGATTCACAAGAATGAACCCAGGACCTATGACAGGCTGGACAAATCCGGCCTTTCAGAGGAGGATATTAAGAAGGTTGAGGAATATATCGACCTGTTAAAGCAAAAATATAAATCGGATATATCGTTTGATAAGTAACAGCAAAACTGCTGCAGCCCGCCAAAAGATGGACCGCAGCAGTTTTTGGTTACTGGTCTCCCGTTGCCGGGTCAATACTACAGCCGGATGGAAAGATTGCTATTTGAGTTGTCCGGTTAGTTACCGAAGATGCTATTGAACATGTCCAGCAGTTTGTTGTATGTTTCCTGCATCTTTTCAAATGCCTCGAGAAGTTGTTTGTAGATTTCTATCTGAATATTCTCCTCTTCCTGTTCTTCTGCTTCTTCCAGTGCGTCCATTGCTTTGTTTAATTTCGCCAGGGCCTTGTCCACCTTTTTCTGGGTAGCCTGGTCGTCGTCCATTACTTTTTCTGCGATTGCAAGGGCCTTTTCCAGCTTGCTCCAGCTTTTTTCCGTGTAGTCTGCTTTGTTCAGCTCGCCGGCCGCTTCTATTGCCGCTGCCAGCTCGCTCTTGTCTACTTTTATTACTTCTTCTAATGCGTCCATTGCGCTTTCCAGTTCTGCCAGGGCTTCGTCTACCTCTTCCTGGGTTGCTTCTTCATCAGCCATTACCGCTTCTGCTGCTGCCAAAGCCGATGCAAATACGCCCCAGGTCTCGGCCGTGTAGTCTGCTTCGTTCAATTCACCGGCCGCTTCTATTGCCGCCGCCAGTTCCCCCTTGTCTACTTCCACTTCTTCCTCTTCGTCTTCTTCATCTTCAGGCTCTTCTTCATCTACCGGTTCTTCTTCCTCGTCTACAGGGTCTTCTTCATCTACCGGTTCCTCTTCTTCATCTTCAGGTTCTTCCTCATCCACCGGTTCCTCTTCTTCGTCTACAGGCTCTTCCTCGTCTACCGGCTCTTCTTCATCCACCGGTTCTTCCTCGTCTACAGGGTCTTCCTCATCCACCGGTTCCTCTTCTTCGTCTACAGGCTCTTCCTCGTCCACTGGCTCTTCCTCGTCCACTGGCTCTTCCTCGTCCACTGGCTCTTCCTCGTCTACCGGCTCTTCTTCATCCACCGGTTCCTCTTCTTCATCCACCGGTTCCTCTTCTTCATCCACCGGTTCTTCCTCGTCTACAGGCTCTTCCTCGTCCACCGGTTCTTCCTCGTCTACAGGCTCTTCTTCCTCATGGTCACACTCCACCGTAACTACATCCTCAACTACATCGTTCCGGTTCGTTTCAACCGGTTGGTCGAGGTTGGACCTGGGCATAACCAGTACCGTTCCCCCGTTATCGGTATCGTTAACGGGTACCGCAGTCTCATCCAACAGTTCGGGATGTTCCGGGCCTAAGAAGTCCTCCTGGACCTCCTCTTCAACCGGAACCCCAGCTCCGATATCCTCCCTGAACTTCATTTCCGCAGCACTGGCGGGCATCACGGCGGCAAAGAACATCAATGACGCCACCAGGTATCCCATGGTAATCTTGGCAATGTTACTCTTTTTCATAAACATCAGTTTTTCCCCCCTGACTTTGATTTGCAACACTTTTATCCTTTGTTTAACTCGCGCTTGACATGTGTTCATTTACCTACATCGCTATCACCTCCCCTACAACTGCGGGCCATCCTCCTTCGATACCAATTATACGGGGGAGGTGTTACCTAACTTTTACCAACAATTAAAAATGTTTGTCCGATATGTTAACAAATGTTACAAAAGAAATACCCCCGGTAATTCCCACCGGGGGTGCCTTCCTATTCATTATTAAAGATTGGAAACCCAATGCTGAATGTCGTTCCCTTTCCCAACTGGCTCTCCACGTCAATCCTGCCTCCCTGCAGTTGGACCAGTTTTTTCACAATCACAAGCCCCAGTCCGCTCCCTTTTTCCTGCATGCTGCTTTCGCGCCGGTTTTTGGCCCGGTAGAACCTGTCCCAAATATGTGGCAGGTCCTCGGGCGGTATACCGATACCATCATCCTTAATGGTCAATACAACCTCATCCGTTCCGGCTTCCACACCAACCCTTATGTTCCCGCCTTCGGTTGCCATTATCGCATTCTTCAAAAGGTTCCTTATTATCTGCTCCATCCGGTCGACATCCCCTAATACAATGGCTTTTTCCGCTTCCTTCTCCACCAGGATGGAGTTGTTTCTTCCGGCAGCCACCGCCTCCATGGATGCAACTACGCCCTTGACGAGGGCCGTCAGGTCAAGGGGAAGCTTCTCAACGGTAATACTGCCGCTTTCCAGGCGGCTCAGTATCATTATGTCGTCCACCAGCCTGCTAATATGAACCGTTTGAGTGTATATGGTATCCAGGTACCTTTTCATTAAAGCCTCATCCTGCACCATCCCGTCACGTATTGCCTCGACAAAGCCCTGGACCGCGGTTAGGGGAGTACGCAGCTCATGGGACGTCTCCGCGAACAGCCGGGCCCTTTCGGATTCCATGCGGCGGCTTTCGGCTTGTATTTCCTGCATCCTAATGGTTAGTTTATTAAGCTGGCCTGCGAGAACGTGAATTTCATCCAACGGCTGGTTCTCGTCGCTTAACACAAAGCTTCCCCTGCTTATCTCGGTCACGGTGGTGGCAAGCCGCGAAATGGGCCGGGAAATATGCATTGCCAGGTAAACCGAAACAAAAATGATGACAACAAGGGCAACAATGCCGCCTATAACAAGGTGCAGCCTATTTTTACTAAGGGCCAGGTCCAGGTTGGCGGGTTTGGCCTCCAGCAGTATCCCGTTTTCAATGTTGTCTTTGGTATTGCCCATGGGAACGGTCACAATAAAGACCGGCTGGCCGGTTTCATCGTCCACCGTCCGTGTAACCTTGGTCTCTCCTTCTTTGATGATTCTTACTAATTTTCCGTCCACCTTGCTCCCGGGCACCAGCTCCTGCTCGGCCGAGGTGCCAACAATGTTCCCTTCCATGTCAAAAACCGTTATCCTTGTGTCGAATATATCGGCAAGCAGTTTTAAGGTCTCCTGCCTGCTCCGGACTTCGTCCTCTTTACGCTCGTCGGGCAAAGTGCTCCATTCCCCGCCGGGCTGCTGCAAAAGGGCGAAGTTGACCCGCTTGGCCTTGCGCAGCAGTTCCTGCTGCACCTGGTCATAGGTTGCCTGTTTCACTGCAAAGTTTGAAAGCGCAGCCAGAGCGGTAAGGACTATTACAAAGGTTATCACATTGGTAAACAATATCCGGGTATAAATATTCTTATTGAATTGCTCCTGCACAACGCGTTTAAGCCTGCCGCCGGCCCTGCGCAAAAACCCCGGCACGGCACGCATCACCGGCTTAATTTTCCCCCGGACCTTTTTCAGATATGTAATCAATGTTTATCGTCCCCCTCCTTAACCGGAGGCGTAAACTGGTAACCAACACCCCAAACGGTTGTCAGGTATTCATGGGCCAGGGGTGAGAGCTTTGCCCTAAGCCTGCGAATATGCACATCCACCGTGCGCTGGTCGCCGAAGTAGTCGTATCCCCAGACCGTCGTCAGCAGTTCTTCCCTGGTGAAAACCCTCCGCGGGTGCTGGGCCAGGTGATACAGCAAGTCGAATTCCTTGGGTGTAACCTCCTTTTCCTCACCGTCAACCATCAGTCTCCTGGTATTCGCCTGGATTTCCAGTCCCGGGTATTTTATTTTCCAGCCGCCCGCCGCATCATTCATCTGGGTGCGGCGCAGTACCGCTTTAATCCTCGCCACCAGTTCCCTTGGGCTGAAGGGCTTGGACACGTAGTCATCGGCCCCCATTTCCAATCCCAGTACACGGTCCGCTTCATCTCCTTTAGCCGTCAGCATGATAATGGGGGTCATGCGTATATCTCTTAGTTTACGGCATAGGGTAAGCCCGTCGTTACCCGGAAGCATTATATCCAGTATAACCACATCGGGGTTCTCCCTGTCGAAGGTGGGCAGCACCGAATCGCCATTGTCAAGCCCCACCACCTGGAAACCTTCCCTCTCCCCGTATAATTTAACCAGCTCCAGCACGTTTTGGTCATCATCCACCACCAAAACCTTACCAAGATACGCCATAATTCCCCTCCTTGTACAGCCTTTGATTTGATGTTATCATACCGGTTGGTGCCGATAAACCGACAATTATTCCCACAACCCACGCATCCTTAATACAACCAGAAAGAGCTGAGAAGTAGTAGAATCTCAGCTCTTTACCGTATTTACCCCCATATCCCCAAATATGTTAAGCTATTCCAGTATGCCGATTGCCTTTACCACCTTCGTGTTGGCGTCGTACTCCGCAATAACCTCCGAATCTATACTGTCCGCCAGGTCGTCAAAGGTTATTTGAACTTTCCCTTTAAGCAGCTTGCTATTATCATCCACTTTCAGCACCAATTCCCCATCGGTTTCGCTTTCTATTGTAACCGTCCCTGCTGCATCGTCTACCGCCTTCAATATGCCGCTAATGGTATCGGCCTCTTCTTCCTCCCCTTCTCCGTTACCGTCCGGGTCGGTTTCTTCCCCTGGATTGTCATCTTGAACGTTACCATCTTCGCCGGGCACTCCGGAAGGGTCGGTTATGCCGGGTCCCTCATCCAACCCGGTTTCCTCACCTTCTCCACAGCCGGTCAGTAAAACCATGCCCAGCATCATGACAGCCAGTATCAATACGAATTTCCTGTTAAATGCCATGACCTTTTCCCATCTCCTTGCCTTCTAATTTACATCCATTACCTCCCTTAGCAATCTTCTTTCGGTATCCCGCAAGCCTTCCATCCGTTCTCGGGAGGCGGCGTGCCCGAAGCCCTGCCTACTTCGGGAACGTCCGTTAACCTCCCTCGCATTATGATTATATCCATGGGTTATTAATCGGGCTTTTCTAAAATATGAAAATATGTTTCGAAATTATTAACAATTGTTAACAAGTAGCTTCAAATAAGCGATAATATGATTAAGTAATGCATTGCAGCACCGTATTTTTAGCAGTATTGGAGAGATGGGAATGATCATAAGCGCAAGCCGCCGGACCGATATACCCAATCACTACCCGGATTGGTTTTTCAACAGGATAAGGGAGGGTTACGTCCTGGTGCGAAACCCTTTCAACATGCACCAGGTCAGCAAAGTAAGCCTGTCGCCCGATGCAGTTGACTGCATAGTATTTTGGACAAAAAACCCTGCCGGTATGATAAAAAGGCTTGATGAACTGGCAGGATACCATTACTATTTCCAGTTTACGCTGAACCCTTACGGGGAGGACGTTGAACCCGGTTTTCCCCCGGGTAAAGAAGACATTATTAAAACCTTCATGGAGCTTTCCGAAAAGGTTGGACCGGAAAAGGTGATTTGGAGGTACGACCCGATACTGATAAGCGAAAAATACAGTATCAACTATCACATGCATCACTTCGGCGAAACCGCGATGAAGTTGAAAAATAGTACCGGAAAGTGCATTATAAGCTTTATTGACCTATACCGGAAAATCGAAAAAAACGTAAAGAGCCTTGATTTGCGTACCATTACAGAGGAAAACAAGCTGGAAATCGCCGCAGGGTTTTCTAGAATCGCCGGTGAATTTGGTATTGGTATTGAGACATGCGCCGAGGACATTGACCTGTCCGGCTTCGGCATCGGCCACGGTAAATGTATTGACGCCAAGCTGATTGAGGAGTTAACCGACTGCAAGCTGGACGTTAGAAAAGACAAAAACCAGCGGCGGGAATGCGGCTGCGCGGAAAGCATAGACATAGGCATGTACAATACATGCCC
>ERZ773359.4495-NODE-4495-length-14432-cov-16.690130_pt1 | contig 14432 bp, 16 predicted proteins | sample MGYA00374955_ERZ773359 | MGnify/ENA primary metagenome ERZ773359 (study PRJEB29098, sample SAMN04486028) | biogas fermenter metagenome | study: EMG produced TPA metagenomics assembly of the Biogas fermentation microbial communities from Germany - Plant 4 DNA1... | reverse complement strand
GCTGTGGTTCCATTCATTTCTTCGTGTTGCATTTCATTCTACAATGAGCCTCATTGTTATTATAAAGTAAAGAACTTGAATCTTAAAGAGCCCGGTGATAAAATTGGAAAGAACGCACGACTGAGTGCTCTTTTGAGCACAAAAGAGCACAAACACGCAGAAGGGGGTTGCAGCTGTGATCGGTTTGGACAGACTAGAGTATATCAGGGAGCAGCTCAAAGCAAAAAAGGTGGTTTACGTAAACCACCTGGCGGAAAGGCTTTTTGTGAGCCGCTCAACGATCAGGCGCGATCTGGACCTGCTGGAACAGCAGGGGCTGGTGCGCCGCTTTTACGGCGGTGCCAAACTGATCGAACACCCCAGCAATGACATCCCCTTCTCCGTGCGCAAAGAGGAGAACCTCATCGCCAAGGAAATCATCGGTGAGCTGGCTGCCGATCTGGTCACGGACAACCAGTTCATCGCCTTGGATTCCACCACAACCGCAGCCTTCCTCCCCCGCCACCTGAGGGAAAAGGAAAACCTGAAGGTGCTCACCACCAGCGTGGAGGTGGCAGCCGAATGCCTGGATCAGCTCCTGTCTGCCCGGGTTTTCTGCACCGGCGGATGGGTGAACCCCATCACCCGCGGTTTTTCAGGAGAGACTGCCCGGCAGCGCCTAACCGAGTTCTACACCGACATTGCCTTTTTCTCCGCCCGCTCCCTCTCGCTGGAGCACGGGATTACCGATGTGAGCGAAGAAGATGTGTACCTGCGGCAGGAGTTGATCAAAAGGACCCGCAAGGCGGTGTTCCTCTGCGACCACACCAAGTTTGACCAGGTCTCCTACCGCTTGGTCTGCCCGATCCAGGAAATTGACTGCGTAATCACGGATCGGCGGCCTTCCGATAGCTGGCTGCGCTACCTGGAAGAGGCAGGTGTAGACGTGATCTTCCCCGAGTAGCGGTTCACTGCCCCAATGCCCAAAGCCACCAGCAGCAGGGCAGCGGCAATGGACAGGGTGAAGCGCTCTCCAGGCAGGAGCAGTGCGGACAGGACTGAGCCGGAGATGGGGATGAAAAACCTGTAGATGGTGATCTCTCCGGCCCGGTTGTGCTGCAGCAGCAGGTACCAGATGGAAAAGGCCGCTGCGGAGAGAAACGCCGAGTAGAGGAACAGAGCCCAAAAGAGGGGGGTTGGCTCGACAGCACCATTCAGGAGCGCAGGTACGCCCAGGGCCAACAGCAGCAGAGAGCCCAGGGTGAGCTGGTAGGCGTTGGCCGTTACGGGATGGAGCTGCCTGCCCAGGCGCTTCACCCAGAAGGTGCTGAAGGCCATGGTCAGGCCGGCCAAGATCATGAAACCCTCACCCCGCAGGCTGAACTCCCAGCTGAGTGTAGTGCCCGGCTGCCAGTTGACCAGGGCGATCCCTGTGAACCCCGCGGCCAAGCCCAGCACCTTGCCCAAATTGAGGCGGTCATCAGCGTAGAGAAAATGGGCCAGAAGGACCACAAAGAAATTGCCCATCGCATTGAGAATGGCCCCCTTCACTCCGCTCACAAGGGCCATGGCATTGTAGAAGAAAAAGTACTGCAGCCCCGTCTGCGCCAGCCCCAACAGGAGCAGAGGCAGCAGCTGGCCCTGCGGAACACCCACGGTTTCGCCCAAGATGAAGCGCTGCAGAGCGAAGACCATGAGCCCGGCTAGGAAAAACCGGGCTCCTGCTATGAGCATGCGGGCGGAAATGTCCTGAGGGCCCAAGCCCAGCTCGGCGTAGGTCACCTTGAGAACGGGGAAGGAGCTCCCCCACAACAGGCACGCAGTGAGAGCCATCACTGCGGCGAAATATTTGTTCGTCCAGATGTTCTGCTTCACGTTCTTCCTTCCTTGCTCTGTTTATTTCCGCGATGACGGCATCTTCCCCCAGGCTTCAGCGAGCGGCAGCCGCGGCCAAGCGCTGTCCTGAGTAAAACTGGCAGTCTACTTCCTGCCTTTCCAGCAGAATGGAGTTCTGGTTGAGCACGGACAACAGCTCGTCCATGATCGCGGTTAGTTCTTCTTCCCCGGCGTAGAGAAATTCACACACCAGAGTGTTCTCGTAGGTCACAACCCCCAGCTCATCGGTGTAAACTCCCTTGGCTCTGGTCATGGTAAACCCGTCCACATACTTCAGGGCGATCTCCGTAACCAGAGCTTCCGCTGTCTCTGTGGGAATCTCCTGCTGATAGGTGTCTTTGTCATTTAGCCCGATATACAACGTGTACTTCAGCGCGCGCTCCGGCTCCACAGCCCCCAAAAGGCCCCAGGCGCCCAGCCCCGCCAGCAGCACCACAACCAGCACAGCCCCCAGCCAAACTTGGCGTTTCACAGCATTCTCCTCCTCGCTTTCTTTTAGAGGAACTGCCCATCGCGGCAGACCAGGATGGGCAGCTTGTGCACCTCAACCACCAGCGCCCCGCCCTGCTCGAACTGGATCAGGCGCCCCGCACCCTGGTAACCGGCTGGCTCATGCAGCGCCTCGGCGATGCGGGCAGGGTCAGTGGTGCCAAGCCGCGCGGCTGTATCCGCGATCATGCGCACCATGTCATAACCCTGGACCGCCCAGATGTCTGGGTCATGCCCGTATTTCTGCCGGTAGCGCTCCCTAAAGGCGGCCAGGCGTTCGCTTTCCTCCAAGACCAGGGTTGAAGGGACCACCATCCCTTCCGCGATGTCGCGGTACTGGGCCAGGGCATTGGCCCGGTTGAAGATGGGCTCGCCGATCACAGCCACCTGGTCGTTGGCGGAGCGGATGATCTCCAGCACCCGAAACGCGGGATCCAGCCCGTACTGGGCAATCACCACCGCATCTACACCCAAGGCTTTCCAGCGGGCATGGATGGAGCTGAACTGGCTTGGGGAAACGATGGAAGACACATAGTCTACCACTTTGGCCTCGCTGTTCAGCAGCGCCAGCTCAAAGGCGGTGACCAGCTCCTCCTGGGACTGTACGCCGTTGTAGTAAACGGCGATGCGCCTAAGGCCCTGCTGCTGGACGTAGCCGGCCATGGCTTCCCCCAGGCCTGCAAAGGAAGGCACACCGCAGAACAAGAAGGGATTGTTCCGGGTAAACAGGCTGTCATAGGCCCCATACGGGAAGAGGACCACCTTGCCCGCAGCGGCCAGCAGGTCAGCTGTGGTCTTGGTCACATCGAAGTTCTGCAGGTTCAAAACGGCGGTCACGGCGGGATCGGCTGCCACCTGGGCTGCGTTCTTCACGCCCTCTTCGTAGCTGGCTTGATCATCGAGGACCTCGATCTTCACCGCAAACCCCTTGTCCCCATGCTCCTGATTCAGCTCCTCTACGGCCAACTCCGCTCCGCTGATAAAGGCACCGTCCGCCAACAGCCACGAGGCATCGGCCAGGATAGGTATGTACACCAGCTGCTGGCCCGAGCCTCCTTGGGGCCGGCACCCGCTGAGCATCAAGGCCGCCAGGATCACGATCAGCGCCCAGGCAGGGATCTGCTTCTCTACAGGCCGTTTCACTGCTTTTCACCCCTCCGCCTTTTCCCAAATTCTGCCTGTCTCTGGTTAGTAAAGTATTAATTATCGCCAGCAGGAGCGTTTCTCCTGCCTCGCCGGCAGAAACGGGGAGAAAAAAAGAGAAGCGCCTGTTCAGCGCCTCCCCTGCTGCTGCCCTCTTATCTGCTGCGCGCGTACTCCCCAATCTGGCGATCCATGTTGGAAATGTGCTTGGTGAGCCAGTCGATCACCATCTTGTTGGCGTTGATGATTACCGTCAGGCTGCCCCCCGAACTCTCGTAGTCCTGGCGCAGCTTGGCCAGTTGGGCAATGAAGGACGCATGTGCCTTCTTCTGCTCCTCCAGGCCGGGATAGTTAAGTTCCCGCATGTACTTCTCTTCGTCCGCAAAGTGCTTTTTGGTGTAGCTGTCCAAGAACTCCAGAAGCTCGCCCACATACTCCTTAGCTTGTCCCTGCTTACCCGCCTCAAAGAGGCGTTCGGCCCTGTCAAACCACTCTTTGTGCTGGGTGTCGATGAGATCGATGCCAACGGACATTGATGGATGCCACGGCATGGGTTAACCTCCCTTACCAATATTTGTGTTGAATATTATCCCTATACTATCACAAAGCTGGACAGGGCTCAACTAGCGCCTCTGCGCCAGTTCTTCCAGGACGCTCAGTTCCCGCTCCAGTTTGCGCTGTTTGTTGGCAATTAATGCCGTATAGACGAACACCAAAGCCCACACCACTGTGTATCCAGCCAGGAAAAATGCCATTGCCATGCCACCCTCTCTCCATCTGATCTAGACAAACAGCTCTGCCTTCAGGCGCTGAACCCTTTCCTCCAGATCCAGAGCCTTCAGCCGCAACTGCAACAGGTAGATATAAAGCAGCGAAAAGACGCCCACGCTGAAGAACATGGCGGCCCGCATGGGCGGCTCCAGAGCCATCCCCTGGCTGGAGATGACGACGGGATGAATGGACCGCCACCAGCGCGCCGAGAAAAAGACCAGGGGAACGTTGACAAAGCAGATGATGCCATAAACAGCCGCCAGACGCCTTCTAACCTCGCTGGCCCCGCCTCCCTGCAGGGCAATATAAGCCGCATACATGAACCAGAGCACCAAGGTTGTGGTCAGGCGCGGATCCCAGGTCCACCAAGTGTTCCAGATGGGATAGGCCCACAGAGGTCCCGTGAGCAGAGTGCAGCTGATGAACACTGTCCCGATTTCGGCGGAGGCCAGAGCCAGGTGATTGCTCCTTGAGGTGCGCTTCCACAGGTAGCTCAGGCTAGCTCCAAAGACGACGGTTAAAGCCAGCAGGCCCACCCACGCTGAGGCCACATGAAAATAGAAGACCTTCTGTACAAGGCCCATGGTCTTCTCCACCGGGGCATAGTACACGATCACGTACATGTTGATCAGCACCAGCAGGGTCAAACCCCAGCAGAGGGGGTTTCTTAAGGCGTGTTTCATGGGCTAACCCTCCAAGATGTAGTCAAAAAGCACGAGGGGCAGGATGGTGAAGAGAAGATCAAAGACAAAGACTAGGTACAGCCAGCCCATAGTGCTGCGCCCCTGCCCCGCCAGGGCCCCTTGGGTGCAGAGCACAACCCCGATGAGCAGAGGAATCAGCAGGGGAAAGGCCAGGATGGGAAAGAGCAGGCGCGCACTGGGCAGCTGGGATGTGATCCCATTGAGCAGGGTGCCCACTGCCGCCAAGCCCCAGCTGCCCGCCAAGACTGCTGCAGCAAACAGCCCGAGGTTCACCCCGGCGCCGTCCACGTCCAGGAAGATCCAGAACAAAGGCACCACCACCGCTTCCAACAGGAGCAAAAGGGTGAAGCTGAACAGGAACTTGCCGTAAAAGAGCAGGCTGCGCTCCCCGCAGGCCAGCAGCAGCGCATCCATCACCGCGCTCTCCTTCTCCTTGGCAAAGGAGCGCTGGAGGGCCACAACGGAAAGGAAGAAAATGCTCACCCAGAGCACAGCGGGAAAGACCTGCCTAGTGCTCACATCGGCCAGCTGCACGGCAAAGCTGAACACAAAAACGAGCATGGTGCCGAACACCACAGTCGACCACAAATGATCCATGCTGCGGAACTCTTCCAGGAGGTCCTTGCGGTAGAGGATCCAGATGCGGCGCCAGAACTCAGCCATGGGCAGCCTCCTTTGGCACGGAACGCCCCTCTTCCAGCCTGATCTCCCGGAAGGGAAGCCCCTGGAGGTGCTCCAGCGCATGGGTGACCAGCAGCTGCACCGCGCGGGGACGGCGATTTTCCAGGACCTGGCGGAGGATCTCCCGCCCGTTTTCATCAAGGCTGGTGAAGGGCTCATCATACAGAATCAAAGCAGGTTCGGCGATCAGGGCGCGGGCAATGGCCAGGCGCTGCTGCATGCCCCGGGACAGGACAGCCGCCGGTTCCAGGCGGTAGAGCCACAGGCCCACCAGCTCCAATAGCTCCTGCAGCTTGGCAGGATCTGCCGTACCGTACAGCCTGCCGAAGAACTCCAGGTTTTCCTGCACGGTGAGGCTGCCGTAGAGTATGGGCTGGTGGGAGACGTAGGCCGCCTGCCTACTGTCCAGCCTGAGGCTGGACCCGTTCCACAGCACCTCCCCGCCGCTGGGGCGCGCCAGACCAGCAATTACCCTGAGCAGGGTGGTCTTCCCGGCCCCGTTGGCACCGGTGATGGCCACCAGCTCACCGGTAACTGCCGCAAACGTGACAGCTTTGAGAATCTGCTTGTGGCCGAGCTGTTTGCGCAGCTGGCGCACCTCTAAAGCGTTCTGCTGTGCCACACCTTCACCTGCTTGTCTAGTAGTGCCGCCAGCACCCCGGCGCAGATCACCCAAGAGCCGAACCAGATCCAGCTTACCAGGGCAAAGCGCTGCAGGTGCAGCTGTGCGGTCTGGCCCTGCCAGCCCGCGAGGTTGAAGTAGATGTCTTCTTTTGGCGTGCTGAAAATGCCCACGTCAGTGGACGGCTGGGTGCGGTTTTCCCAGAACGTCTTCTCCGAGGTCAACCGCCCCGCTTCCCTGCCGCCTCGGCTGAGAACCAAGGTGGCGCCCACGGTGTAGCGGTCTGCTCCATAGGCCACCGTCAGGCCGGTGTAGCGGACGGTATACCCGGCAAACTGCAGCTCCTCCCCGGGGTCAACGGAGACGTAGATGCTGTCCGTGTACACCGAGGAGCCCATGATTCCCACCAGCATAATCAAGACACCAATGTGAGCCAGCGCGGCCCCTGGCCGAAAACGGCCCGTCTTTCCCGGCAGCAGAGCCGGGAGATGGGTAGCCAGGCCGAACACGGCGGTGCCGGCAGCGAGAGCAGGGCCAAGCCCGCCGCCCAAGCGCCCCTGCACCAGCAGTCCCGCGCCAAAGGCCCCCACCAGCGGCAGCCAGGCGCTCCTCAGCAGCACTGGTTCCGCCCGGCCGCCGGCCAGCAGCGGGGCCCAACCCAGGAGGAAAAGAAGAGGAAGAAACAGGGGTATTGTCATTTGGTTGAAAAAGCTAGCATCCAGGGCGATCTCCCGCCCCGTCAAGGCACGGGACAAGAGGGGAAACAGGGTTCCCACAAAGACCACCGCGGCAAGTAGCAGAAGCAGGGCACGCCCTGCCTGCAGAGCCCCTGGCAGAAAAGCAGAGGCTTGTCCCCCGTCCGCTTCTGGTTCCCGCAGGCAGTGCCGGCGCCGCCAGGCCAAGGCCGCGGAGCAGATGATGATGCCAGCCAGCGCAACCACGAAAACGGTGCCCAGAGCCCCTCCCGAAAAGGCATGGACCGAATCCAGCACTCCGCTGCGGGTTAGGAAGGTGCCGAAAATGGTGAGGGCAAAGGTGAGCGCGGCAAGAACATAGCTCCACCACCTCCTGCCCTTGGCCTGCAAGCCTGGAAGCAGCGCGTGCACCAGGGCCGTTCCGCTCAGCCAGGGCAGCAGGGAAGCGTTTTCCACCGGATCCCAAGCCCAGTAGCCGCCCCAGCCCAGTTCGCTGTAGGCCCACTGGCCTCCAGTGACGATGCCTGCGGTCAAAAAGGCCCAGCCCACCAGGGCCCAGGGCCGCGCCAGATCCAGCCACCAGGCTGAAGCATCATCCTGCCAGAGGCTGGCTGCGGCCAGGGCGAAAGGCACCAAAAAGCCGCTGAAACCAGCAAAGAGCAGGGGCGGGTGCACCACCATGCCCAGGCTCTGCAGCATGGGATTGAGCCCTGCCCCCGTGTAGGGGGGCTCGGTGTTGAGCTCAAAGGGCGAACTGATCAGAAGAAGCAGAACCAGAAACAGAACGCGCACCGCCCCGATCACAGCGTTCACCCGCAGGTCGAAGCCGCCTTTCCGGAGCAGGCGGCTGCGCTGCACGGCCAGGGAGTACAAGGAGATGATCAGCAGCCACAGCAGCAGCGAACCGCTCTGTCCGGCCCACAGTGCGCTGACCTTGTGAATTGCGGGCAGGTGGCGGGCAGAATGGCGCGCCACATAGGCCAGGCGGAAATCGCTGCCCAAAAAGCTGAGCACCAAGGCCAGGGTGCTGAGAAGCGTACTGAGAATCGAAAGCAGATTGAGCTGGCGGACCTTTTCCGGGCGAGCAACGGTGCGGCGCGCCGCGGCAGCAAGGACCGCCAGTGCGGAGAAGCAGGAAATGTATAAAGAAATCAGTCCAACCCAGCGCACTATTCTTCCCCTTCGTATTTAGATGGACACTGCAGCATGAGTTTGCTTACGGAGAACTGGCCGCGAGAGTCGAACGTGCCTTCCACGATCACTTCCTGGGCGTGGTGGAAGTTGTCGGGGAGCACGCCCTCGTAAACCACGCCAATCTGGGCCTGGCGGTCCGTGAGGGTGAACTCCGCCAAGGGTATGGCCGGGTCATACCGCACAGTATCCTTCAGCACCTGCCCCTTGATGCGCAGCTTCTGCGCACTGCTGCCCAGGGACTTGGCCTCGGAGATGGTGTAGTAGTACGCGGCGGAGTGCTGAAAGGCCTGCACAGCCAGGAACACCAGAACGAGCGCGGGTATGAGCGCAAGGATGAATATCCGAACCTTCTTTTTGCCCATGGCACCCACTCCACATGTTGAAGTTGGCGGGGAAAGCGCTGCAGCGCTTTCCCCTAAGTACGTTCTGCGGTTTAGTGGCCTTCGTGGCAGCCTTTGCAGTCCATCTTGCCCAAGGTATCGTCGGCAAAACCGCCCACATGGCAGTCGTAGCAGGCCTTGGTTTCTTCAGACATGGCAAAGGCGGGTACAAAGGTACCGGCCTGCATCTGATTCATGTACAGAGCAGCCTGGGCCGCAACATCACCGGTGAGGGCTGCGCAGCGGGGCCCTCTCTCGCTGGCCTTCTTGCCGGAAACCTTGCACCAGTTGGCGATGGACGCATGGCAGAGCGGGTTGCCGGCGACACTGCGGTGCTCAGCGGTTAGAGGCAGCGGGGTAGCACTGTACCAGGCCATGAGCTCATTGACGATCATGGTCATGGGCTGTCCGCTGTACACCAGGGACACAGCTGCACAGGCGCCGTTCAGCGCGCCGCACAGGGTTCCCCAGGCCACTACTCCGCCTTTGCCGAAGTTCATGATCTGGGGCGGGATCAGGCTGAAGGGTTCACCCAGCTCTTCCAGGAGAGCCCGGAAGGCACCTTCAGAACAGCCCTGGCCTGCCAGGTAGTTCTCGGCACCTCTGGCCCGTACCCGTTCAACGTCCAGGGGCTTGTCGAAGTACTCGGTCCAGGGATACTCGGGCAGATCAATCATGGCCCCTTCAGCTTTGGGAACCAGAATGCCCAGTCCGCTGGTGGCCAAAGCCAAACCAGCTGCGGCTCCCCCGGCGCTGACCAGAAAGTCCCTCCTGGTTAGTAGTTTTTTCTTTGCTTCCATCTGCATCCGCCTCCATGTTTTATTTTGAATCTGTACAGAGATTCCCTAATGTCCGGGCAGTCCGGGTGACGGGCATGATTGTGTCATGATTCACAATAAAGGGCAAAAAAAGAGATCAGTTGTCCTGTGCTTTCTGAACTGCCTTCCTGCGGGCCAGGCCGCGGGCCAACAGGATGCTGACCTCATAGAGCAGCAGCATAGGCAGGGCCATGAGTGCCTGGGAGATCGCATCGGGCGGGGTCATCACCGCAGCCACGATGAAAATGGCCAGCACAATGTACTTCCTGTAGCGCACTAGGGTCTGGGGTTTGAGGAGCCCAGTGCTGGTCAAAACCACCACGATCAGGGGCAGCTGGAAGACCAGCCCAAAGGGCAGGACCAACCGGAGAACAAAGGCCACGTAATTGCCGATGGAGATCATTGGTTCCAGGGATTCGGTGCCAAAGCCAAGGAAGAAGCGGTAGGCCAGAGGCAGGATCACCTGATAGGCAAAGACGGCCCCCACGGCAAACAAGGCCAGGCCCAGAGGCAGGCCCAGGTACAGCACGCGTCTCTCCCGGTCCAGCAGGCCCGGTGCGATAAAGCGGATCACCTGGTAGAGCACTACAGGCGAACTTAGAATCAGTCCTGCCACCACAGCTACTTCCAGGTGTACAAAGAAGGCCTCGCCTGGATAGAGGTACACCAGTTCTCCTGGGAGGCTGATCAAAAAGCGGACCACAGGGCCGGAGAAGGAAAAACCCACCACCACCCCTGCTCCCAGGGCTAGGATGCTGATCATGATGCGGCGCCTGAGCTCCGCGAGATGCTCCACTAAAGTCATGCCTTCGCCGTCACTGTGCGCCGAGCGCTGCTGTTTGAACATATACCCCCACCGCATCTAGATCATAATGCACTCCTGCTTTGGTCGCCTTCGACAGGCCCATCATCGGCCTGCTCCAATCCCTTGGCGGCGTTTTTGAACTCCCTCAAGCCCTTGCCCACTGCTTTGCCGATTTCCGGCAGTTTGGCAGGTCCAAACACTACCAAGGCAATGACGAGAATCAAAATCAGTTCGCCGATGCCGATCCTTCCCACCCCACGTCCAGCCCTCCTTCCCACAAGTCCCATCCTTCCTCTATCAGCGTATCATTGCGAATTTTTTATATCAATGGTTGCCAGTGTTTTTTGTGAATCTATTTACAACCAAATCCACTTCGCCTGCCAAAGAATTCTCAAAGAAAGAGGACCCGGCCCCCGCAACGGCTTTGTGCGGGGCAGGGCCCGTTGTTTCAGTTCTTCCAGAGATCAGCGGTTTAGTCCAAAGTGCAGGTGCTGAAAAACACTGTCCGCTGCGGGTAGTGCCTCACTTCACCTTCCAGGGTGAGCACCGTTTCCCAGGCGAAGTCGGCTGAAGAGCGCCCCAGGCCCACCCAGAACTCGCCGGGTTCGGTGATCCACTCCCCTTCCGGGCTGAGGAAGGAGAGCAGCTCGAGAGGTACTCTAAAGGTTAAGCGCTGCTTTTGGCCGGGCTCCAGGAAGACGGCCCGGAAACCCTTCATCTCCAGGCTGGGACGCACCCTGGCGGCAACACGGTCGGTAATGTAGAGCTGCGGCACGTCATAACCGGCCCTTTGGCCAGTGTTAGCCACGGAACAGGAGACCACCAGCTCCTCGCCTTGGAAGGTGGCGGCAAACTCGCCGTAGGCAAAGGTGGTGTAGGACAGCCCATAACCAAAGGGGTACAGAGGCTGTGAGTCCATGGTGAGGTAGTTGCGGTTTTTGGAGATGTGCCTGCGGTTGTAGTGCACCGGCTGCTGCCCCACATGCTTGGGGATGGAGACAGGCAGGCGCCCGCTGGGTGCAAAATCCCCGAAGAGGATATCGGCCACCGCATGGCCCCCTTCCTCCCCGGGCAGCCAGGCCTCGAGAATTGCTGGAGCCTGCTTATGCAGCCAGGGCAGGGCCAGAGGGCGTCCGTTGACCAGGACCACCACGGTGGGTTTGCCCAGGGCTAGCACGGCTTCCACCAGCTCCCGCTGCACGCCGGGAAGATCCAGGTCAGTGCGGTCTTGGAACTCGCCATCGGAATCGAGCTGGTCGCCCCGGAGCTCGCCGCTCATGTAGCGCTCATCCTCGCTGAGGGTGTTGACTCCCGAGAGCCCTGACCGTCCGCCCACGACCAGGATGACCACTTCCGCTTTGCGGGCCGCCCCCACAGCTGCGGGAATGCCGGAGCGGTCTTGCCCAAGCACGGTGCAGCCTTCGGCGTAGTGGATCTCTGTCTTTGGGCTCACCGCTGCTTTGATCCCTTCCAGAACGCTGACAATGCGCACTGCATCTTCCGCCCTGTTCACATGGGCGCTGTAGGCGTAATCGCCCAGGAGGTTGCGGGTGGAGGCCGCATTGGGCCCGATCACTGCCAGGGACGCAAGATTCTTGGACAAGGGCAATAGCCCTCCTGCATTCTTCAAGAGCACCATGCTCCTGCGGGCCGCTTCCCTGGCCAGGCTGCGGTGCTCAAGTGTTTCAAACTGTTCTGCTTCCACAACCTCAGGCACCAGCGGCTGATCGAAAATGCCCAGGGCAAACTTGAGGGCGAGGTGGCGCTGGACCGCCCGGTCCACCACTTCTTCAGCGATCAGCCCTTCCCGTACTGCTTTCACCAGCAGATCCCCGTAACACTGGGTGTGGGGCAGTTCCACATCTAGACCGGCCTGGAGAGCCATTACGCCCGAGATCTGCTCATTGGGCGAAACCCGATGATCCGTGTTCAGCATGGGGATGGACCAGTAGTCGGCCACCACTACTCCCCGAAAGCCCCACTCTTCCCGCAGGATCTCCGTAAGCAGCTTGCGGGAAGCTGCACAGGGTGTTCCATCCCAGTCGTGGTAGGCATTCATCACCGAAACTGGGCCCTCCGTCTTTACCACCGCCTCAAAGGGAAGCAGGTGCTGCTCCCGCATCTCCAGTTCGGACACGTTCACCGGGGCGTGGTTGCGCCCTCCTTCGCACATGCCGTGGCCGCCGAAGTGCTTCAGCGTCCCGGCGACTCCCTGCTTGAGATCAGGCCCGTGCAGGCCGCGCACATAGGCTGCGGCCATGGCGCTCACCAAGTAGGGGTCCTCGCCAAAGGTCTCTTCCACCCGTCCCCAGCGCAGATCTCTCGCCAGGTCAAGCACTGGCGAAAGGCCCAGATGGGCCCCTACCGCCCGCATCTGCTGGCGGATGATGGTTGTCACTCTTTCCATCAATTCCGGGTCAAAAGCGGCCGCCATGCCGATGCTTTGGGGAAAGGTGGTCCCTCCCTTGGCCATATAGCCGGAGAGGCACTCCTCGTGCATGAGGGCGGGGATCCCCAGGCGCGTCTTCTGCAGCAGGTATTCCTGAATCTCATTAGCCGCCCGGGCCGCTTCCGCCGGGCCCAAATCGCTGGCCCCGGCTAAGCGGGAAATCTGGCCGATGCCGTGGCGCAGCAGATCCTTGCCCTTCTCGCTCAACCTGCCGTCCTCCAGCAGATGCTGGGGCCCAAAAGAACCCAGCTGAGCCGCCTTTTCCTCCAAGGTCATCTTCCGCACCAGCTCTTCGGCCCTGGCCAAGTGTTCCTCTGTGATCAGCTCTCTGCTCACCTTGCTCCTCCTTGTTCCGCAGGCTGCCGGGCTGCGGCAGCCGTTGTTTTCGAACTGCTCAGATGCTGGCAGGGGTTGTTGCTAGGCCTTGGCTCCGCAGGAGCGCCGCACCACCAGCTCTGCTTCCAGCCTCACTTTTATGGTCTTGCGCACCGGGTTCTCGATTTGCTTGACCAGTTCTTCCGTGGCAATGCGCGCCAGATCTTCATAGGGCACCCGAATGGTGGTCAGGCTCGGTTCCACATAGGCTGCCAGGACGATATCATCGAAACCCACCATGCGTACCTCGTCGGGTATCTTCACGCCGTTCTGCTGCAGCACCCGCATGCAGGCAATGGCCATCATGTCATTGGCGGCGAAGATGCCGTCCGGCATCTTGCCCTGCTTGAGCAGGTACTCAGCGCAGCGCTCTCCCGCAGGCTCGTGAAAATCTCCCTGATAGACCGTGATCTGGCGGTTAGCCAGCCCGTGGTCGCGGCAGGCCTGCAGAAACCCCTTCTGCCGTTCCAGTGCATCCCGGGAGTTTTTCGGACCTGCGATGTGCAGCAGCCGGCGGCAGCCGAGCTCAATGAGGTGTTCGGCGGCCCGGTAGCCCCCGGCATAGTCATCAACTGCCACATAGCTGAACGGGCCAGCCGCCTCCACAGGCGGCATGGACAGGTGGAAGAACGGTATGCCCGCTGTGCGCAGGTGCCTGACGTAGGTGTGCTCCATGGTATCGTAGCTGCCCACAATGAGCGCCCCTTCGAACTGTTTGGTGGCAATCTCCCAGCGCAGGAAAGAAGACAGCTTCCCTTCTGGAGTTCCAAAGTGGAACACCAGATGATAGCCGAGCCGTTCCGCAGCCACATAAATGGGGTGTAGAAACATCATGGCGTATTGGCTGTCCCTGAGTGTCTGCGTGGGCGAGGTGCTGGGCCAGGTCACCAGCACCGCCAGGGTTTGTTTCAGCTTTTTCCCTCTGCTTTTCTCGTAGCCCAGTTCCGCGGCGGCTTCCAGGACCCGCGCCGCCACCGCGGCGTTAGCCGTTTGATGCCCGTTCAGGACACGACTCACCGTGGCTAGAGAAGTTCCCGCGCGGAGGGCTATATCTCTCATTGTAGCCATGAGTCTCTCCTCGAAGTTTACATGTTTTCACTAATCTTCTTCTGTGTTTAACCCCTTTCTCCTCCCTTGTTACAAATGTTTCAGAAGGGGCAAAAAAAGCCGCCCTCCCTTGGGGAGAACGGCCAAGCAGTTCGTGAGCCTTACTGGAGAGGAGTGTTGGGAGGCATGGGGCGGTCGCCGGCGATATTGCCTGATTGGAAGATGAGGTGCTCCATCCCCCGCACCAGCGTATCGTCTTCCAGCACGCTGTAGAGGTGGTAGCCCAGATCTTCCCGCTCCACCAGAACGTCTTCCAGCACCTCCACTGTTCCGTAGTCCTTGAGCTGGTGGGCCCGCTCAATGGTCTTGCGCAGCATCTGCTGG
>ERZ773359.4492-NODE-4492-length-14451-cov-5.994235_pt1 | contig 14451 bp, 10 predicted proteins | sample MGYA00374955_ERZ773359 | MGnify/ENA primary metagenome ERZ773359 (study PRJEB29098, sample SAMN04486028) | biogas fermenter metagenome | study: EMG produced TPA metagenomics assembly of the Biogas fermentation microbial communities from Germany - Plant 4 DNA1... | reverse complement strand
AAAATGTTGGAGTACCGGAATTTTTCTTCGGCACCCCAACATTTATTATAGAACCCTTTTTTATAGGTTCTGTAAGACAAGAGGCGGTTCTGTGCAAAGCATCAAAAATAACATTAGTGTTTTATTGTCTTTCCTGCCTCAATTTCATTTATTCTTGCCCTGGAATAGTTGGCAAATACTGAATTTGGCCATTTGGAGATTATGGTCTCAAAACAGTTTATTGCTTCGGCCTCTGCCTGTTCCTTGCTTGGATACTGGGACAGGGCAATGGCTTTTCCGCCGTAATAATAAATTTCTACCACATAGGCAGATGTGTCCTCTGTCTCCTCAATTATACTAATTGCCATTCTGTATTCATCAGCAGCCTGTCTATATACATCAGGATCCCTTTTTTTTGAATTCGAACTGTATATACTTCTGGCAGTTTCGTAAAATTGAAGTATTGATCTGGGTTTGGCTTCATTACTTAATGCAGTTATTTCTTCTTTAATAGTTGGTGGAATTTCAAGTCCAGCAAAATTTCTTTCTACTTCCAATACCAGTTCCCTGTATTTGCCCTGATAATAGAGGATGTCCAGCTCCCTCAAATTTTTGCTCCAGGCAATAATCTGATCCATTTGGTCCTGAAGCTGTTTTTCATTTTTTCTTGCTGCCTCCAGGAAATTCTGGGCTTCTTTAAGGCGGTCATTGAGTTCGTCAATGTGTCCTTCAAGTTCTTCTATTCTTTTCAGTTCTTGTGTCGGTTTTGCAAAAAGATTTGATAAGTCGATATTTACCTTATTATTCGGAACTGCAATCCAAATAAGACAAGTTATTAATACCCCGATTATAAAAACAATTATGTACCTGACAAAAACCATTTTATCATCTTTGGGAATGAGACCATTCATTGTCCATCTGGAAATATTTGAAATCTTGTTGGAAAACTTTTTAGTTTTACTTGTCTGTGAGCTTTCAAAATCGTCAGAAACATCACCATCTAATCTCTTAATATAACGGGCAGCCCTCAGGCTGTTATCGTCCATCTGGATGACTCTATTAAAAACCTCCCGGGCATTTTCTTCCTGTCCAATGGCGATATAACACAGCCCCATCAGGTTCATTGCCTCGTAGAATTCGGGATAAATGGAAATTGCTTTTTTAAGTGCTATTATTGCTATATCTTCATTTCTGTTATTTATTTCGTTTAATGCTTTATTATATAATTCCATTGCATTTTTCATGTCATCAGGTATTGCGCCAATTTTTTGTTCAATGTTTTCCAGATCAACAGGCTTAAAGTTGGATAATTCTTCACTGATATTAAACATAATACTCCTCCGACACAAAGTTTTTATCAATAACAGAAAACATAGCTGCAGCAAATTCCGATTTTTATGATTAATTTGAGAATATTGTCATTATTTCTTTTATTGTATCACACTATATATTATTAAACCACAGATGTGGCAATTACAAACTTTAAAAAAATAAACTCCAGAGAACTTTTATCTAAAAACGGCATTAAAAATACACCTGATATCAGTATACAGGTGTATTTTTAATTTCCCTATTTCCTGGTAATTTCTTTAATTTTCAAAACTTAATTAGCTCCGCAACATTTTTTATACTTTTTACCACTGCCGCATGGACAAGGTTCATTACGCCCTACTTTAGCAGCTTCACGTTTTATGGGTTTTCTTTCTTTTTGTTCGCCATGGGTTGCTTCCAAAGGCTTTGCTACTTGCTCCCTTTTTACTGATATATGTTCCTTGCGTATATGGAGAAGCATTTTTACAGTATCCTGTTGAATATTCCTTATCATCTCTTCAAACATTTCAAAACCTTCACGTTTGTATTCAACAACAGGATCATGCTGACCGTAAGCTCTAAGACCAATACCATATTTAAGCTGTTCCATATTGTCAATGTGATCCATCCACTTTTCATCAACAGTTCTGAGCAGTATGCGTCTTTCAAGCTCACGCATTACCTCTTCGCCAAATTCCTCCTCTTTTTGTTTATAAATTGAATAAGCATTCTGGCGAAGAATATTCTTAAGTTCCTCAGATGTTATATTTTCAACATCAATTTTGGATAAATCCAGGATCCCTTTGGGGAACATTATAGATTCGGCATACTTTTGCATGCCTTTTAAATCCCAGTCTACTGAGTTGTTACTTTCACTGCAGAAAAGATCAACAATGCTGTCCGAAACAGTGTCAATCATCTTTTCAATATAGCCTTTGATGTTTTCGCCTTCTAAGACCATATCCCGCTGCGAATAAATAACTTCACGCTGCTTATTCATCACATCGTCATATTGAAGGACATTTTTACGTCTCTGGAAGTTAATACCTTCTATTTTTTTCTGTGCATTTTCTATGGCATTAGACAGCATTTTTGCCTCTATAGGCTGATTTTCATCAAGTCCGAGGGCATCCACCATTCGCTCCAGCCGCTCCGATCCGAACAAACGCATAAGATCGTCTTCAAGTGAAATATAGAAGCGGGATTCACCCGGATCTCCCTGACGACCGGATCTGCCTCGCAGCTGATTGTCAATACGGCGGGATTCATGCCTTTCGGTACCTATTATTTTAAGACCCCCGGCTTTTATTACCAGTTCTTTTTCTTTATCGGTCTCTTTTTTGAATTTATCATGTAACTCTCTGAATATCTTTCTGGCCTTTAAAACTTCTTCATCTTCTGTTTCATTAAAACCTGATGCGGCAACTATAAGGGCATCATCCATGCCCATTTTGCGCATTTCCTGCTTTGCAAGGAATTCAGGGTTTCCGCCAAGTTTGATGTCCGTACCACGTCCGGCCATGTTTGTGGATATGGTAACAGCACCATATTTTCCTGCCTGGGCAATAATCTCGGCTTCTTTTTCATGATATTTGGCATTAAGAACATTATGCTTTATGCCATGTTTCTTAAGAAGCGAGCTTAACATCTCAGAAGTTTCAATTGAAATTGTGCCCACGAGTACAGGCTGACCTTTTTGATGACTTTCAATTATATCTTTTATAACTGCATTGAATTTGCCTCTCTTGTTTCTGTAAACCACATCCTCGTGATCTATCCGGATTACAGGGAGATTTGTGGGAATGGGTATAACGTCCAGTTTATAGATAGCTCTGAATTCCTGTTCTTCAGTCTGTGCTGTACCGGTCATTCCGGCAAGTTTTTTGTACAGTCTGAAATAATTCTGGAATGTTATTGTTGCCAGGGTTTTGCTTTCATGCTCCACCTTTACTCCTTCTTTAGCTTCAATTGCCTGATGAAGTCCATCGGAGTATCTTCTTCCATACATTAATCTTCCGGTAAATTCATCGACAATTATAACTTCGCCGTCTTTAACCACATAGTCAACATCCCTTTTCATTAAACCATGGGCTTTCAGTGCCTGGTTAATGTGATGGGAAAGAGCCATGTTCTCTACATCCGAAAGATTTTCAACACCAAAGTATTTCTCTGCCTTTTCAATTCCCTTAGCTGTCAAAGTTGCTGTATGGGCTTTTTCATCTACAATATAATCAGTATCAGTTTCGTCGACAAATTCTTTATCATCAGTTTCCTTGTACACAGTTTTAGAAAGCCTTCTTACAAATGCATCGGCCTTTTCATAAAGGTCTGTGGACTTTTCTCCCTGTCCTGAGATAATCAGGGGTGTCCTTGCTTCGTCTATCAAAATTGAGTCAACTTCGTCTACTATGGCATAATTGAGTTCTCTTTGAACCTTTTCTTCCTTGTACACTACCATGTTGTCACGGAGATAATCAAAGCCGAACTCATTGTTCGTACCGTAGGTAATATCGCAGGCATAGGCTTCTTTTCTCTGTCTGTTGTCCAGGCCATGAATAATGACGCCTACAGACATGCCCAGAAAATTATAGATTTTCCCCATAAGTTCAGCCTGATATTTGGCAAGATAATCATTAACCGTAACCAGATGAACACCCTTTCCTGTAAGGGCATTAAGATATAATGGAAGTGTAGCTGTCAGGGTTTTACCTTCCCCGGTTTTCATTTCAGCAATCCGGCCCTGATGAAGAATAACTCCGCCTATGAGCTGAACCCTGTAGTGCCTTTCTCCAAGAACTCTTGTAGAAGCTTCACGTACTACGGCATAAGCTTCAGGCAAAATATCATCAAGGGTTTCTCCTGCAGACAGCCTTTTTTTGAATTCAAAGTTTTTTTCTTTAAGCTCACTATCTGAAAGTTTCGCTATTTCAGGACCCAATGCTTCTATTCTGTCAACAATCGGGGTAACCTTTTTAAGTTCTCTGTCGGCATAGCTTCCGAAAATTTTCTCCAGTAATTTCATGAGTTCGACTCCTTCTTCTTTAAGCGTTCAAGTATAAGTTTGTATCCGTCCGCACCATAATGCAATGCCCTGTTAACTCTGCTTATTGTCGCCTCGCTGGCACCTGTTTTTTCATGTATTTCTTTGTATGTCTTTTTTTCCATAAGCATGCTTGCAACAGCAAACCTTTGTGCAAAGGCCTTAATCTCAGAAATTGTGCCTAAATCCTCAAAAAAACTGTAACATTCCTCTATGGTCTCCAATGACAGTATTGCCCTGAAAAGATTATCTGTATTTTCATCCTTAAGCTTACTGCTCATTTTATCAACTCCGATGATTGTTATAATATTTTAAATCCTTTTTCTAAAAAGATACAAACAATCTAATATATTATACATTATTTCTTGAAAGTATCAAAGCTCTGTCACAATTAAGCAAAATACAAGAAAATAATCACGTCCCTAAAACTGCATGGCTTTGGTTAAAACTTCTTGAATGTTCTCAGTTATTTCATTAAAATAAAAATATTATGGAGGATGAATATATGAACAGAACAGGTGTTACAGCCCCAATAGGGTTTAAAGCCGCAGGTGTTTCATGCGGACTTAAAAAAAATGACAGGAAAGACCTGGCTTTATTGGTATCCGATATCGATGCAAACGCTGCCGGTATCTTTACCACAAATATAGTAAAAGGCCATTCACTTATGTGGACCCGGGAAAAAATAAAGAATGGAACGGCAAAAGCTGTTGTTATCAATAGCGGATGCGCCAATGCCTGTGTCGGCATCCGGGGCGACAAAGATGCCGAAGAAATGGCTAAATTTGCAGCAATGCTGGCAGGATGCGAACCTGAAAAAGTCATGCTGGGTTCTACAGGGGTAATTGGATATCCTCTGGATATGGAAAAAATCAAAACCGGAATAAAAAAGGCTTTTGATCAGCTTTCTGCTGACGGCGCAGCTGATTGTGCCCAGGCCATAATGACAACAGATACTTTTCCGAAGCAAGCCTCCAAGACATTTGAATTGGGCGGAAAGACTGTAACCATCGGCGGTATGGCTAAAGGTTCGGGCATGATTCATCCAAATATGGCAACAATGATTTCAGTTCTCACAACCGATGCAGGTATATCCGTCGAGTTATTGCAAAGGGCACTTAGGACTGTTGCGGATAAATCTTTTAACAGAATATCAGTGGACGGGGATACAAGTGTTTGTGATAAAGTTTTAATTCTGGCCAATGGTATGGCAGGCAATACCCCTATAACCTGGGAAGGAACTGAATACAGCATTTTTGTAAATGCCCTTCTTGAAGTTTCGGTTGCTTTATCAAAAATGCTTGCCAGAGACGGCGAGGGAGCAACTAAATTAATCGAGATCAGGGTTGAAAACTGCTCAGATAAAAAAAATGCACACCTTATTTTAAATGCTGTAGCAAAATCCCCTCTGGTAAAGACCGCGGTTTTCGGAAAAGATGCGAACTGGGGCAGAATATTTACTGCTGCCGGCTATTCGGGCGCGGTATTTGATCCAAATAAAACTGATATTTATCTTGGTGATATCCTGGTATGCAAAAATGGTACAGCTTATCCATTTGACGAGGAAAAAGCCCTTGAAATACTGAACAGGGATGAAGTGACCATTGTTATTGACCTGAAGGATGGAAAGGTCTGTGACCGTATGTGGACTTGCGACCTGACCTATGATTATATTAAAATTAATGGCTCATACAGAACTTAGCCATGAAAAGACATGAAATAAGTAAAAATTGTTATTTTAATATCAGATTAGGGTAATTATTATTGAGAAAGGTAATGGGAGGTATCGCCATGGCAACACAACAACTGGTTAAATTCCAAATAGGTGATCAGGCTTTTGGAATTGGTATAACTGATATTTTTCAAATAATAAAACCTCAGGAAATTTTCAAAGTACCAAACACTCCGCCTTTTATTGAAGGTTTGTTGAATCTCAGAGGCAAAGTGCTGACGGTCTTCAATCTCAGAAAGCGCTTCAATATGCCTGATAAGGAAAATGACGAAAACACAAAAATACTAATTGTAAATTCCAACGATATGCTCTTGGGATTCATTGTTGATAATGTAAAAGAAATTGTAAGGGTTCCCGAAGAAGATATCAGTCCTGTCCCCGAAACTCTTAAAAGTTTTGACAGAAGATTTTTGTCGGGTGTAGCCAAACTAGATGAAAAACTCATCTTGCTTTTGGATCTGGAAAAGGTTCTCACTCCCGATGAGGAACAAAAAGTCAAAGACATAATGGATCAGCATGCAGTAGAAGTAATTAATCAATCTTAAAAATAAGAATACATACGCATTTATTATACTCGGCATATCTTTCGGCAAGATATGCTTTTATTCTGTCCAAAAATTAAATAGAAAGTCCCACTATTATACCCGGGCTTTAGCTACACAAACAATATTCCTGCCTCTTTTTTTCGCTTCATACAGGGCATCGTCAGCTGTTTTCATAAGTTCGTTAGGACTTCCGGCCGTTACCGGAAAAGATGAGACTCCTAAACTTATATTGACAGAAGCAGTAACAATCTGATCAGTTATTAAGAGCTCAGCAACACCTTTTCTTAAGTCATCAGCTTTTTCCTTTGCCTGTTGAAGAGTGGTATGAGGCATAAGAATAACAAACTCTTCGCCGCCATATCGCGCGAATACATCTTCTTTTCTGAGGTTTTTCGAAATAAATGCTGAGATGTTCTTGAGTACCTTGTCTCCAAAGAGATGGCCATATGTATCATTAAACTTTTTGAAATGATCTATGTCAAAAATAATCAGCGATAAATCATAACCGGCAGTCTTGGCCTTTTTAAACTCTTCTTCATGCTTGTCCTGAAAATAAAGTCTGTTGTATGCCCCGGTAAGTCCGTCCATTGTGGCAAGATCATGCATTTGCTGATACAGCCTGGCGTTCTCTATGGCGATACTTACCTGCTGGCAAATAATTTCAAGAAGTCTGACATTCTCATTGTTAAATGCATTTCTTATACTATGCTCAATAAGAACTATACCCAAAGGGTTCCCTTTGGCCAGGAATGGGACACAGATCAAAGATTTTATATTGCGCCCTTTTGTAAAAGGATAATAACCGGGGTCAACATCATTGTCTATCATTGAATGGCCTTCCCTGATACAAGGATATAAAACATCACTGTTCAAATAATCCGATACAATAGCCAGTTCCTTTTTGTCAGAAATACTGGAGACCTGGACTTTCAATTTATTGTGCTGTCCATAGCAGAGGGCTATCGTAGAATGATACGCCCCCATGACACCGAGAATAACGTCATTTACAAACTTCAGAAGTTCATTAACGTTGAATATGGAAGTAATGGCCTGGGAAATTTGCTGGAGTGTATAAAATTCGGCTATGCTTGAAGTAAGTTTTTCATTGGTCTCTTCCAGTTTCTCGTAGGTTTTTCGCATTTTTTCATAGTTTTCCTGGATTTCTTTTTTGGCCTGCTCCAGCTGTACATACTTGTCGCCCAGTTTGTCAATTAAAACCTTGTTTTCTTCTTCGCTGCGCATATATTCGTTGTATATGGTGCCACACAGATATACAAACGCCCATATTATCACGTATTCACAAACTATAACCAGAAGCTGAATTATGAAGCTGTTCGCTTCATTATACGTATGGTTATGCCATAAAGTCATAATGAACTGGGTGGAAATTTGGGAAAACAGGCCTAAAAACAGATATCTCTTAGCATTATTGAAACCTCTCGAAATACTTTCCAAAGTAACAGGCAAAAGTGTAATAAAATACAAATATTCAGAAAAATTCAGTGTGCTTATGAATGAAGTAATAAACAAAATTTCAAGCGTTTTTGCAATTTTATACTGTTCCGGAATCTCTGTTTGTCCAATCAGTAATTTGTGTTTTCTCTGTGTAGCTGCAAAATACAGGACACCTAAAAGTATTTGTACCAGAACGATACTGATGTCTATTTTTTGATTATAACGGTGCAACCTTGAAAAAACATCAATCAGTAACAACCCAAGGGAAAAAATCCATCCGAACCTTGCAGTGTTACCGTCGTATCTTCTGAAATTATCAAACATACCTGTTCTCATAGTTTTTTTAATCGGTTCCAAAAAAGCTACCTCCAGCACATTTTAAAACTATTCTTCCCAGTATATATCGATTACATCGCCAGATCCAATTGCATCTGTAAAGCCTGCCTCCCTGCCGTTTAATCTGAGCTGAACAACTCCTTTTGGCGATGTTAAATCAAAATCTATATGATTAAATATGTCTATAAAAATGTATCCTGTCGGTTTTGGAGGTAATGTTATGAGTTTTCCGTTCACTTTTACAGTAATCCCGTCGCGGGCAGCCAATTTTTGCCCCACTTCATCCAACAGGGATTTTATATCACTTATACCGGTAGCAGCAGATTCATCTAAAGCTTCAACTCTGTTGTCTGCAAAACTCATTTCTTTAAAGTCATGTTCATTATCTGAAACTCCACTTTCCGGAGAGTTATCAGAATATATTTCTACATTCGGGCTGATACTATTTTCAATTGCCCCGGAAAGTTTTCCTATAAAATTCTCTTCATTTTTTCCGGCACTGTCCTTAACATTTCTCAATTTCCCCTCTAAACAATCTCCCGGTCCGACAAAAGTGTTTTCATCCGCAGGTAAACCATTGAGAGTAAATTCATAAACCTCTGAATCAATTTCAAACAATTCCTGAATCTGTTTAACAGAATACTCCTTAATGATTTCTATCCGGTCGTTGTTTTGGACAGGTGTATCAGGTAAAACTTCCTCGCCGTTTATAAGGATTCGGGGATAGATATCTCGAGTGTTCCCGTTATATGTAAAACGAACAGGCTCGATACCCTCTATAAGTTCACAGGCATTTATGCTGCCATCCCGGCCATCTTCGGCGGGAATTACTTTAATTTCATCTCCCGGCGAAATAGCATTGTTTAGCCTCGAAACTACATTATTTACATAAATTTTTGCAGGTGTTCCAAATCCTCCACGAACGCTTCTCTCCTCACCATTTACATAGAATCTCAAAGTACGGCCGGATTTGCATAATAACTCCTCGGGTTTTATTCCTGCAAGTATCAGTGCATCTGAGACATTCATTTTACGACTGTTGAAAATACGCACTTTCTCGCCGTTTACTGTAACATAGAAGAAATCCTTACTGTTCGCCATTGCCGATGTAACAAGGATGCCAAGTGGCGTGATTCCTTCAGGCCCTTTTAAAGTATCCTCATCGATAATTACACTTTTGGCCATTTTACGATCCCGTACTGCCACTCTTGACTCGGGAAGCCCTGAAAGATTTGCAATTTCCTTGCACAGGTTTCCGGACAGACTTCCTCCTCCTATCAGAAAGATGGCATTGGGAGATTTACCGCCGTTATACTCACGGATTTTTTCAACAATCGTACCAGCCAACTTTTCAACAATTGGAGAGATTACACTGTTCACTTCTTCCGGTGTAACAGTAATTTCATTATCAAGTATGTCGCAAAACGTAACAGGTTTATTTTCAGAGCTTATAGAAATCTTAATTTTCTCAGCTGTATTAAAATCAACAAGATAATTTTGTGCTATAGCCTCTGTAATCTCGTCCCCTGCCATCGGAACCATGGAATAAGCAACAATTGTCCCTGATTTTGTAATCGCAATATCAGAGGTCCCTGCCCCGACATCGATCAGCGCCAGATTAAGAAGGCGCAGATCGGGAGGAATGGCAAGGTTTAGTGCAGCAATAGGTTCCAGGGTAATATGTTCAACTTCCATACCTGCTCTTTGAATAACAGTATATAAGCTGTCTACCACTGTTTGTGGCAGAAATGTAGCCAGTATTTCCACCCCGGCTTTTTTGCCCTTGTGACCAATAAGACTCGTTATTGCAAAGTCGTTTAAATAATAATTGACTACACTGTACCCCACACAATAGAATTGTTCATTTTCTCCTGCTTCGTAAGTGTCGATATTTAACTGGGCCTTTTGTATCCCTTCCATTTCAAGAGCACTTATTAACTGCTGGTCTATTTCCTGACCTTCTTCAATTTCACGGGATACTGTAACCCGGCTTGTCTTAAGCACACGGCCTGCTGCAGCTATGGCTGCTTTATGAAGTTTAAAGCCGAGCTTTTTTTCCAGTGATTCTTTAACTGTTTTTACACTATGTACAACCTTTTCTATATCATGAATTTGACCATCGACCATTGCGCGACTCTGATGGGAAATAATTTCTGCTTCATGCACTATAAAGTGTTCATCTTTTTGAACGCCCACCAGGCCTATAACTGTACGGGTACCTATATCCAGTGCAAATATATGATCATCGGGCATTAAGTCCAAGGTTTTTTTATCAGGTAAAACCATTTTTATCCCTCACTACTTATTGCCATTATTTTATCTTTTTTTTGCCATAATCGCAATATGCCAATATAGTACAAATTTCACACTTGGGTTTTCTGGCATTGCAAACATTGCGCCCATGAAAGACCAGATAATGTGAAAACATTGACCACTGGCTTTTAGGAACTATTTTCATCAGGTCTTTTTCTATAATATTCGGGTTTTTTGATTTGGTAAGACCAATTCTTCCTGCCAGTCTTGAACAATGGGTATCAACTATAATCCCCGGTTTTCCATAAATTGTCGATAATATGACATTTGCTGTTTTTCTGCCAACACCAGGAAGTGTCAAAAGTTCTTCCATTGTATCCGGCACTTTTCCGTCAAAATCTGTTATTAATTTTATACAGCATTCTTTAATATTTTTTGCCTTGTTCCGGAAAAACCCGGTAGGCCTTATATCCTGTTCCAGCTCCTGAAGATCAGCACCGGCATAATCCTCTACAGTTCTGTACTTTTTGAACAAATCCTTTGTTACTATGTTAACTCTTGCATCAGTACACTGGGCTGCCAGCTGAGTTGCAACCAAAAGTTCCAGGGCATTGGTAAAATCAAGTGAACATCCTGCATCTGGATATAAAGCACTTAATTCATCTAATATTGCCTTGACTTTATCCTTCCTTTTCAATAAGTAACTTCCTTCCTTTTCTTTTCGTCCTTTATTTTACTACAGCTTCTTAATATGACAGCATCCTGCTTTAAAATCATTATAATTATAATAACAAACTATTATAGCAGGTGTGAATATCATTCTGACAGATCCCATGTAACGGGCAAACAAATGAACCTCTATCTTGATTTTACCATGCTATTGATATTATTAAACACGGAATGGTGATAAACGAAAACAAAAAAGGGGCTGTTACTAAATTCAACCCCTTCGCAAATCTTATTTGGATTTTCCTGATTTTTGCTGTTCTATCAGAACATCCTTGCGGGACAGATTAATTCTTCCCTGTTTGTCAATATCAATAACTTTTACCGTTATATCATCGCCCACATTTACCACATCTTCAACCCTGTTGACGCGTTTTGTGTCAAGTTTTGAAATATGAACCATACCTTCTTTTCCTGGCAGGAATTCAACAAAAGCACCGAAATTCATTATTCTTGTAACCTTTCCGGTATATACTGAACCCGGTTCCACATCTCCAACTATACCTTCAATTATCTGAATAGCTTTTTTACCTGCTTCTTCATCATTGGTCGCCACAAATATTGTGCCGTCATCATCAATATCAATCTTTACACCTGTTTCTGCAATAATCTTATTGATAACCTTACCTCTTGGTCCTATAACTTCGCTGATTTTGTCAATCTCAATTTTGGTCTGATATATCTTGGGAGCATATGGCGACAGCGATTTTCTCGGCTCTGGAATAACAGGAAGCATGCACTCATCAAGTATCTGAATGCGTCCTTTTCTGGTTATTTCAAATGCCTGTTCGATTATTTCATAAGTTAAGCCGTCGACCTTAATATCCACCTGTATTGCTGTAATTCCATTTTTAGTGCCGGCTACTTTAAAGTCCATATCACCAAAGAAGTCCTCTATTCCCTGAATATCCATAAACGTAACAAACCTCTCGGGATTTTCTTCATCGACAACAAGCCCTGAGGAAATACCTGCAACAGGTGCTTTTATGGGAACACCGGCATCCATCAATGCAAGAGTACTTGCGCATACACTTCCCTGGGATGTGGATCCGTTGGACATAAGGACCTCTGAAACAAGTCTTATTGCATACGGGAATTCTTCCTCGCTCGGAATAACAGGTTCCAGTGCCCTTTCTGCCAAAGCGCCATGACCGATTTCACGCCGACCCGGGCCTCTTAAGGGTCTGGCCTCGCCTACTGAATATGGCGGGAAATTATAATGATGTATATAACGTTTCTGTTCCTCCAAGTCAACCCCATCCAGCATTTGAACATCACTCATGGAGCCAAGGGTAACACTGGTCATAACCTGGGTCTGACCACGCTGGAAGAGAGCAGAACCATGTGCTCTTGGCAATAGTCCAACTTCGGCAGATAAAGGACGGATTTCCATAAGTGAACGTCCATCTACACGCTTATTCTCATTAATTATCATGCTTCTGACAATTTTTCTCTGAAGCATGTAAAGAGCTTCTGCAATCTTTCCTCTTTGTTCCGGGAATGTTTCTGCCAGGGCATCCTGAACTTTTTCACATACTTCTTCAACCTGGCTTTCCCGAACAGCCTTGTCGGCATTCTCAATTGCTTTTCTCATATCCTCTTCAGCCATTTCATAAACAGCCGACACTATCTCCTCAGGCACTGCGCCAGATACATATTCAAATTTCGGTTTTCCAACTTCTTTAACAATGCCGTCAATAAAATCAATGAGCCGAATAATTTCCTTATGGCCTTTTTTAATAGCGTCCATCATGACTTCATCAGGAACCTGATTAGCTCCGGCTTCAATCATAACTATCTTTTCCCTGTCAGCAGAGAGAGTGACATACATATCACTTTTTGCCCTCTGCTCAGTAGTTGGATTAATAACAACTTCTCCATCCACAAGTCCCAGAATTACGCCTGCTATTGGGCCGTTGAAGGGAATGTCAGATATGCATAATGAAATAGCTGTACCCAAAATTGCAGCGAATTCAGGTGAATTATCCTGTTCAACTGACAAGACAGTATTTGCAATGGTCACGTCATTGCGCAGATCTTTCGGAAAGCGAGGTCGCATTTGTCTGTCAATGACACGAGCAGTCAGTATTGCTTTTTCAGTTGGCTTTCCTTCACGTTTAATAAATCCGCCAGGAATTTTACCAACGGCGTAGAGCTTCTCTTCGTAATCCACACTTAACGGAAAAAAATCAATTCCTTCTCTGGGTTCTTTTGATGCTGTAACTGTAGTCAACACAACAGTATCTCCATAGCGAACAAGTGCTGAACCATTAGCAAATTGCGCCAATTGCCCTATTTCAACAGAAACAGGTCTGCCAGCAACATCAATAGTATACACTTTTTTCATATATCGTAACTCCTTTTCTCCCGGTTCCTGTAGTTATTTTGCCTCAGATATAAAAAAATCCGAAAGCAAAAACTACCAGGTCAGGACAAAAGATCAGGGAACAGGAAACCTTTACGGCATCCTCTTCGCTGAACTTCTGTTGACCATGACCTACAGGAACGGGATTATTTTTTATTTTGTTTTAATAACTTGAAAGGGCGGAAAACCGCCCTAACACTTTACTTTCTAAGCTCAAGCTTTGAAATGATTTCACGATATCTTTCGATATCTTTCTTCATAAGATAATTTAGAAGACCTCTTCTTGCACCAACCATTTTCAAAAGACCACGACGTGAATGATGGTCCTTTTTATGAACTTTAAGGTGCTCAGTAAGGCGATTGATACGCTCCGTCAAAAGTGCGATCTGCACCTCAGGAGAACCTGTATCACCTTCATGAATTGCATACTTTTGTATAATTTCTTGTTTCTTTGCCTTGTCCATAGTACTACTCCTTTCTCTAAATTGCCAAATGCCCAGTAAGTGGCCGGAGTAACCAGTAACCGCGCATTTGGTTCAAATACTAAATTATTTTAGCACAGAAATAATTTCATGTAAAGCAATTAAAAGTATTGTTTTCTTATTTGTTCGATAACCTCATTCGAAAAAGTAAATTCCACCCCTAAGAAGGTTAGTGTGGAAATTACTTTTGCAAATCAGATTATTTTTTTACTTATTTAACTTCTTTC
>ERZ773359.4491-NODE-4491-length-14454-cov-575.576568_pt1 | contig 14454 bp, 14 predicted proteins | sample MGYA00374955_ERZ773359 | MGnify/ENA primary metagenome ERZ773359 (study PRJEB29098, sample SAMN04486028) | biogas fermenter metagenome | study: EMG produced TPA metagenomics assembly of the Biogas fermentation microbial communities from Germany - Plant 4 DNA1... | reverse complement strand
TTGTCATCGGTAATCGCGAGCAACGGCGCTGTGCTCATGGTGCTGATCAGGATGATGCCGTGTTCGTCGGCATACGCCCGGGCCGCCTCGAGCTCGGTGCTGGTACCGAACCCGATGACGATCTTGACGCCCTGTTCATCGAGAGCCTCGAGTTTCTCAAGTGCGACGGCGGGATCGGTCCGTGTATCCTCGAGGATCACCCTGACCCGGTAATCCGACCCGATCGAGGTAAAATAGTCGTTGATATCGCCGGCGGCCACCTCAATGGCGGCTTTGCTCTCTTCTCCACCCGCGGCATAGTCGCTGGAGAGCGGCAGAAGGACGCCGACGACGATCTCCGGCACTGCTCCGCCCTGCTCTGCAGGAGTGCTCTGTGTCACTACACCCGCAGGCGAAGACGATCGCCGCGAGAAGAATAAAAACTGAGGCTGGTAAACTCCACTTCATATATTTTCCCTCCGCTGATGTGATCATAATCGTTCTGCTTTGATATCGCAAAGGATTGCGATTAAATGAGGATACAGCAATTTCAGCAGCGTCAGATAGTCGTAATTCTCGTATGAGGGCAGAACCCGGAAGAGATATGTAGTTCAGGATGAAACGGCTGCATCCAGAAGAGAGGGGAGAGAAGAGGGGGTAAAATAGTGGGCTGTTCCAAAGAAGGGTTACTCCCCCTTATCGAGCAGGTCCGACGGCCCCATCTGCACATCCACGTCGACGCCGGTCTCGATGCTCTTGACCGCCTCCTCTACGGTTTTGACCACATCACGACCCGGGATCTCGCCGAGAATATCCTCCGGCGGCAGCTCCGCACCCTCCGGGACCTCTGCAGTCTCGGCCGTGGCGCCGAGGTACTCGGCGGCCTGCTTGACGACGCTAGAGAGCTCGAACGGGAAGATGATCTTCGTCGCCTGGCCTTCGGCCATCTGCTTTAGAGCATCGAGAGAGAGGACCGTGATTGCCCGCTTATCAAGCGGTCGGGCCCCGACCGAGAGGATCCGCAACCCCTGGGCTTCCCCTTGCGCCTGCAGGATACGCGACATCCGCTCGCCCTCGGCCCGGAGGATCTTGCTCTGCCGCTCACCCTCGGCCTCCAGGATGATGCTCTGTCGATGCCCTTCGGACCTGAGGATCGCCGCACGCTTCTCGCCGTCGGCACGAAGGATCGCGGCGCGCCGCTCACGCTCGGCCGCGGTCTGCTCGGTCATCGCCTGCTTGACCGCACCCACCGGGTCGACCTCCTTGATCTCCACCCGCTCGACCTTGACACCCCAGGCATCGGTCTCCCGGTCCAGGATGTCACGGAGACGGGTGTTGATGATGTCCCGGTTGTAGAGGATCTCGTCGAGTTCCATATCGCCGATGATGCCCCTAAGACTCGTCTGCGCCAGCGCCACCGTCGCCGCCCGGTAGTTCGTCACCTCGAAGTAGGCCTTCTCGGGATCGATAACCCGAACGTAAACGATCGCATCCACGTTCGTCGGTGAATTGTCCTTCGTGATCACCTCCTGCCGCGGGACATCCATCACCTCTGTCCGGAGATCGAGTTTCTTGACCACCGTGATCAGCGGGACCACCCACCGGAACCCGGGGTTCATCCTCCCGATGTACCGGCCCAGGCGGATCTGAAGGCCCTGCTCATACGGCTGGATGATCACCACGCCGCGGGCAAAGATGGCGACGATGATGATGATCAGAAAGATTGTAATCAGACCGGTCCACGGAATCTCTCCACCAAAAAGCATCTCATGTAACCTCCCTCACGACAACATGCACCCCTTCGGATCGCACGACGATAACCTTTCGGCCGACCGGGATCACTCCCGATTCAGATCGAGCGCTCCACTCCATGCTCCCGAGCCGCACCTTCCCCGCGAGTGTCTCCGGGTCGACCGGCGCGACCACAGTTCCCTCCAGACCAACGAGTGAGTCCCGCGAGAGGGTCTTTGGTGGTTCGTGGCCGGGCGTGAGACGACCGTAGAGCCATACGGTGATGGAGGCCGCCACGATTGCCGCAAGAACTCCGACAACGAGGGCGATAGGAGAACTGAGAATATCGACACCGAGAAGAAGGAGGATCCCGAGGATGATCAGGACTGTCGCAGGAACCGCAACAAAGAACCCCGGTTGGTAAGCCTCGACCAGGAGCAGCACCGCCCCGAGCACGATGAGAAGCCAGCCGAGAGCGATCCCCTCTACAAGCATGAGGGGGAGTTGACGTTGGGCTATAAAAGTATGCTGAAGGGCCGGCTCAGCCGAGATCCATCACCGGCGTGATCCGGGACGGCACGACCCGCTCAATCTTGAGCGGAACGCCGCCGGGCGTGGCGATCCGGATCAGGAACTTCTCGCCGGGCTCAAGCGGCCGGGAGGGATAGATGACCAGATCGAACCGTTCCCCTGGTTCGAGGAGCGTGTCGTCATCCGCCTCCAGAAACGGGATCGTGTGCCCCATTCGAACAATTGTCCAGTTCCCGGGCCATACCGGCGCACCAGCAGTCCGTTCAAGACGCTCGGCTCCTCCGAGGGTGACGACCTCGACCACGGCACGGCCGATATCGACGCTCCTCATATCACCGATGAAGAGACTGACGCTGCAGGAGACCGCCCCCATCCGTGACGGGTCGGGCCGGTCGCAGAGAAGGTCGACACCGTTGATGGAGCGCTCAGCGAGCGCATACCCGTAGACCCCGCCAGAGAGCATCAGGCATCCTTCATTCTCCTTCACGGCCGAGTAGACAAGGCCCCCGGTTGATCGAGGGGAGCATTCAGAGCATGAACTACAAGCACAGCAAAGATGACCACCACGATGCAGAGGATCACCCCTTCGAGCACCGAAAGACCGCCGTCTGCCGAATCCATACTGGATCCTCGTCTGCAGGAGATATATACCCCTGCGTTACGCCCCCGGGCCGTACCGGGCGAAGAACGCCGGGGCCCCGAATGAGATCCAGGCACCGGCGACGGCGGCCCGGATGTACTGGAGAGCATACGCGCCAGGAGCGGGATCCGGCGAGATAAGGAGGCCTAGCCCAAACCAGATCGCCCCTATAACCATGATGCCGAAAGCGTAACCCAAGAAGCGAACCGATCCGTCTTCGGCGGAGCAGAGACTCCACCGGTGACGGTCTACGGCAGCGCCTGCTGCAAATCCAAAGAAAAACCCGGATACTGCGAGCGTATCCCAGAGGGAGAGAGGATCGATAGGCTCTCCCGACCGCTCAAGCGCTCCTTCCGACCAGAACGCAGGCACCTCCCAGTCCCCGACGGAAAGAAGAGCGGCAAACGGGATAAGAATAAGGACGATGGAGGCGGCAAACGCCACAAACACCTGCCAGGGAGTGGAGAGCGAGGCGATCCGGCGGGCAACCGGTCTTTCCAGGGTAAGGAACCCGATAAGGATAAGAAAACCGATTATCCAGCCCCCGATAACGTCGGTCGGATAGTGGACCCCAGAGACGATCCGGGACGCGCCGATCAGAAAGATCATCACGAATGCAAAGGCTGATAGCCACCATCTCCGGGCGTCGGCGGCGAGCAAACCCCAGAGCGTCGCAGCACCCAGAGCGTGCCCCGACGGCAGCCCGAACGAGGCCTGGCTCTCGTACGCCCGGATCTCCGGGCTCACCCAGTAGGGGCGGGGGAGATGGAACGCGATCTTGAGAGCCTCATTAAGCCCGCCCGAGATCCCCATGAGGAGACCGAGACGGAGCCCAAGACGCGGGTCCCAGCACCAGTACAGTATCGAGACGACCAGCAGGTAGAACTCAGACCGCCCAAGAAAAGAGAAGACCAGCGCAGGCTCGATGAGCCATGCGGCCTGGGTCTGAAGCATCTCGATGATCGCAATCTGGATATCGGTCATGAGCCGGGTGCATCACCTCAGATATCAACGCTCGCGAGCAGCTGGGGCATCGCCGCTGCAATCCCGTTGATGATGAACTGGATGGCGATAGCAAGGACGATGATCGCCATAAGCTTTGGGACGACCCGCAACCCTGCTTCCCCGATGAGGGCAAAGATCCGGGGTCCGTAGAGCATCCCCACGTATGAGATGCCGAGAGCCACGATGATCCCCGCAAAGACGGCAACCGTGCCGAGAATCCCTTCCGGACCCGAAGCGAGCAGGATCACCGTCGTGATCGTCCCCGGGCCGCACGAGAGCGGAAAGGCCAGCGGGACGATGGAGATGTTCTCCAGGTTCTCGCGCGAGTAGGTCTCACCCTTTGTGCCGAGCATCCCGGTCGCCACACTGACCAGCAGGATACCGCCGGCAATCTGGAACGCCGGGACGGTGATATTGAAGATCGAGAAGACCAGTTGCCCTGTGAGGGCAAAGAAAGCAAGCACGATGAAGGCAATCTTCAGCGAGGTCTCGATGACCCTGGTACGCTCTGCCCGCTCCATCCCCTCGGTGAGCGCCGTGTAAACAGCGATCGTGGAGGCGGGGTTCATAACCGCAGTGATCGACGCGATCGCGACCAGACTAAAACTAAAAAAATTGATGAAATCCGTTATCAGGTCCATACGGGCAGATCACCTTTGAGATTGGCGTATGAGTCGGGGTGTATACGAACCTTACGGTTCACCGTTTGAGCCATTCTCGGGAACATGGACCGCAGGAAACGCATCAAGGAGTTCTCGTGTCAATTCAGCCCCAAGCGAAGGCCGGATAGACTCGAGCCAGAGAAAGAATCCCGCCATGTGAGGCGTCCGCCGGCTCTCGAACTTAAACCCCCCCGTCCGGCTCGGGACCATCTTGAGGTATTCCTTCTTGTTGCGTGTCCGTAAATAAATGATCGGCCGGTACTCTGGAATGTTCACCGCGAGGACAACCTTTGAGAACTGGCTCTGGATAGCATCGGGATCGTATGTCTTTCCTTTGATCCGGATAGGGTACCGCGCATCGAGCATCCTGACGGCGGAGGGATACAACCCGCCGAAGAGGACTTTTTTTACGATCGGCGGGATCTCGTCCGGTGCGCCGAGTTCCCCTACACCCTTCTTCGAGGTGACCGCGGCGATGATGCTCTGCATCCTCTCGTCGTGCAGTTTCTTGTAGTCAAATGGTCGGCGTGGAGGGATATCGTCGATCGATATCAGTTTCTCATGCCGTATCTTGCGGGGCGGGCTTCGTTTGAGGTCCCGGGGGCGGATCAGGGCCTTTAGGTTCTCGCAGGTCGGAGTGGTGAGGAGGACGTTGTCGGGTTCCCGGAGGAGACGGCGGACGACGGCCGTCCGGGAGATGTCGACGGAGGAGATCAGGAGAAACGGGACGGTCGGCTGCCCATAGAGGTAACCGAAGAGTTGCTTTTTGTAGCGGATCTCCGCCTCGAACTCCTTTAGGTCGGCAGGAGAGGTGATGATCTCTCCAAACGTCAGTGCTCCTGTATGGTCGACGAGCACAAGATCGACCTCGGCGAGGTCCTGGCCGTTTCCCCGGACCTTGATATCCCCGATGTTCGAGTAGAGCAACCCGTTCTGGCCGAGTTTCGCGCGCCGGACCTTGGACGGCCCGTCGGCGCCGCGGGCCACGACTGAGAGGATAAGGTCGGTCTGCAGCGATAGGTCGAGGATCATCTCATAGGCGATCGCCTCAAACCACCGTCCTTCGGCGGTTCGCATCTCGGGAATATCCTCTGAGAAGAGTTTTTTTCTGTCAGCGGGGCGCAGGTGGCGTAGCGCTCTCATAATGATCGCCCGCGTCGGCTGAAGCGAGCTGAAATTTTTGCCGAGCCACGAAATCATCTGTAACATTCGTTCCACACAGCTTGGGTATTGTTATCGTATTGGGGGACCGGATATGGGTCAGAGCACTTCCTGACAGGAGAGTCTATCATCGAGTGAGTGCTCATAGAGTTTCCGGTCTCCAGAACTATGAAATTACGCATGGTCCCACCCCCCCGCGAGGATCTTCGTTACGCCCGGCCCCACGGTGGACTCCGGGTGAAGCAGGGCCAACCCGGGCAGGAAAAAGAGAGGATTCGGTGCCACGGGGTGAACTTCCGCCCCCGGTGAACTACGTACTCGTAGCGGAACGCCTTGATGACAACCTCTCGCCGATCTCATCGACGCTGACGACCCGGGCAGGGTGGGTTTCGATGAGAGAGCCCGCCCGGTTCCGCCGGAAGTGTCCCACGATCTTGATCAAGACGGGGGTGGCCTGGATCGGGAAACCAAGTACCGCACGGGAAATTGAGAAAATGTCTGCTTCAACGCTCCTCCCTAGCCCCGGCATAAAACCTTTTGATGGCGCAGGGCGATAGATCTTGGAGACAACCATCACCCCACGGGGTTCCGAGGAGAGCATGGGACAGAATAAGATCTATATCATCGGCCACAAGCAGCCCGATACCGATAGTATCTGCAGCGTCATCGGCTACGCCGAGCTTCGCAACCGCGCCGAGCCCGGGAAGTACATCCCCGCCCGATGCGGTGAGGTGAGCCCGGAGACACAGTTCGCGCTCGAGACGTTCAATGTTGAAGCGCCGGTCTATGTCGCGAGCGTCGAGCCCACCGTATCGGATATACCGCTCGATACCCGGAGCGTCCGCCAGGACGTCCCGACGATCGACGTCGCCGCCCTGATGGACACGTACGATATGCGAAACATGCCGATCACGGACGAGAACAACACTCTGGTCGGTCTTGTGAGCGAGTACGGCCTTGCCCGGGCCTATGTCAGAAAGAACCCCCGGGAACAACTCTCGCTCGTTCCGATGCCGCTTGAGACACTCGCCCGTATCCTGGATGCCCAAATAGTCGTCCCGGCGCACGAGATGCTCCAAGAAGGCCGGGTCTACACCGTCATCGACGCCCTGCACGTCACCCTCTCGCGGATGACGCCAAACGACATCGCGATCGTCGGGGACAACGAACCGGCGCAGCTTGCCCTGATATCGGCGGGCGTCGCCGCACTCATCATCGCCGAAGGGGCACCGGTGGGCGAGCGGGTGATCACTGCCGCCCGGGCAAGGGGAGCCTCGATCCTTGTAACGACACTAGATGCATTCAGTGTCGGCAAGATGATCAGCCTCTCTCTACCCGCGAGCATGATCATGGAGACCGATATCCCCATGGTCCGGATGGAGGACTCGCTTGAGTATGCAAAGAGCGTCGTCTCGAACTCCAAGTTCAGGACGGCCTGCGTCGTCGGCGACGGGCAGCAGCACATAGGGCTCATATCCCGGACGACGCTGATGCAGGACGTCCAGAAATCGGTGATCCTCCTCGACCACAACGAGTACTCACAGGCCGTGGACGGGATCGAACAGGCGGACATCCTCGAGATCATCGACCACCACCGGCTCGGAGCAATCTCGACTCTGAAACCGGTGCGGTTCCTCAACGACCCCGTTGGATCGACCTCGACGATCGTCACGAACAAGTTCATCGAGGCCTGCGTGGAGCCCACGCCGTCGACCGCCGGGCTCCTCCTCTCCGGAATCCTCTCGGATACGATGGTGATGAAACTCTCGACGACCACGCCCGCGGACATCCGGGCGGTCGACTACCTCGCGGAGATCACCGGGGTCGACCCTGCCGAGTTCGGGCCGGAACTGATCCGGAAGGGCATGGACCTTGACGCCCTCCCAAAGGAGGAACTCCTCACCCGGGACATGAAGCGCTACAACCTCTTTGGGAAGAGCATCATGGTCTCGCAGGTGATGGCGTCGTCGTTTGCCTTCGCAGAGACCCATGCCGATGAGATCCGGACGGAACTCGAGCACCTGCGGACGACGCTGGGGGTCGATTGCTTCTTTGCCCTCTTCACCAACGTCTTTGCGAACGCAAGCGACCTCTTTGCAGCCGGCGACGAGGCCTGCATCGCCAAACTGGACCTGCGGGACCAGCCCGTTCGACTCGAGGGCGTCATGTCCCGGAAAAAAGATTTTATTCCGAAGTTCGGGCAGATGTTCCGGCAGCTCTAGCCGCCGGAAGGGATCACTCCTTCTTTTTGAGCACCCCGGCAGCATAGCGGGCGAGAGGATAGATGCCATCGGTCGAGGGGTGGACCTCGACGATATCATCAAAGTCGTCGACGGTGATCCCACGCTTCATCAGGTAGCCGAGGTAGGAGAGGAGAGCCGAAGCGCCGGGGGCAGCTGCGGCGGCCCCGATGAGCCGGCCGCTTTCGGGATCGACCCGGACCTGGGCAAACCCTGCCCAGCCGCCGGGAACATCCCAGAACGATCCGGGACCGGCGGGGGCGGGTGCCGAGAGAGTGACGCAGCCGTCGCTGGATCCGGCCGTAGCGAACGCGTAGTCGTAGCGGAGACTCAACGCCTGGGGGATCCCGGAGTAGTCCATGACCGTATCGTTGCCGAGGATGTTCTCGGCCGCAACCACGCCCTCCCGCCGTGCCGCAGGGGTGAGATACGGCGGGCCGATAACATCGCCGGCGGCATAGACTCCCGGCACACTCGTCCGCATCCGTGAATCAACGATAACGGAGCCGTCCGGACGCTTATCAAGGCCCTGGAGCGATTCCGAACGCGGGACGAGCCCGGTGGCAAGTAGGACGGCATCGGCGGCCAGTTCTTCTCCGTCGGCGAGGAGGACCGATCGGACCCGGCTCCCGCCCTCGATACTCCGTGGAGCAGTATGTTCACGGATGCCGACCCCGGCAAGGTCACGCAGCACTGCGGAGCGCATCTTTTGGTCGAGATCGCAGAGCAGCCCGCGCCGGGCGACGATCTCGACGTCCGATCCAAACGCCCGGAATATGTGGGCAAACTCCGCCGCCACCACTCCACCGCCGATGATGACCAGGCGCCGGGGAAGATCGGGCATTGCAGAGAGTGTCTGGTAGGTATAGACGCCCGAGAGGCTGGTGCCGGGGATATCGGGGATTGCCGCGCGCGACCCGGTGGCCGCGAGAACCGCGTCAGCCCGGATCTCCTCGTCGTCGATGAAGACCCGGTCACCCTCCAGCCGGGCCTCGGCGCCGTAGACGATCTCGACTCCCGCCCGGCGGGTCTCGGCTTCGAGGACCGAGGAGAGTTTCTCCTGGATCTCGCTCATCCTCCGTTTGAGCATAGGGTAGGAGAGGGTCGGGACCGAGTCGAGGATACCGAGGTCTTTTTGTGTTTGGGCGTACTCAAGGAGCCTTGCTACGTCGTTTAAGGCACAGACAGTCATGCAGCGATCATGGAGACACTGCCCCCCTATCTTGCGCTGCTCGATGAGCCGGACCTCCTTGCCGGCCTGTGCAAGGCGCATCGCACCGAGCCTTCCCGCGGGTCCGCCGCCGATGACAACGAACATAACCAATCCTTACAGAAATTCGACGCCCTCGTCCATCGGCATCGAGAGAATCTCGCCGGTGAACCCATTGACCTCAACGATCTTACTTCCACCCCGCACCTGCCAGACCGGCACGTAAACCACCTCAAGATCGACTTTGATATCGTTCCGGTCGGGTTTGAGGGTCTTTTCCTCGTAAAAGATCGCATCCCCCTTTTCGTAGCGGAACCGCACCCGCTGGGTGAGTCGATCGACGACATCGCGGATAATCTGCTCCTCCACATCCTCCCGCAGGAGCCGGGCAGGCACTATCTCGGAACCAAACGGGACCGGAATGCGCTTGATGTCCCGGGGATCAATCTCCATCTTGAGCCCGTTGATGGCGTTGATGGCACCGGATCCTTCGGACTCAAAAGATACCAGCCGATCCTTCACCTCACGCTCGCCGGTGCTCGTATAATGGTAATTCCAGTACGGGATGAACCGGCACTTCGCCGACCCGTGCAACCCGGCGATGCCGCAGGCACGCTTTTCGGTGACCTGGAGGGGGAGGTGAGGCAACATGGGCCCCTCCTCCGGCTCCTCTCCCCCGACTGCAGGGGCAGTCTCCTCCGGCCGGGCCTGCTGCACCGGCGCAGCCAGCACAGGATGGTCGAAGTCGAGGACCAGGCTCTCTCCGAGCACCTCCGCAAGAACAGCCTCTCCCGCGTATCGGGCGAACTCTTCCGGACCCCACTGGATGCAGTCCTCTGTCCGAACCGCCGGATTGAGGGTGAAGAGCAGTTTCAGGCAGACCGGGTCTTCATCCCCGGTGTAGAGATGATATGTCATCGAATCAAAGTACTCGATCATCTCAGGGTCATCAGAGCAGAGCACCACCAGAGGGGCCCCGTTTCCAACAGCAGAGAAATCCAGTTCCGGCGGCACCTCGAGGTCCTTGATCTCGTAGGAGGCCGCAGCGAGGATCCGCTTCAGTACGTTCCGGGCTTTTTCCCGGGTCCCACTCTCCATTCATCGTACAATATTGCAGGGAGATAGAACAAGTTTTCCCTTTCAAGCCGGTCCGCAGGATAAAGGTTGTACATGACCGATAATCAAAAGCGACGGGAGATGCCCTGGAAAGGGATTTGGAGATTCAAAGGCATCTATTTACACCGAAACTGAGTGGTGGGAGGTGCCCCTGGCCGCTCACTCGGTCTCCGGTGAGAACCGCCGTGGTTCCGCCAAACTCCAGTCCACCGGATTCTCTATCGATGCACCGCACGCGCCGGCCAGGCAGCATACCTGGGATGCCGACCCGGCATCCGGGGGATACAAAATAGGCAACCCTTTTTCACCTGACAGGCAAGAGATCTGGTAATGCATGTCCCCCTGAAGTTCACCAATCACCGCATCGAGGAGTACGCGCTCAGGGTGACCTACCGCCCGGAGGAAGACTCCGGGATGATCATCTACAACCTCTCGCTCATCGAGAGCCGCGACCTCGAATTTGCGCTTGCCACGATAAAAGAGGCACACCAGGCAGGTATCACCATCAGCGACCGGATCCGAGTCGCAGAGCCGGGGGAGCAGATCGGCGGCTACATCGTGCCCGACGGTCGGCACGCCATCTGCACAATGTGCAGCATCACGCTCGATGCCCTCCTCCTCCAGCGCGGCATCCCGCTCAACCCGATCGGGGGTGGGATCGTCGAGGTCATCGGGAGGGTACCCCAGCGGTTCACGAGCATGATCCTCTACCGCGACACCACGCTCGATCCCCTTGAGGTCCTGATCTCCCAGGAGGCCACATCGATCCTCGGCGTCATGCACCACGGGAGCGGCAACATCCTTGCAAACATACGCGAGTGCCACATGGAGGCAGAATCGCTCATGGAGACGGTGCTCGACGAACTCGCAGCCATAGGGTTCTCCGGCATCCTGGATATCGGCGCCCCGAACGTCCCGCTGCTCGGCGTCCCGGTGAGCCCGCAGTATGTGGGCGTGGCAATCGTCGGGGGCACGAACGCGATGGCGGCCGTACGGGAGGCAGGGCGGCCGGTCGTGACCAAGGCGCTCAAAGGCCTGATCGATATCCGGGATATGGGCTACCTGGACGATTACTGACCCGTAGCCCTCGCCCATTCCGTGACGCTGGTGATGTGCCGCCGAACAAACGAGACAAGCCCCGCGGACTCCGAGTAGAGGGCCGAAGGCTGCTCGTCGCTCGACCCCGTCCTCGTCCAGAGGAGCGCCCGGGCATTGTCCACCAGGAAGACACCAGAACCCTCGTAGGGTAGCGGTTTTCCGGGTACAGAACAGGTCTCGCGCAGTTTGGCGAGGGGAAGGCCATGAACCCTGAATCGGAACGGCTGCTCGCCCTCCCAGCACTCGGTGATGATATCGATCTGCGCGGAGTCGGGGACCGTATCCAGCAGTGCGAGGACACCCTCACGGAGGAGGTCCCATGTCGCGAGCACCTCCACACTCCGTTCTGCGCTCTGAAACATCTCGGCAAGGCGGGTTCTGATGTTCTCCTCGCCATAGATGGTCCAGACCAGTTCCCGGTTGCCGCGCCCCTCCCGCTCTTTCTCCCGATAGATCGTATCAAGGGCAGCCCGGGCGCTCTCCGCATCTCTCTCGATCCGGATCATCAGGTTGCGGACTCCACGGTCAGGCGGGACCGCATCGAACCGCTTTGGCGTGGTGTGGGAGACGTTGACCAGTTCCTTCTGGATAAGCCTATCGAGGACCGGGTAGACAGAAGCGCGTGGAACCCCGGAGGCCTCATGGATCTCTGTTGCGGTTGCACCGGTCATTCTGAGTAGTCCAATGTATACAAGGGCCTCATATCTTGTAAGACCCAGAGATTTCAGAGATTCAACCAGATCGTTTGGAACACCCCAGGCTGTCCTCATGCCATTAAACATATACGTTCAAACAATAAATGTTGTTGCTAAAATAACAACAAGGTGAAGAGATGCGTTGGCACTACATTCCGGTATTGATGCTTCTGCTGGCGTTCCTGGCCATGCCGGGCGCGGCGCAGGGCGTTAAATACCTCTACGGGAGTCCAGATCTATCAGCAACGATTGCCGGTACGAATGAGTTCGCACCGGGCGCTGAGACCGGTCTGACCGTTGTCATATCAAACAGCGGCCTGAATACTCACAAGATCGTCGGATCATCACTCGTCACCCCCGATGATCAGCCGAATACTGCAAAACTGGTCACTGCAGCGCTCAAGAGCGGGGATGCCCCATTCACCATCAAGACCGATCCGCAGTTCTTAAGCGACATCAGGGGCGGCGCCGCCGCGACCGCCACCTTCAACGTGAAGGTGAAAGACTCTGCAGAGCCGGGCACCTACGTGCTGCCCCTTGAGTTGACCTACACGTATCTGCGCGAGGCGGAAGAGTACGGAAGCGACCTTCTCCGGTACAATTACCAGAAGAAGACCGTGACCCTGCCACTTGAGGTGCGGGTGACACCCGATCTCCAGGTCGAGGTCCTCGATATACGCACCGAGTCGCTGAATGTCGGCACGGAGGGCTACGTCTACCTGACCCTGCGGAACGCCGGGCACGATACTGCGAACAACGCTATCGCGAAGATCACAAGAAACGGCGCAAGCCCGCTCATTCCCACCGACGGCAGCGCTTATATCGGGAGGTTCGAGCCCGGAGATACGGTTGATGTAAAGTTCAAGGTATCGGTCGCAAACAGCGCCGAACCGCAGTCCTATCCGCTCGATGTCGCGGTCACCTACGAGGACTACGAAGGGGACACCGTAACCTCCCGGTCAACAACGATCGGTCTGCCCGTCGGCGGCAAGATCGCCTTTGAGATAGTCTCACCGAAATTGACCCTCAGTCCGGGCAGCAAGGGAGTCCTCGAGGTTACGTACAAGAACACCGGAGACGCACCGGTCTACAACGCACAGGCCCGGATCAGTGCCGTCGATCCTTTCACCAGCAGTGACGACACCGCCTACCTCGGCGACCTTGCCCCGGGTGAGACCGCGACGGCACGGTTCGAGGTGAACATCGATGGTGACGCCACCGTGAAAGAGTACGGTATCGACTCCGAGATCCGTTACCGCGACGCTCTCGACAACAGCAAGATCTCGGACACCATGAAGGTGACCGTCGCGCTCAAACCGCGGGAAGGCACTATATTTACAAATCCGGTCTTCCTGATCGTTATTGCGGCTGTCATCATCGGAGCTGGGTATTATATATTTGTGTACCGTAAGAAGAGGTGATGAACGGGTACTGGAACGGGCCTAAACCGGAGCCGCAGGTGAGAACGATCGAAGAGATGCGAGAGGTTCTTGCTGACCCCGGCTGCACCTCCGATCAACCCCTCTATTTTATGTACCGGGATCTCGCCAGAAACGAGAGCGATCGGGAGTGGCTCCGGCAGCACCACGTCCGTTACGATATCACCGTCATTCCTGCCCGGACCCTCTGCGGGGAATATGTCAAGACAAAGGGGCACTACCATACCGAGAACCCTGCAGGGGCACCTTACCCGGAGATCTACGAGGTGCTTTTGGGGACCGGGCACTTCCTCCTCCAGACCAGGAACGCCGACGATGTGGTGATGATCGAGGGCACCCCCGGTGACAAGATCCTGATCCCGCCGGGATACGGCCATGTGACCATCAATCCGGGGACGGAGGATCTCGTGATGGCAAACCTCGTCTCATCGGAGTTCGCAAGCGACTACGGTCCCTATGCAGACCTGCAGGGCGCCGCCTACTACGAGATGGAGGGTGGAGCGCTCGTGAAGAACCCGCGCTATCCCGATGCTCCCCCGGTGCGTTACTGCAGCCCGGTGGAGGTCCCTGATCTTGGGATCGAGAAGGGAGTCGGGCTCTACGACCTGATCGGGCGGCCCCGGTCGGTCGCGTTCTTAAACCACCCCGAGCAGTTTGCGGAGATCTTCGCCGACGTGACCGGCGGATGCCTGGTGATGAGGTAGAGGGAAAACGGACGGTTTTCCCATCCTCCATTAATCCAATTTAGTTGCCGCCCGGAGATCCCAGATGTTCTGGATTTGAGAATAGTGCTCTGAGTGATGTTCTTCAGTTTTAGGATTGTTAAGCCTGGTAGTACATTTACATCTCAAATTTGACCCCTTTGACGACATGATGAACCCCGTGCACGGATTTCATGGGGATATCACAAATGGGGGTGGGGTTTCAGGGGAGGGGGGAGCATCCCC
>ERZ773359.4486-NODE-4486-length-14495-cov-10.037119_pt1 | contig 14495 bp, 13 predicted proteins | sample MGYA00374955_ERZ773359 | MGnify/ENA primary metagenome ERZ773359 (study PRJEB29098, sample SAMN04486028) | biogas fermenter metagenome | study: EMG produced TPA metagenomics assembly of the Biogas fermentation microbial communities from Germany - Plant 4 DNA1... | reverse complement strand
TTTGATATCGTTGTGCCGGATGAAAAACGTAAGTTCACCAACAGAGCTTAAGTTTCGAATTTAAGGTTTAAGGCGTACATCAAAATTGTAAGGAGCATAGCAGATGGGAAGAGTACAAGATAAAACGGCCTTAGTAACCGGTTCCGCGCAAGGCATGGGCTATGCGATTGCCCGTTGCCTGCTGGAAGAGGGTGCTAAAGTCATGATTAACGACATTAACCAGGCGAACATTGACCGGGCGGTAGACGAGCTGAACAAGGAGTTCCCCGGTCGGGTCATTGGGAAACAAGCCGATGTGTCTAACAAAGCACAAGTCCAAGAAATGATCGACGAACTTGTTAAGACCTGGGGAACGATTGATATTTTAGTCAATAATGCAGGCGGCAGCTTGCACACCCCCTACAAACTCGAAGAGATCGAAGAAAAACACTGGAACCTGGTTTTGGATGTTAACTTAAAAGGCTCCTTTTTCACCTGCCAATCTGCTATTCCCTACATGGCCAAAGCCGGTAAGGGTGCCATTGTGAATATGGGCGCCCTGGCCGGCCACTGGCGGGCTTCACTGGCTGGTGTCCAATACACGGCAGCCAAAGCAGGAGTAGAAGGCTTAACCCGCCAGCTAGCTTATGACTGGGGTCAGAAGGGAATCCGTGTCAACTGTGTGGCGCCGACGGTAACCATTACCGGTGACCGGATGAAAGGGCTATGGGAAGACAAAGGTGAAGAAGAAAGAGAAAAAATCGTGGCCAATATTCCGCTCAGACGGCTGAGTACTCCGGACGAAATCGGCAAAGCCGTAGTATTTTTAGCTTCTGATGAAGCCAGCTACATTACGGGAATCACCTTAGATGTGGTTGGCGGGCGTTATTTGCGATAAAGACAGAAAAGAGGGGTATAGGATGGATCGAAATAAGGGTTATGTCCTTCTTCCCCAGCCGATTGAGGAAGAAGCCCGGAAAATGCTGGAGGATGCAGGTTTAGAGGTGGTGGTGGCACCGGATCCGAAACCGGAGACGGTTGCTCCGTTGATGAAAGACGCCAAAGCAATCGTGCTGCGGACCGGGATTTATATAGATGAGGCGTTAATTAAAGCGGCCGATGACCTTTGGACCATCTCCCGGACGGGAGGGGGCGTCGATAACGTGGATTTAAAAGCGGCGACCGAGCACGGCGTGATTGTCACTTCCAGTCTAGGGGTGAACGCCAGTACTGTTGCCGAGCACACCCTTTCTCTAATCCTGGCCCTCTTCAAGCAATTCTTCTTGATGGACCGGGAAGTTCGGAAGAACAACTTCAAGATTCGCTACAAAAACTATCCCCAAGACGTGCGGGGGAAACGCCTTGGGATCATCGGCTTCGGTCAAATCGGGCAGATTTTAGCCGACTATTTCTACCCGCTGGCTCAGACGAAAATTCTGGCATACGATCCAATGTTGCCGGATGAGGTTAAAAAGAACTTCAGTGCCACGGCAGACTTTGTTAGCCTGGAAGAATTACTAAAAGAGGCCGATGTCGTTTCCATTCATGTCCCTCTGAATGAATATACGCGGAACATGATTGCCTGGGAACAACTGAACATGATGAAACCCAGCGCCTATCTGGTGAATGTCTCCCGGGGCGGGCTCGTCAACGAACAGGACTTGATCAAGGCGTTAAAAGAAGGTGTCATCCGCGGGGCCGGACTCGATGTTTTTGAAAAGGAACCCATCGAGGAAGATAATCCCCTCCTTGAACTGGATAACGTGATCCTCACACCGCATACGGCGGCTTTGACCGACGAGTGTGTGGTCAGAATGGCGACCGAAGCGGTCAAACGGGTGATCGATCTCTTTAACGGTAATGAGCCGGAGAAGATCGCCAACCCCGAGGTTTTGAAGTTGGAAAAATGGCAGCAACTGAAGAAAAGATCGTAAACGGAGGGAAGACAGCATGGTGATCCCGAAAAAAATGCGGGCGGCGCAACTGGTCGCCCGTGGACAGATTGAAATTCGCGAGGTCGATGTTCCGGTTCCAGGCCCCGGTGAAGTGTTAATCCGGGTGGAAGCGTGTGGGATTTGCGGTACGGATGTGACGATCCGTGACCACGGGATGCCCGGTGAACCACCAATGCCTTTTACCATGGGGCATGAGTATGCCGGGGTGGTGGTCCAAGTAGGCCCCACAGTTGATGAGTTTAAAGTTGGCGACCGGGTGGCCTCGGAAGTCCATAAGGGTTGCGGTCGTTGTCACAACTGTGTGATGGGTGCCTATACCGCGTGTTTGAACTTTGGCAACCTCGAAAAAGGCCATTCCGCCAGCGGTATGACGACGCACGGCGGTTTTGCCGAATACGCCATCAAACACGTCAATACCCTCTATAAAATGTCCGACGAAATCTCTTTTGAGGAAGCAGCGATCATTACCACGGCCGGTTCCGCCTTTTACGCCATCGATGCAATGGGGGGATATCTGGCCGGTGATACGGTGGCGATTATCGGTCCTGGGCCGATCGGCCTGGCCTTGGCCCAAGGAGCGAAAGCTTTAGGTGCCGATAAGGTCATTCTGACCGGAACCCGGAAAAGCCGCCTCGAGCTGGGGAAAAAGATGGGTGCCGATTATACCGTTAATGTGCGTGAAGGTGAGGACCCGGTCAAAGTAATCCAGGAGTTGACGGGCGGGGTTGGCGCCGATGTGGTCTTTGACGCCGCTGGCGTGGGCAGTTCATTGGATGATGCTTTAAATCTAGTCCGACCGGGTGGAGCCATTGTACTAGTGGCTTTCTATGGAGCACCGGTCACCGTTGATATCAATAAGGCCGTTGTCCGCAATGTTAACCTTTATACCGTCCGCGGCGAAGGGCGTCGCAACGTTCGACGGTCCTTATCCCTGGCGGCACAGCGTAAAATCGATTTAAGACCTTTAATCACCCATGAGTTCCCCTTGAAAGACATCAATAAGGCCTTTGACACGTTTACGCAGCGGATCGATAACGCGATGAAAGTGATTGTTCTTCCCCAACACTAAAACGGGGATAAAATGCTGAACAGTTGTGAAATAAAGAAGGTTGTATAAAAAACTCCCGAACAATGTTTTGGCTATGCTTTAAATTAAGCAGTAATCCCATCGCTTTCTTTGTAACAATTCATTCTGGTATTAATCATCAGTAACAAACAAACCGCAAGGCATAGCCAATTCATTTATTTCTTTGGTTGGCATGAGAGCGCAACTGGTGAAAAGGGGGTGATGCTTAACAAAAAGACGCACGGCAGTTTGATGTTCCACTAAATCATGAGGAGGCTACAGGAAGAGAATGAAAAAAAGACGTTTGTTTGTCAGCTTAATGGTTGTCGCATTACTTGTTTGTCTATGTACAAGTCTAGTCGGTGCTGCTGCCGTTCAGCGTTATGCCTATAGTGCTAGTAACCCCGGTGGGGTCTGGTATACGATGTGTGGTGGAATCGTTAAGTTACTCAGTGAAAGATTGCCTTCCAATATTAAAGTGGACATGATCGCCAGCGGTGGTTCGGTTCTGAACACACGCCGGTTGGCTTCCGGAGAAGCGGACCTTACCATGTCCTACTCGACCCACCTTTGGGAGTGTTGGAACGGGGAAGGGATCATGAAAGGTCGTCCCAACGACAATCCGCGGATTATGTTTGAGATCTATAAGAGCGATCATTACTTTGTGACGCTGGCGAACAAAGGGATTAAAACGATGAAAGATCTGGAAGGAAAGCGCGTGGTGCTTGGTTCTCCGGGTTCTGGTTCCAGTGACAATTCCCGGTTTACCTTAAGGACCCTTGGTATTAAAGCAATCGAATCCGAGCTCGCCTTTGGTGAAGCCGCTCAAGCCCTTCAGGAAGGGAAAGTGGATGCGGTTGGGATGAGTGGTTCGCCGGCAGCGGGTATTGTTGAGCTAGCGGCCACCCGTGACATTTACATTATTCCTTTCACCGACGAAGAACTGGATAAGATCGTGGCGGCGGGGCCCTTCTTCTCCAAGGGAGTTATGCCGGCCAATACATACGATGGTCAGACGGAAGATGTCCCGGTCTTTATGTTTACTGTTTACCAAGTGGCCAGTAAAAATGTGCCGGAAGATGCGGTTTACGAAATGATGAAAGTCTGTTTCAGCCCTGAAGGCCAAGCCTATCTGGGTGCGGTCCATCCCAATTGGAAGTCGATGGGCAACAATCCAGAGTTGGTTGAAGCGTTAGGGATCCCTTATCACCCAGGTGCCGAACGTTTTTGGCGGGAGCAACAGTAAAAATTATTGGCCGAGAGGGAACAGGGGGATCCCCTGTTCCCCAAAAAAAGACGAAACAGAGATTAAGCCAGGAATTTCTGCTAGAGATACCGCTTCTTCGCAAAGGTAAAAGTATTGAGGAGGGACAGGCTTGGCCAAAAAAAGGGATAATCTTAATAAAATTTTTCAAACAATAGTCGGTGTTGTTGCTGTTTGTTTTTCCGCCTTTTATTTCTATACTGCTGGATTCGGAATCCTTTCCAGTGAGAGCCACCGGGGGATCTATTTGCTGGTCACTTTTCTGCTTAGCATTCTGCTTTACCCGGCCTGTAAGAAATACCCGAAAAGTAAAGTCTTGTACGTGGTGGACGCGATTTTGGTTGCCATGGCGTGTTCATCAGTACTCTACTGGATGTTGCAATATAAGGAATATGCAATCTACCGGGCTGGTTGGACCAACCAATGGGATTTAATCTTCGGCATCATTGTTATGATTGTTTCATTGGAAGTAACCCGCCGGGTCATGGGTAATGTCTTGCCCATTATCGCCCTTGTTATGCTTGGTTTAACCTATTTTGGACCCTACTTACCCGGGATATTCAAGCACGGGGGTATTAGATTATCGTCGATGATTGAATATTACTACTATACCGACGGGATCTTTGGGACCATTGTGAACACTTTCGCGACCTACATTGTACCTTTCCTCATCTTTGGTGCTTTTCTAAATAATACCGGGGGCGGCGACTTCTTTATGGATCTGGCCAGTTCCCTAACGGGTCATATTGCCGGCGGCCCGGCTTTGATCGCCGTCGTCAGTAGCGCTATTTTCGGCTCGATCTCCGGAAGTGGAGTCGCCAATGTGGTGGCCACCGGGACCTTTACGATTCCGATGATGAAAAAGGTCGGTTACAAACCGGAGTTTGCCGGTGCCGTTGAAGCGGCCGCATCGGCGGGTGGACAACTGTTACCTCCGGTGATGGGTGCTGCCGCCTTTGTGCTGGCGACTTTGACCCAGCAACCCTACTCGACAATTGCTCTGATCAGTTTTACACCGGCTATTCTCTACTATGTTGCTCTCGGTTTTATGGTTTATTTTCAAGCACGCCGTAGTGGACTGCAGGGTTTACCCCGAGAAGAGCTGCCCAAATTCTCCGATGTGATGAAGAAGGGTTGGTATTATCTTTTCACCATTGCGGTTGTGGTGATTGTGATCGCCATGGGCTACTCAGCACCGGCGACGGCGTTCTGGGGTTCGATTTTTGTGGTGATCTGTAGCATGCTACGGAAAGAGACCCGCTTCACTTTTGAGAAACTGATCAATACTTTACGCGAAGCCGGGACTAGCGCTTTGAGTGTGGGGGCGACGGCCGGAACTTTAGGTATTATCATGGCCAGCTTGACCTTGTCCGGATTGGGCGTGAAGTTTTCCAGCTTGATTCTCTCCGTGGGGCAGGGTAATTTGTTCCTCACCCTTGTCTTGGTCGCCTTTATTGCCACGATTATCGGGATGGGCTTGCCGACGACAGCTTCCTATATTATTCTGTCGATTCTTGCCGCCCCGTCCTTAATCCAATTGGGAATCGCTCCGGTTGCTGCTCATATGGTCTGTTTATGGTTTGCTGTGATTTCTAATATCACTCCGCCCGTCTGCGTGGCGGCCTTTGCCGGGGCAAGTATTGCCGGTGCGCACCCGATGAAAACCGGTTTTAATGCGGTACCTCTTGGGCTTTTTATGTATATTCTGCCATTCTTCTTTGTATATGAACCGGCCATCTTTGTTTACGGTCAAGAGTTAGCAGTGAGCGCTAAAATCGTCACAAGTCTATTGATTTCGATTGCATGTTTTGCGGCCGGCTTCCAAGGCTGGTTCTTCCGGAATTTGCGTGTTTGGGAACGGGCGGTCTTTTTCCTGGCTTCACCGCTCTTAGTTGATACCCGTTTCTTCACCGATTTTTTTGGTTACATTATCGTTCTTGTGATGGCAGTTTACACGTACAAAACGACGGAGCAAACCAGTAAGCCGACGATGGTTGCTTGAGGGCAAAGATAGATTGGCATTTTCGCAGCAGAGACGCAAAAAACAAGGGGGAATTGGGATGAAAACTATTACACTAGAAGAACAGCCGTTGATTAAGATCGAAAATCGGAAAGGACTATATCACCGCAACATTATCGACAAGAGTATGGGGGCGAAAAACTTCACCTTCCACTACGCCAAGATGGAAGAAGGCGGTTACGGTGTTTCCCATAGTCATCCGGAGAACGAACATTTCTTACTGGTGATCTCCGGTGAATTGGAACTGAAGAATGAAGAAGAGTCCCACCGGGTGCCGGCGGGAACAGGGATCTTTGTTTTCCCGGGCGAGGTTCATGAAGTGATCAATGTCAACAAGGGGCCAACCGAATACTTTGTGATGTATAGCCCGCCGCGGGACTAATAAAGTTACAAAATTCACCACTAAAAGTCATCAATTTATAATGATATAATCAGTTTAGCATGATCAATAAGTTTAATGTCGAAATTTGTAAAGGTACCATAAGGAGGTGGTGCGGAGAAGAAACGCTAACTGGTGGACAAATCTTAAATATCTAAAAAAGAAGGGAGAACGAAATGAAAAAGAAACTAAGTATTCTTATTGCCGCGCTGTTGGTTTGTGTTTTAGTCGTAACCATGTTATCGGGCACGATCTTTGGCGCAGCAAGAAGACCGAGCTCCTTTAAGCTGGGTATCTTGCTACCGTATACCGGTACTTTTGCTGCTGTTGCCAAGACGCAACAACAAGGGATCCTCTTGGCGGTTGACCAAAAGAACGCCGAGGGTGGGCTGAACATGCCTTGGGGTAAAGTGAAGATTGAATACGAAGATATGGATGATGAAGCTAACATCAACACCGGTGTTAGAAGATTTAGATATCTCCGTGACCAAGGTGCCCACGCCGTTGTTGGACAGACCTGGGCCGCGGTGGCTTTGGCCATTAACGAGCTAACCATCCGTGATCCATTCCCGTACTTCCCGGTGAACGTTGCACCGTTGGATTCCTATCGCAAAGGTAAAATGGGTGAAGCCACTTATGCCGCTGGTTATACCCCCTGGACCGTTGGTTACATGGCTGGCGCCGCCGCCATCAATGACCTCGGGAAAAAACGCATCTTCTACCTTGGCCGTTCCGACTCTTGGGGTTGGGATATCAAAGCCGGACTGGAAAGAGCAGTCGCCCAATATGGTGGCGAAATTATCGGCACCACTGAAGTAGCCCAGGGTACCAGTGATTTCACGACCGTACTCGAGCAAGTACGCGCAGCGAAACCGGACGTTTTCATCTCCGCGCAGTTTGGTGGGGACGCCATCTCCCTGCTGAAACAGTGCTACGACATGGGTCTGAACAAAGAAATGACCATCTTCAACAGCTTCCTCACCAACGTGGTGGCCGAAGGGTTACCGCTGGAGGCGAGAGAGAACATTTACGGAATGCACTTCTTCTACTATGACCTGACCGGTTTCGAGGATCAGGAAACCGTGAAACTGGCCAGCGAGTACAGTAAAGCTTTCCAGGATAAATGGGGTACTCCGCCGGATGCTTACGCGACCATTGCCTACATTGCCGTTCAAGAACTGTTTGCCGCAGTAGAACGTGCGGGTAGCTTTGAGCCGGCGGCGATCAAGAAAGCCATTGACGACAACCCCGAGTTTATGACGGTTAAGGGGCCGGCCCGCTGGCGCGAAGATCATGAGCCAGTTTATGAATACGCTGGTTTCCTCGTACGCGGGAAAGGACCGAAGGAAGCAAAGCATAAGTTTGATTACTTCGAAGTCGTTTCCGTGCAGGGCGGCGAAAAGGTATTCCCGCCGTTGTCAGAGTTGGGATTCTAATCTGCAGTTAAGGACAAGCCTGCTCCGGATCTTTCCGGAGCAGGTCCCTAAATAATATCCAGATTTTAAAAAGGAGTTTGCTAAGATGAACAGCAATGCAGAGATGATCATTCGGGCTGAAAACATCACCAAACGGTTCGGTGGAATGGTCGCCGTCAACAACGTAACCTTCGGCCTTGAAAAGAATGAAATCGCCGCTTTAATCGGGGCCAATGGGGCGGGTAAAACCACATTCTTTAACATTTTGACGGGTAACTATTTCCCAGAGGAAGGGAAAGTTTATTACAAAGACCAGGATATCACCGATCTTTCTCCAGAAAACCGGGTTGATCTTGGGATTATGCGGACCTTCCAATTGGCTTCTACCTTTGACAATCTTAAGGTCATCGATAATATGCGTCTTGCTTTTTACCGGGCTAATAACAAAGCAAACCTTCGTAACACCTTCTTCTCCCGGATGGATCGGATTGTTTCCGCGAAGATTGATGAGTGTTTGGAGACCTTCGGCCTGACGAAAATGGCCGACCGGCTGACCGGGAACATTTCGTTGGGAGAAAAACGGATTTTAGAGATTGCGATGGCGATCGTGACCGATCCGGAAGTGTTGCTTTTGGACGAGCCTTTTGCCGGATTAAGTGATGGGGAGATTAATGAGTGTTTGGATGTCCTTCGGCAACAGGTCGGTAAGAAGACCATTCTAATTGTGGAGCATAAGATCTCCAAAATCGAGGATTTAGTCGAGAAAGTCGGCGTTATGGTTGAGGGCGTTATGATTGCGGCCGGCGAAACCAAAGAAACCTTAAATTGTGAACGGGTCCGTCAAGAATACTGGAAGACGGCGCAGGATGATTGTTACTAATTTAAAACCAGAATAACGAAAGAACGTTTGGTTTTGTAAGAAAAGATAGGCTTTTGAAAGATTACTAATTTATGGTTTACAACAGGATTGCAGCAGGATTTTATGCAATAAACAGTAGAAGTCTCCTTAGAAGTTGATGCGGAAGCCGTCGAGTGATCAATATTTACGGAATCGTATAACACCGGGATGGCATCCCTTTGTCTCCCGCTTGTCGCTTACGATTACAGTTTCGTGGTTTGACTGAAGAACTGTATTACCTTGAGAAAATTCTTCCGAAAGACGAAGACTGCTTCACGAAGATAAAACTTCAAGGAATTTATTAACGCGAGTGGCTGATTATAAAAATGGGAAAGGCAGGTGGGACCAGAAAAGGGCTGCGCTTCGGATTTCCGATTTATTGGTCTAACGCTGAAAAAGAAAAAAATGGACAAGGATGCTCCTGATTCTACTTGTTCTTGATGATATGGGAAAATTAAGGGGGATGGAAATGGGTATGCCGAATATTGTTGAAGTCAAAAATTTGAACGCCGCATATGGTCAGTCCAAAGTACTCTTCGATATCAACCTGCACATTAAGCCCAATGAACGGGTGGCGATAGTCGGCAGAAACGGGGCGGGGAAAACCACTTTGCAAAAATGTATAGCTAGTTTGCTTCACCCGACGAGTGGGTCCGTGGTTTACGACGGAACGGAACTGGTGGGGAAACAACCCTACGAGGTAGCACGGATGGGACTGAAGTATATCGACCAAGATAAGCACGTTTTTCTCGATCTAACTGTCCGTGAAAACTTGGAACTTTCTAGTTATGCCACCGGTGATTACGAATGGGATAAAGTCTTTGAACACTTCCCGAAACTCAAGATCTTGATCGACCGGAAAGGTGCGTACTTGAGTGGGGGCGAACGGCAGATGTTGATGATTGGCCGGGCGATTCTGGGCGATCCAAAGGTGCTCTTGGTGGATGAACCGACGGAAGGTCTTGCCCCTAGTATCGTGGATGATCTTGTTACTACCTTCCATGAACTCAGCAGAGACTGCGCGATTATGACCGTCGGTCAGAACCTTTCTTTTGTTTCCCGCGTGGCTGAGCGTGTTTACGCGATGAAGGAAGGAAGGTTAGTGGCTGAGATTACGGACGAAGTCGAGATTAAAAACAACAGCTACTGTGAATACCTATAAGTCAAAAGCGGGACAATTCAACTGGAAGGAGTAGAAAGATGAAACGGTTCTTAAATAGCTGGACTGGGATAATCATTGCATTTGCTCTCCTATATTCATTAAAGGGCGTTTTGCCCGCCGCCTTCTTAACGGAAGTGGTCATCTTCAGTATATATGCGATGGGTTGTAGTTTTCTGATTGGGCGCCTTGGTCTTACTTCCTTTGGGCAACCAGCCTTTTTAGCCTTTGGCGCTTATGGGGCTGGTGTATACCTCTACTATTTTGGTCACAATTCATATGTTGCCATTTTAGTGGGGGTCCTGGTCAGTCTGGTCATTAATATGTTGGTTGGTTTGTTTATGGTCCGTTTGAATAGCTCCTATTTTACCCTATGCAATCAGGCTTTTTGTGTGGTTACCTTCTTCCTTTTCCAAAAAGCCCTTGTGAAATGGACCTTCGGTGACAATGGGTTGCTTCTGATCAGTAGAATGGATCCAACCCCCTTCATCGATCTGACGACGACCAAAGGTATATACCTGTTTGCCTTCTTAGTGGCGATTGCGGTCTGGTTCTTCTACCAGTATTTAATGAAAAAATCGGTCTTTGGCGCAACTTGTCTTTGTGTGAAAGACAACGAGCAAAAACTGCGCTTTTTGGGGTATAAAACCTTTAATATTAAATGGTTTGCTTTTGTGATTGCGAACACCACGGCTGGTCTAGCCGGGGCGATCTATACCATCTACTTTTGCATGGTGAACGCGAACATTGCTAGCGTTAACACGGCTTCGGAAGCGGTAGCCATTTCCATGCTGGGGGGCGCCGGGACGCTTTTTGGTCCCTTGGTTGGTTCCTTCCTCTTTATCGGTCTAAAGGATATTGCCAGTCAGTTTATTAGCCACTGGGAAGTGTTGGTCGGGTTACTGCTGATCATCGTGATGCTGGCTGGTGAAAAAGGGATCGTCGGTTCGCTGGAGGGGTACATTGAGAAGTTAAGAGAGAAAAGATCCCTTTCCAAGCCGGCGCTGACTAAAGAAGGGGGATTATGATTAAGATGAACATGCAATTATTAATCTCAGCAATTGTGTTAGGCTTAAGTATGTCTGGGGTCTACTTTCTTTTGACGGTCGGTCTCTCCCTTTGCTATGGTTTGATGCGGATTATCAGCCTTGACCAATTCTTCTACTATGCGCTTGGGGCTTATATGGTTTATACCATTACTTCACTGACCGGCAGCTTCTGGCTGGGGATGATTGGGGCGATGCTCGCCGTGTTGGTGGTGGCATTCGTGGTCGAAAGACTGATTAACAAGCGGGTTTATTCCAAACCAGTCATGTTCTCCATGATCCTGACCTTTGGTGTTAACTTAATGGGCGTAGGATTAATCAAGTATGTTTGGGGGTTAACGCCAAAACCGGTTGCTTCGCCGATTGCGGGACGGGTGATGATTCTGGGGACTGGGGTACCCACTTACCGCATCTTTGTGATTGCCTTAGCCATTGTCGTCTATTTCGCCGTGCAGTATTTCCTGAACAAGACCATTTTGGGAACGGCGATCCGGGCGGGGATTGATGATGCGGAAAAAGTGAAAGCGCTGGGGATTAACATTAGCCGTCTCTTTACCGTTACGTTTATCCTTTCTTCGGTTCTTTCCGCATTGGCCGGTGTGATTCATGCGCCTTTTGTTATGGTCTCGCCGGAGATGGGGATGACCATTACTGCCTTTGCCTTCATGGTCGTCATCATCGGTGGTCTCGGGAGCATCAAAGGGACCATGGTCTCGGCGCTCATTGTCGGACAGGTTGTCTCTTTAGGGGCGCTGATCTGGGCACCGCTGGCCGAAATGGCTCCGTTCCTCGTCATGATCATTATTCTGCTGATTAAACCGACCGGATTATACGGCAGTAAACTGATGCACCGTTAATGAACGCTTTTCAATCTTAAGCTCAGGAAGTTCTATAATATAACAGTAAAAAAGCCTAAAAACTAGTGATTGAGGAAGTGGTTAAAACGAAAGCGATGGTTTTAAGGGAATTTACCAAACCCTTGGCGTTAGAGGAAGTAGACAAACCGTCCTACGGCCCGGGTGAGGTCTTGCTGAAGGTTAAAGCAGCCGGGGTCTGTGGAACCGATTTGAAGATTCGGGATGGGTTGGTGCCCACGAAAGAACTGCCTTTAATCCCCGGCCATGAGGTTGCCGGTGTAGTTGCGGCCACCGGGGCCGACGTCCAACGCTTTCGTGAAGGCGATGAAGTTTTGGTTTCCTTCTATATTCCTTGTAACACTTGTCGGAATTGTCGTCGCGGCCGCCAGACCATTTGTGAGCGGTTGAAAGGGCGGATCGGCTTTGAGTTTAACGGCGGTTTTGCCGAGTATGTGGCGGTCCCGGAAGACTGCCTGATTCCGAAACCGCCAGCCCTCTCCTTCCAGCAGGCGGCGGTGATTCCGGATGCCTTGGGCACCTGTTACCATGTTTTGGTCCGCCGGGCTCAGGTACAAAAGGGTGACTACCTTGTCATCGTGGGCGGGGGTGGAGGTTTAGGCCTTCACGCCCTCCAAATGGCCAAGGGGCTGGGGGCAGTGGTCATCGGCGTTGATGTTTCGGCGGATAAACTAGAACTAATGAAGTCCTATGGCGCGGATTATGTGATCGACGGACAGGAGAACCCTTCCTGGAGTAAGCTTGTGGCCGAATATACGCAAGGGCGACGGGCCGATCACGTGGTCAACTTCGTTGCCCACCAACCGAGCATCGATGAAGGGTTGAAGGCGACCGGTAAAGGTGGTAAACTAGCTTTGGTTGCCTACAGTAAAGAGGTAAAGTTTAATGCCCTCTACGGACATTTAAACGAGATTGATCTGTTGAGCACCCGGGCCGCGACCAAAGAAGACATCCAGGAATGTCTGAAACTAGTGTTGGCGAAGGAAGTCGAAACGGTCATCAGTGATGTTATTAGCCTAGAGGATCTGAATTATGGTCTCCAGCTGATAAAAGATGGTAAACTTAAAGGGAGATTGGTAATAGATCTGGAATAGGTTGATTATATTATTTTTGTAAAAAATAAGTAGTGTGGGTGAAAAGACATGGTGAGCCTTGATCTTAAACCGGTTGCAACCGTGAATACTTCAACCCGGATTATCGAACAGTTTATTGAGATGCTAAGAACCAATAAACTGAAACCAGGTAATTGTCTCCCTTCGGAAACAAGTTTAGCGAAAAGTTTGGGGACCAGCCGGGCAACAATCCGGGAGGCGCTGAGCGGTCTGAAAGCACTTGGCGTTTTGGAGTCGATCCCGGGAAAGGGTAATTTTATCAAAAAACCGAATGTCCACTATGAGATCGATCATATAATCGATGCGGTCCGGACGCGTATGACCTATCTGGAAGCCTTGGAGGCCCGGCGAGCGATCGAAGGTGAGATCTGTTTCTTGGCCGCGAAACGACGGACCGAATCCAGTCTGCGCGAGATCAAAGATTCCCTGGAAAAATGTAAACACGTCAAAACCGTGGACGAATTCATCAACTTGGACTATGAGTTCCATTTAGCGCTAGCGAAGGCTTCAGATAACCGGCTTTTTATCCAGTTTATTAAGGAAGCTTTGCTGAAGTTGGAACATCCGTATTACAACATTATTCGTCTCGCGGAGGACGATTCATCTTCGGTGGAACGTTTGTTTGGGAAATCCTACGACGATCATGATGCGATCTACGAGGCAATTGCAAAGGCCGACGCCAGCCTTGCCCGGAAATGCATGATCAACCATCTGCAAGCCGCCAAACAGAAGTTTACCGAATATAATGAACGCTCGCTTAATTAAGCGGGGCTAGCCAGGGAAAAATGGGAAAAATGCTGTTAAAAAGGGCGAAATTTCGTTAAAAAAAACGAAACAAAAACTTAACACTGTCAAGCTGTCAGACAGCTTGACAAGTGGCGGATTTTAAAATATTATAGACTTGTCCAAGGGAGCAACTGAAGCAAGACACCCACTACTAAATAAAGCAAGGTTTGCTACATGATCGTTGTAACGGAAGCTGCTCAGAAGATCTGATTGCCAAGAAAGGCGAAGACCACATATTTTTTTACACTAAAGTTGTCAGACAGCAAGACAGCAAGACTAGACACCGAAAAGCAAGAAACAGAACAGACTAAGACCTAAAGGATGCACTAAACAGCGGAGAACCAGAAGACGCAGTAAAAGATGGAAGAAGACGCAAAAGAAGATTGAAGAAGACTAGCCGATTGAAGATTTGCTTTAGAATTGAGGGTTTTCGCCAGAGGTTTACCGCAAGAAGAGTCGACATCAACTAGGTACATCTACAGTTCGTGCTTGAAATGTTGCAAAGGAGGTTCTCGCGGATGGACCCAACAGTACTACTTAT
>ERZ773359.4483-NODE-4483-length-14499-cov-6.188244_pt1 | contig 14499 bp, 15 predicted proteins | sample MGYA00374955_ERZ773359 | MGnify/ENA primary metagenome ERZ773359 (study PRJEB29098, sample SAMN04486028) | biogas fermenter metagenome | study: EMG produced TPA metagenomics assembly of the Biogas fermentation microbial communities from Germany - Plant 4 DNA1... | reverse complement strand
TGATGCCTTATACGGTTGACTAAGGGAAAGGGAGCAGCGCAGCTGCTCCTTTTTTAGAATGCAGAATAGAAGGTGAACTGATGAAGACGCGTTCATTAACTGAAGGTGCCATGCTGGGCGCGCTCACGGTGCTGCTCACCTTGGTCGGAGAGTACCTGGGCATACCGGCGATGATTGTGCCCGTGCCCCTCATTCTTTTAGTCTACCGCCAGGGGTTTCGTTGGGGTATAATTACCTCCATAGTCGCGGCCTTGGTCACCGGTCTGGTCGCGGGCCACGTTTTTGCCGGCCTCTCCATTATTATCTGGGGCTTTGTGGGAGTGGCCTTGGGCTTGGCCCTAAAGGAGAGGTTTTCCTTCACCAAACTCATGGCCATCGGTGTTTTTGCCAACCTGGTGGTCATCGGGCTGAACATGCTGCTGTATGCCTTGGTGATCGGCGGCAACATGTACCTTGACTTAATGAACACGTTTACCCAGAGCATTGAACAGGCCATCGAAACCTCCCGCAGCCTGGGGGCAGCGGAAGAATCCCTGGCACAGCTGCAGATCATGCTGGAGCTAGTTCCGTTCTTGTTCAAGAACGGCCTGCCCGCCCTGCTGTTCTTAGCATCATTGGGCATGTCCTTCGTGCATCTAGCCGTGGCGCGCTTGGTGCTCAAGCGCATGGGAGAGTCCGTGGCGTGGGTGCAGCCCTTCAGCCAATGGCGACTGCCTGCTTATGTGTCTCCGTTTTTCCTGGCAGGCTGGGTGCTCGTTTCCCTGGCGCGTTTTGTGGCCCTACCCCCGTGGCTGGAGTTTCTGGGTGTGAACCTGTTCTACATCACTTCCACTGCCTATATGGTGACAGGCCTCAGCCTGGCCTGGTATTACTTCCAGCAGCGCGGCACATCCAGCTTCCTGCGGGTTCTGTTTGTGCTGCTGCTCTTCTGGGTGCCCTTTGTGCTCGTGGCTTTGGTGATGCTGACTGTGGCCGATGGGTTCTTTGACTTTCGCAGGTTATTGACGGCCAAAGCCGAAGTAATAGAAACGGATGCACCAGAAGAGGTTGTAGATGGTGTGGTGGAAGACGATCAAGCCCAAGATTAGAAAGGCGGGGTAGTCATGAAAGTAATCCTACAAGCAGATATTAAGAGCCTCGGCAAGAAAGGCGATGTGGTGGAGGTTGCAGAAGGCTATGGGCGCAACTACCTGCTGCCCCGGGGCCTGGCTGTAGAGGCCAGCGAGGGCAATTTGCGCCACGTGGCCCAGCAGAAACAGCTTGAATCCGCGAAGGCCGAACGGGAGCTGAAGGAAGCCCAGAAAATTGGTGAAAAGATCAAGGATCAAAAGCTGGAGGTGCAGGCCAAGGTCGGCGAAGGGGGCAAGCTGTTCGGTTCCGTTACTCCCCAAGAAATAGCTGACCAACTGCGCAGGCAGTTCGCGGTAGAAATTGACAAGAGGAAGATAGAGATTAAGGAGCCAATAAAGAGCTTGGGCACGCACCCTGTGGTGGTGAAAGTGCACCCCAAAGTGCACGTAACCGTGCTCGTTAATGTGGTGGCTGCACAGTAGTACTTAGTTGTGGAGGGTTATCCCCATTGGATACAAAACAGTCGCAGAATCGGGATCTGTCTTTAGAAAAGCATGTTGCCGCGCTCATGAGCATCTTGGCTGAGGTGCATGGAGAAGATCAGCTGGCGCTCAAAGCGGGCAAATTGGATTCTTTGGAGTTACTTCAATCAGAGAAAATCGAAGATCGCATTTTGGCCCTAGAACGCTTAGTCCACGATGATCCCACCATCAGTGGCCAGCGAACGCCAGAAGAAGCTGTGCAGGTCCTCCAGGAACTGGAGGACTATTTGGCAGATCTCCTGGCCAAGCGCACCGTGGAAGAACAGCTGGAGCAGAAGGTCAGCGCCAAGCTGCAGGAGCGCCACGTGGAATACATCAAAGAGGTGCGCATGCAGGTGCTCAAGGAGGTTGCGGGGCCGGACAACGCTCAGACTTTGAAAAAATACGCTGAGCTGGAGATGCTGGAAAAGCGCAGCCTCTCCCGCTCTACCGCCGACCTGATGCGGCCCCAGCGGCTGGAAGAGGTGGTGGGCCAGGAAGAAGCGGTGAAATCGCTGCTCACCAAAATCAGCTCGCCCTTCCCTCAGCATGTACTGCTGTATGGCCCCCCTGGTGTGGGCAAGACCACTGTGGCCCGCTTGGCGCTGCAGTATGCCAAACAGAAGGAGTATACACCCTTCAGTGAAGATGCTCCCTTTGTGGAAGTGGACGGCACCACTCTGCGCTGGGACCCCCGGGAAGTGACCAATCCCCTCTTGGGCTCGGTGCATGATCCCATCTACCAAGGGGCCCGCAGGGACCTGGCCGATGGCGCGGTTCCCGAACCAAAACTGGGCCTGGTAACCGAGGCCCACGGCGGTGTGCTCTTTATCGATGAGATCGGGGAAATGGATCCTATCCTCCAGAACAAGCTGCTCAAGGTGCTGGAAGATAAGCGGGTGATCTTCGAGTCTTCCTATTACGATCCCCATGATCCCCAGACACCTAAGTACATCCACCAGCTGTTCACCAAAGGAGCACCGGCAGACTTCGTGCTCATCGGGGCCACCACCAGGGATCCTTCCGAGATCAGCCCGGCTTTGCGGTCGCGCTGCGCGGAAGTGTTCTTCAACCCCTTGACACCCCAGGACATCATCGAAATCGTCCGCTCAGCGGCTCAGCGCCTGGGCGTGAAGCTCGCACCGGGCGTGGCCGAACTGGCCGCAGAGTATACCATTGAGGGACGGCGGGCCACACGCCTTTTGGCCGATGCCTTTGGGGTAGCCCTTTATCGCGGCGGAAAGCAGGATGAGCTGGTGATCACCAAGGAGGACATGCAGGAGGTCATCCAGGCGGCTCGGCTGAGTTCCCATGTGCCCACCAAGGCCTCGCCCACGAAGGAAGTGGGTCGCATCTTAGGCCTGGGGGTGAGCGGTTATGTGGGCTCGATTCTGGAGATCGAGGCGGTGGCCTTTCCCAGCAGGGAGCCAGGAAAAGGCCAGGTGCGCTTCAACGACACCGCGGGCAGCATGGCCAAAGACAGTGTGTTTAATGCTGCTTCTGTGTTCCGCGCTGTAACCGGTGAGGAACTGAGCAGCTTCGATCTTCACGTCAACGTGGTGGGGGGCGGCAACATTGATGGCCCGTCCGCGGGTGTAGCTATCTTGGCGGCCATCATCAGCGCGGTGAAGGGACTGCCCATCCCCCAAGACATCGCGGTGACGGGCGAGATTTCCCTGCGGGGCAAGGTGAAAGCCGTGGGCGGCCTGCATGCCAAGATTTACGGGGCCAAACAAGGCGGGGTGAAGAAAGTCTTTGTCCCCAAAGAGAATTTGGATAACCTGCCCACCAGCATAGAAGGGGTGGAAATTGTCCCCGTGGAGCATGTGGTGGATTTCTTAAGCCAGATTTTTCCCCAAGCGTTCCAAGCAGAATCAACTTGGCCCCTGGCCAACTGAACACGAGCAACCCGGCTGCTGACGATGGATTTTTCGTTAAGGGCCGGGTTTTTTGCTGGGACTCGAATTGCAGGCTGGACTGCGTTGGTGTAGACTAAGTACGGGTAGACTAGACTACAAACGAAGGGGGGAGAAGTGAGTGGACAGTAGCTGGCGAAGCATAGAAGCGAGCAGTGACCCTGACGGGTGGCCGGACGATGTGGGCCCGCGCTCATTTCTCCCGATCGCTGCTGCTTGATCCGCGGCAGCCGCTGTTCGTTTTTATGCTCCACCATTTATGGAAAGGGGGATAAAAACAAATGGCAATCGACCTTCGTGAACTGGAACGTTTGATCGCCGATAAGGATTTCAAAACCGTTCGCGCTGAACTTGTTTCACTGCAGGATGCTGATATTGCCGCTTTCATGGAGGAGCTGAAGAGGGAACACGTGGTCATGGTGTTCCGTTCCCTGCCCAAGGATCGGGCCGCAGAGATTTTCTCCTACCTCCCCAGCGACATGCAGCAGTATATTGTCGAAGCCATCACGGACCAGGAAGTAAGCCACATTATCAATGATCTGTTCATGGATGATGCCGCCGACTTTCTGGAAGAAATGCCCGCCAACGTGGTAAAAAGGGTGCTGCGCAACGCCTCCCCGGATGTGCGGGAATTGATCAACCACTTCCTCAAATATCCGCCCCACTCTGCGGGCAGCATCATGACTGCGGAGTTTGTGGACCTGCGGAAGACCATGACTGTTGCCGAGGCCTTCCAGAGGATCAGGCGCACCGCGATAGACAAAGAAACGGTGTACACCTGCTACGTCATGGACGACAACCGCCGCCTAGAAGGTGTGGTCACGGTGCGGGAGCTGTTCCTAGCCCAGGACGATGACGTCATCGGGGACATTATGGAACGGAACGTGATTTTCGCCCGCACCTCCGACGACCAGGAACATGTGGCTGCCCTCTTTTCCCACTATGATTTCCTGTCCCTGCCGGTGGTGGACGAAGAGAACCGGCTGGTGGGCATTGTCACCCTCGATGACGTGGTCCAGGTTATCCACCAAGAAGCCACAGAGGACTTCCAGAAGATGGCAGCTATGGTCCCCTCGGAAAAACCGTATTTGAAAACCAGCGTGTTTTCCCTCGCCAAGAACCGCGTGCTCTGGCTCATGATCCTCATGCTTTCAGCCATGGTCACCGGCAGCATTCTAGGGAAGTACGAGGCGGCCTTTATCTCGCTGCCCGTCTTGGTAACCTTCATCCCCATGCTCACCGATACTGGGGGAAACACGGGTTCCCAGAGTTCGACTTTGGTGATCCGCGGTATGGCCCTCAATGAGTTGAGCCTGAAGGATGTGGGGCGCATTTTGCGCAAGGAGCTTGCGGTCAGTGCCCTCGTGGGCTTGGCCCTCGCCAGTGCCAACTTCCTGCGCATCATCTTGACTCATCCCGGCAGCTATACCATGGCCGTGGCAGTCTCGCTGGCCCTTTATGCCACGGTGATTATCGCGGCCACCATCGGCAGCATGCTGCCCCTGGCTGCCCGGGCGTTAAAAGCGGACCCAGCCATTATGGCTGCGCCCGTGGTTACCACACTAGTAGATGCTCTGGCACTGATCATCTACTTCAAGATCGTGGACGTGCTGCTGCTATAAGGCGGGCACCGGGGGCAGGGCGGAAGGTGAAGATTTCCGCTGGGAGCCCTGTCCGCCGTTGATACTCAATACGGATTTGTTCCTCAAAGGTGGGCAGGCTGGATCGGGGCACCAGGGCAATGGTGCATCCGCCAAAGCCTGCCCCCGTCATTCTTGACCCCAAAACCCCTGGCACCTCTAGGGCCAGCTCCACTAGAATATCCAGCTCCCGGCAGCTTACCTCGAAATCATCTCTGAGGCTGGCATGGGATGCACTCACCAGCCGGCCGAATTCCTCCAGATCTCCCGCCTGCAGCGCGACCACTCCCTGCAATACCCGGGCGTTTTCTGTCACCACATGGCGGGCGCGCCTTTTGAGCGGTTCGGGCAGTTGGTTCACCACAGCCAGATGCTCAGGCCCCACGTCTCTGAGGGAGGTGATGCCGGGAAGCTTTTCCTGCAGCAGCTGCACCGCCTCTTCACACTGCCGCCGCCGGATGTTGTACTGGGAACTCGCCAGGCCTCGGCGCACTCCGCTGTTCAGCACGGCCACCGCATAGCCCCGCTCGGCTAAAGGCAGGGGCACAGCCGCGTATTCCAGGCTGCGGCAATCCAGGAACAGTGCGTGGCTTTCACGGCCCATGAGAGAAGCGAACTGATCCATAATCCCGCAGGCCACACCGACGAAGTCGTTTTCCGCTCTCTGCGCGAGTTTGACTAGGTCCCGAGTCTCCAGCTGCCAGTTGTGCAGAGCGGTGAGCAGCAGTGCTGTGCCCACCTCCAGGGCAGCGGATGAGGACAAACCTGCTCCCTGGGGGACGCTCCCGGTAATGACCAGATCCACGCCTTGGGGCTCACGTCCCAGCTTCTGGAATTCCCGAAAAACGCCCTTGACATAATTGGCCCACGAATTTTCCTTTGAGGGCACGATTTCCTTCAGCAAAAAACTCTCCTGGGCCGCATAGTCTAGGGAGTAAAGGTTCACTTGAGCTGTGCCGTTAAGGGCTCCAGCCAGCTGGATGCCGGCATCGATGGCCATGGGGAAGACAAAACCCGCGTTGTAGTCGGTGTGCTCCCCCAAAAGGTTAACCCTACCAGGAGCCTCAACGATCTGTATGGGCCCGGAGCGGGGGAATCTGGCCTGGAATTCCTCTACAAGACGCTCATGGTTCAGTGCGCGCACTTACTTCTCTCCCCTCAGTTTGGCTGCCTGGTCTTCTGGGGTCATGTCGGTGATGAAGGTTCCGGCACCCGACTCCACGCTGGCCAGATACTTCAGTTTGCTCTCCGTACGGTTCAAGGGATAGAACTCAATGTGGAAATGATAATAGGGATACTCGCCCCTGCTCGGCGCTTGGTGCAGCACCATCATATAGGGCAGGGGAAAGCCGAACAGCTCATCGTATTTGACCAAGACGTCCTTCAAGAGGGAGGCCAGCGCTTCCTGCTCGGCAGCGCTCAAGTCCGCCAAGTACTGTACATGGCGCCTGGGATAGAGGTGCACCTCAAAGGGATAGCGGGCGAAAAAGGGGACAAAGGCGCAGAATCCGCTGTTCTGCGCAATGATGCGCACCTGGTCCCGGGCTTCTTCCTCTAGGATTTGGCAGTACAGGCATCTCCCTGTGGAGCTGTGGTGTTCTTGAGCTGCGTCTAGTTCTGTTTGGATGGTGGGGGGAATGAAGGGAAAGGCGTAGATCTGCCCGTGGGGGTGATGCAGGGTAACCCCCACCGCATCCCCTTTATTCTCGAACACTAATACATAGCGGATGTTGGGTTTGGAGCCCAGCTCCCGGGAGCGATCGATCCAGACCGAGATTAAATTCCCAATGCGTCTCACTGGCTCCCTGGCCAGGGTTGTGCGGTGATCAGGCGAGTAGAGCACCACCTCGCAGATCCCTTCCGCAGGCGCTGTACGGTACAGTTCGCTGCCCTTTATGCCCACGGGCGGTGCAGGTTGGGTAAGTGAGGGGAACTTGTTTTCAAAAACGACGATGTCGTAATCTTCCGCAGGTACCTCCGTGGGAAAGGCCCCCGGCAGGGTTGGGCAGAGCGGGCAGAAATCCGCTGGAGGTTTGTAAGTGCGGTCCTGGCGGTGGGCAGCCACGATTACCCATTGTCTGAGCTGGGGGTTCCAGCGCAGTTCGGACATGGAATCACATCCTCATCCTTCTTTTTCTCCGGGAACGTGTAGAAGATAATATAGCGTCCGTCTTCCTTGAGTTGAACCTGCTTTTCCACCATACCACCTCCTGCTTTACCATCTCAATTGTACAAAAAAGTTCAACCTTCATTCAAGGGAATTGCCCCTCGGATCGGGAAACTACTATACAGATCACATTGATACGGAGGGAACCGTCATGCGGCAAGTAGTACATACGGAAAAAGCACCTGCGGCCATCGGCCCCTACAGCCAAGGCATCAAGGCGGGCAATCTTCTGTTCATCTCCGGGCAGCTGGGGTTGGATATGGCCACCGGTGAGATACCCTATGACTGCGTGGCTAGCCAGACCAGAAACTGCCTCACCAATCTGGAGAACATCGCACAAGCGGCTGGCACCAGCCTGGCCAACGCGGTGAAGATCACTGTCTATCTCACTAATATGGACGATTTTGCCACCATGAACGAGGTCTATGCCAGCTTTTTCCCGGAGAATCCGCCCGCGAGGGTGTGTGTGGCCGTGAGCGGGCTGCCCAAGGGGGTAGCTGTGGAGATCGATGCCATCTGCTTGTGCGCAGATTAAGGAAACACGAACAAGGGAGGAAGCGCCATGCCCAAACTGAAGGTGGGCATCATCTACGGTGGACGTTCAGGTGAGCACGAAGTCTCCTTGCTGTCCGCCGAGTCCGTAATCAAAGCCCTAGACAAGGAAAAATACGAAATCATACCCATCAAAATAGACAAGGACGGACGCTGGGCGGATCAGATCATACAGCCGGATCCGACGCGCAGCTCGGGCCTGGATGTGGTTTTCCCCGTACTGCACGGCCCCTACGGGGAAGACGGGACCATGCAGGGGCTTCTAGAGCTGGCCAATCTGCCCTATGTGGGGGCCGGGGTGGCCGCGTCCGCGGTGTCCATGGACAAAACCTTTATGCGCAATCTTTTCCAGCAGGCGGGCCTGCCGCTCCTCCCTTGGGAAGTGGTGTTTGGCTATGAATGGCGGAGCGCCGCAGAGCAGGTGGTGCGCAGGTTGGAGGATTCCCTGGGCTACCCCATGTTCGTGAAGCCTGCCAATCTCGGCTCCAGTGTGGGCGTGAGCAAGGTCAAATCCAGGCAGGAACTGGCTCCCGCCATGGAGCTGGCCTTGAGCTACGACCGCAAAGTAGTTGTGGAGCAGGGGCTGGAGGGCGGCCGGGAAGTGGAATGCAGCGTGCTGGGCCACAACCATCCCCAGGCTTCCATTCCCGGGGAGATCATCCCCGCCAACGAGTTTTACGATTATGAAGCCAAATACATCAGCGAGGACTCAGAGCTGATTATTCCCGCGCCCTTGACCGAGCAGCAGACTAAGACCGTTCAGGACTATGCCGTCCGCGCTTTTCAGGCGGTAGATTGCTCGGGCTTGGCCCGTGTGGACTTCTTTGTTGACCGAGAGGGAAAGGTTCTGATCAACGAGATCAATACCATCCCCGGGTTTACCAAAATCAGCATGTATCCCAAACTTTGGGAGCATACCGGCCTGTCTTACTCTGCACTCTTGGACCGCCTCATTGAAATCGCCTTGGAAAGGCACAGAGAACGCCAGGCACTGCGCACAAGCTACTACTAAGGCAGGTGATCACTGGGTTCAATGATCATAGAGGACTTATGGAAATATTACGGCGATGAACTCATCTTTCGCGAAGTAAATGCGGTAATCGGCCCCAGCGATCGCATTGGACTGGTGGGAGCCAACGGGGCGGGCAAAACCACTCTGCTCAAAACGCTAGCCGGCCATCTAAGCCCCGATCGCGGCAGCATTACCTGCCCCGGGGGCTTTACCTTGGGCTATCTGGAGCAGCTTATTCTAGCTGAGCCCAAGACCCTGGAAGAATTCCTCAAAGAGCCCTTTGCGGAGCAGCTGCAGCTGGAGCAGAACTTGCGTGAGCTGGAGCAAACACTGGCAGCCCTTCCCCCCGGGCCCGAACTGGACGAAGTGCTGGCGCGCTATTCCCGTCTGCGGGACCGTTTTGAACACTTGGGGGGCTATGCTTACCTGGTGCAGATCAACCAGGTCAGCACGGGCCTGGGTTTTGCCAGTGCAGATCTGCACCGGCCCTTGACTACCTTCAGCGGTGGAGAGCAGATGCGGATCAGTTTGGCCCGCTTGCTGTTGGATCGCCCGTCTCTTTTGATTTTGGACGAGCCCACCAACCACTTAGATCTTGAAGCCACGCGCTGGCTGGAAGACTTTCTGGCTTCCTATCCGCGTGCCTTTATCGTGGTGTCCCACGACCGCTATTTCTTGGACAAGGTTGCCGGGCAGATCTGGGAGCTGCACGGCCAGCGGCTCTATCAATACAAGGGCAATTACTCCCAATATCTGCCCCAGCGCGCTCTGCGCCTGCAGCAGCTGGAAGAGAGTCGTGAGCGGCAGGAGGAAGAACGGGCCCGCATGCAGGCTTTTATCCAGAAGTTCAAAGCCGGCACCAGGTCCCGGCAGGCCAAGAGCATGGAAAAGAAGTTGGCCCGCCTGCCCGAGCTGGAGCGGGTGCTGGATGATCCCAGCATGACCATCCGCTTTGAACCCAAGCGGCGCTCTGGGGACAAGGTTCTGGTTCTCGATGGGATCAGCAAATCTTTCGGAGAAAAGCAGGTGCTCAGGAACATCAGCGCCGAAGTGAAACGGGGAGAGCACATTGCTCTCCTGGGGCCCAACGGCAGCGGGAAGACCACCCTGCTCAAGATTCTGGCAGGTAAGCTGGACAGCTCCGGCGCCGTCCGCTGGGGCACGGGAGTGGAGGTGGGCTATTTCTCCCAGCAGATCAGCTTCGATCCAGACAACACTGTGCTGGAGGAGCTGTATGACGAGCACCGCCTGGAACTCGGTGTGCTCCGTTCGGTTCTGGCCCGCTTTCTGTTTAGGGGGGAAGATGTGTTTAAGCAGACCACCATGTTAAGCGGCGGGGAACGAAATCGCTTGGCCTTGGCCAAGCTCCTGCTGCACCGCCCGAATGTCCTGCTTTTGGACGAGCCCACCAACCACCTGGACATTTTCGCCAGGGAGGCCCTGGAAAACGCCTTGGCCGAGTTCAGCGGCACCATCATCTTCGTCTCCCATGACCGCTACTTCATCGAGAAGCTGGCCAGCAAGATTTGGATGCTGGAAGGCGGTCAACTTCACGAGTTTGCCGGCGGCTACCAGGCCTACGAACAGGCCCGGGCCGCTCAGGCCGCGCAGGAGCAGGCCAGTGCCCCTAAGCCGGTTCCTGCCAAGCCCAGGCGCAGTACGGCTAAGCATCGCGAACAGCTTCGGCAGCTGGAAGAAGAGATCCTGTCCCTGGAGGAACGCCTGGGAGAGCTGGAAGCTGTTCTGGCCTCCCCCGAGCTCTATCAAGACGAGAACCAGAGTGTACCTGTGATTCAGGAGTACCAGGAACTGCAGCAGCGCTTGACGGAAAAATACGAGGAATGGGAGTGCTTAGTGGAAGCACAGGAGGAGGAATGAGTATGCCCGGCCAGAGGACTAGAGGGGTGCTCCTCAAGGGCGTGGAAGGGATGCCCATTCAGGTGCCCCAAGAAATACTGCACTGCCAGGCGCGTCTCGGGCCAGTGGCCACTTTGGCCTGGATCAATCTTCTGGCTCTGGCCCAAATGGGCAGGCCCATGCACATTGATGACCTAACGGAAACCATGGGCCTGCCCAAGTGGGAGGTGAGCAAGGCCTTGGCCCTTTTGGCCGATGCAGGCTGGATCAATGATGAAGGGCTCGAGATTCAGCTGGAGATTCCCGAGCGGGCGGAGACCGCGGTTGCCCAGGAGCTTCCCCTGGAGGTGGAGCCGGAAGAGTTCGAATGGCTGGTGAGCTACTGGTCCGCCCGAGTGGCCCCGGCTTCCCCGGAGGAGATGCGCAAGCTCCTCTACTGGATGGACACCAAAGGCCTCTCCCATGAGGTGATCGCCGTGGCCATAGAAGAGATGCTCATTTCAGCTGCCCAGCCCAGCTTTCCCTACCTAGAGGGCATCCTGCGCAACTGGCATGCCGTGGGCGTGCGCACCTACAACGACCTGCTGGAGAATTCCCATCTTACCAAGGTGTTGGCCCCCATTGCCGGCCGCAGGGAGCTCAGCCCGGCAGAGAAAAAATGGAAAGAGGTATTCCCCGATGAATTCGAGTGATGCTAACCAGACCTTCGATCTCCCCATGGATTTGGCCGCGGAACGGCAGGTTCTGGGCATCCTGATCAAGCACCCGGCCCTAGTGGACAAGGTGGTGGATCGGCTGCGCCCCAGCCACTTTGTGGACCTGAGCCACCGCCGCATCTACGAGCTGATCCTGGACCTCTACCACAAACAGGGACGCATATCCTATACCCAGATCTACAACCTGCTGGTGGCTGAAGGCATGGAGTCTCCCCGGGAGCTGCTCATCGCCCTCACCGAGTCCTTTGTCTCCTTAGGCGAGCTGGAGCCCTGCGTGGAGATCCTCATCCGCCAAGAGGGCCTCAGGCGGATCATCAAGGCCTGCGATACCATTAAGGCCTTGGCTTTGGATCCGAAGGCGGAGAACCTTACGGAGCTGCAGGCCCGAGCCCAGGAACTGATCTTCGCGGCCACCCAGAGCAATGGCGGCGCAGAAAACGAGGTGAAAAACCTCTTGGAAGTACTCACCCAGTGCTACCTCAACCTGCTGAGGCGCAGGGAAGGGGTGGAAGATGCTTACGGCCTTTCTGTGCGCTTCCCGTCCATCGACGGTATGACCACTGGTTTCAAGAAGGGTGATCTGATCATTCTGGCCGCCCGTCCCAGTATGGGTAAGACGGCTCTGCTGCTCAACATGGTGACCAATGTAGCCAAACGGAACATTCCGGTGCTGGTCTTCAGCTTGGAGATGGACGCGGAGCAGTTGGGAGACCGCATCGTGCTCAGCGAGCTCTTCACCTACAAGGAGGGCGGGCAGCACGTGGTCACCTCCCATGAGTATCAGACCAAGCTCAGCGATGAGCAGTTTCAGCTTACCCAGAAGGTGTTCAACGACCTCTATCCCCTGCCCATCGCCATTGTGGACAAGCGCGGTTTGACCGTGGCGGAAATCAGGGCCAAGGCCCGCCGTTTCAAAGCGGAGAATCCAGAACTGGGTTTGATCGCCATTGACTACCTGCAGTTGATCAAACCGCCCGGCAATGCCAACCGCAGCTGGGCCTTGATCGTGGGTGAAATGGTGCGCGAGCTGCGCGACTTAGCAGGCGAACTGGATGTTCCCCTCATCCTCTGCTCTCAGCTCAACCGGGGTGTAGAAAGCAGGGAGAACAAGCGGCCCATGATGAGCGATCTGAGGGACTCGGGCAACATCGAGGAGTTTGCCGATGTGGTCATGTTCCTCTACCGCGACGATTACTATTACCCAGAGCTGGCCCGGGAAAAGGGCACGGAAGGCCTGGCGGAGGTAATCTTTGCCAAGCAGCGTAAAGGCGCTACTGGTGTGGTACAATTAAGATTCATCAAGGAATATACGCGCTTTATTGAAGAAACTAAAAGGCAGGTGTAGGTAGATCATGGCCTTAGATCGGGAGCTGGACAAAACCAAGGTGGTGTTCATTGATACCTGCCGCCGCTTGATGGAACTGGGGGAGCTGACGGAAGAAGAATACCTGGGCATCTGCGATCTCCTGGACCGTTTGGATGAGCTGGACAAGGAAGCCTTTCAGCAGGAGCTGCGCAGAATCAGCCGAGGCTTGAGCGATCTCATCGGCGAGAGGTGAAACAGTGCCGCAAGTAACAAGTCCGTCCTATGTAGCACGTATAATGAAAGAAAAGGGCATTGGCGCCAAGAAAGGGCTTGGCCAAAATTTCTTGGTGGACCGCAACATAGTCCAGCGCATTCTGGACCATGCTGCTGTTGATGGGGAAAGCTGGGTTCTGGAGATTGGCCCTGGAATGGGAGCGCTCACCTGGCCTCTGGCGGAACGGGGCGCCCAGGTTGTGGCTCTAGAGATTGACAGCGAACTGGCCGCGATCCTCAGAGAAACCCTGCCCCATCCCAAGATCACCATTGTGGAAGGCGATGCCTTAAGCCTCGATTGGGAGGGGGCTCTCAAGGATGCTGGTTGGGAGGGCCAGCCCCTGGCCTTGGTGGCTAACCTGCCCTACTATATCACCAGCCCCCTGATCATGAAGGCCTTGGAATGCGGCCTGCCCTTTACGGCCATCGTTGTGATGGTGCAGAAGGAAGTGGCCGAGCGCATGCTGGCTGATCCTGGCAGCAAGGACTTCGGGGTGCTTTCCCTGGCGGTGCAGTACTATGCCCAGGGCTCGTTGGTGCTGAAAGTGCCGCGGACTGTGTTTTTCCCTCCTCCTTCAGTGGATTCTGCGGTGGTCAAGCTGGAGCCCAGGCCTCCTCAGGTGAGTGCACCGCGTTCCCAGCTGTTTGCCGTGATCCGCGCGGCCTTCCAGCAGCGGCGCAAGACGCTGCGTAATGCCTTGAAACCGCTGCTTGCGGAGTGGGGCCTGGAGATGGAGCAGCTGGACAGGGCCCTGGCCCGCTTGGGGCTTGACCCGCGGGTGCGGGGTGAACGCTTATCGTTGGCGGAGTACAGTCAGCTCACGGAAGAACTGCTGAAAGGAGTGTGAGCAGATGGAGTTTATCAGCCCCACGAAAGGACGTCTCACTTTTGATCAGGTCTTCGCGGATGTTATGGCTTTCGCTGAAGCCAACCCAGATGACAGCTACCGGCTTATAGTGGGGACTGATTCCCAAATCAGGGATGGTACCTGCTTTGTGACCGCACTCATTGTGCACCGTAAGGGTAAAGGGGCGCGTTTTTACTACACCCGCAGCTATGAAGATCATGCACGCTCCCTCAGGCAGAGGATCTTCTATGAGGCTTCTCTGAGCCTAAGTCTGGCTTCCCGCCTGGCCGAGAAACTGGCGGAAACGGGCCACGAAATCGACATGGAGATCCACCTGGATGTGGGTACCAACGGTGCCACCAAGTCTTTGGTCAAAGAAGTTGTGGGCATGGTTAACGGCTCGGGCTTTCTCTGCAGGATCAAACCGGAGTCTTACGGGGCGTCTTCCGTGGCAGATCGCTATACAAAATAGATGTTTGCCCCTTGACACCCGCGCGGCGCCTTGGTACAATATCAGTTTATTTGACAACCGCCTCTCCTTGTGGTAGAATTATTTCGACAAAATCCGAGAAGGCGGTGACCGAGGTGGCTGGGGAAGTGAACAGTATCCAGCGGATCAG
>ERZ773359.4480-NODE-4480-length-14508-cov-546.201204_pt1 | contig 14508 bp, 16 predicted proteins | sample MGYA00374955_ERZ773359 | MGnify/ENA primary metagenome ERZ773359 (study PRJEB29098, sample SAMN04486028) | biogas fermenter metagenome | study: EMG produced TPA metagenomics assembly of the Biogas fermentation microbial communities from Germany - Plant 4 DNA1... | reverse complement strand
CAAAAATTGACGATATCGGTGCGTGGATCGCCCGGGCGCTGTATGCTTCGGAAGAGATGTCAGCGATTCTCGCCGTGCAGTTATTGCGCGATTGTGGCTATAGGTTGTTATTGATGCAGCAGGAAGCCCTGCCCTGAAAGGCGGAGTAGCTCACGTATGAATCGCCGTATCTGCCCGATATTGGGATGAAGACGTCAAAAACCCACACCGGCGCATCATTCGAGGATCGTCAACTCGAACCTGCCTTCCATGCAGGCGGCGGCAAAATCAAGGAAATCCCTCATGTTTTCAGACATCTCCGATGAGAGCGAGGGCGAGACGTAGACGATGATATGCGGTCTTGCTGTCTTCTTCTTTAACTCCAGGTACAGGTCCCTGAAGATGGCGAGGACCGTCCTGAAGTTCACCCGCTTGATGATCCGGATGTGGCCGATGCCTTCCGAATCGATCAGAACCCGATAATTCGGCGTCTTTCTGAAGAATGGGTTTCCTGACTGCATATCCTTCTGCCTTATCTTCGCCTGTTCTTCCGCCCCCACAAAGCATCTGTGAACTGATGGTACTGGACGCACGTAGACCGAGCCGATCAGGGTGGGCCGGAACACCTCAATGATGCTGCAGATGTGGGAGACAGCATGATTCGGCGCGACCGTCGATGTACCGACGCTCTCTTTCCCATGGATGGCTGCTTCCCTCTCTCCTCCCGCAGGATCACCTCCACCCATGGGGCGGGAAACCATTTATGCTCAGGCGATTCAGCAAACATTGACGGGAATATTCGGACATTTTCCTGAATGCGGCAAATGTTGCGGAACGCCCTCTCATCGTTTCGGCTGCTCCCGCTAGAGCTCCTTCTGGTACATCACGACATCGAGGACCTTCCCCGCTATCTCTCCGACGTTCCGGAGGTGAGCGCATCGGGAATAACCCGCCGCCTCAAATAGCCTGGTGCTCGCATGGTTCTCACCCGTGACTGTTCCCAGGATCACACGTATCCCTGCCCTCCTCGCGTGATCCTCAAGGAAAGAGAGAGCGATCTTCCCGATCCCCCTACCGGTATGCTCCGGCTTTAAGTAGATCGAGATCTCCACAGTTCTGTCATATGCCCGCAAATTTTTGTACCTGCGCACCCCGCAATATCCCTGGATTTCTTCACCGTCCAGGATCAGGTACGCCCGATAGACCTGATCGCCCGGCGGGTAGTCCTTGCTCAACTCCGCCGGGGTGATATCCCCGTCGTGAAACGTCGCGGTCGTGTGATGGCTATAATAGTTGTAAATCTCTGCAATGACCGGGAGATCGCCTTTCCGGGCCAACTGAAATTTTATTGCCGTCTCTCTCACCGCCTCTGGTCTGTATGATCCCGATATGTTTATGCGATATTCACCGGGATTTCTGCTGCAAACCTCACGATGGTTCGTCCGTATCCCGCCGGGGTTTTGCAGCAGTAATCCCGGGCCTGTATGTATCGGTATCAGCGCCCGCGGTACCGGAGCGTCTCGCTTTTGCTGAGGAGGTGGACGTCAAGCCCCGGCATCGCCTCGCCGAGCCCACGGGATGCGCCGGCGATTGCCGCCGGGTCGTCGTAGTGGTTCACCGCTTCCACGATCGCTCTTGCCATCCGTTCCGGGTTGGACGACTTGAAGATGCCCGAGCCCACAAAGACCCCGTCGGCGCCGAGCTGCATCATCAGCGCCGCGTCGGCAGGCGTTGCAATCCCGCCGGCCGAGAAGTTCACCACCGGGAGCCGGCCGCGCTCTGCGCACTCGATGACCAGGTCCGCCGGCGCTTCTATCTCGCGAGCACGGTTGATCAACTCCTGCTCGCTCATCCCCTGCAGGAGCCGGATCTCGCCCATGATCGCACGCATGTGGCGGACCGCCTCGACGACGTTGCCGGTCCCGGCCTCGCCCTTTGTCCGGATCATCGCCGCTCCCTCATCGATCCGTCGGAGGGCTTCGCCGAGGTTTCGGGCTCCGCAGACGAACGGGACAGAGAACCGCTTCTTCTCGATGTGGTACTCCTCGTCGGCAGGCGTGAGAACCTCGCTCTCGTCGATCATATCGACGCCGAGCGCCTCGAGTACCTGCGCCTCGACGAAATGGCCGATCCGTACCTTGCCCATCACCGGGATCGAGACCGCATCGATGATCTCCACGATCTTCTCCGGATCGGCCATCCGGGCCACGCCGCCTGCCGCCCGGATGTCGGCAGGGACGCGTTCGAGCGCCATCACCGCAACGGCACCCGCCTCCTCTGCAATTCGTGCCTGTTCGGCGTTCACGACATCCATGATGACGCCGCCTTTCTGCATCGACGCAAACCCTCTCTTCAGGAGTTCGGTACCGGACCTGAGATCTTTTAAGTCCATTTTTTCTCCTTCCCGGGATCTCGCTCAACCCGGTGCCCGAATGCCGGAGACGGGTCCCTGATGAGCGTATCCTCTGTCTTGAGCAAGGGTGTGTTTCGTAAGGTTTTAAATATATTCACAATTGTGAATTTTCTCTCCTCTCCAGTCCGACCGGCGAGTCGTCCGTACGGCTCATTCGTGGATGTTGCCCGTCATCGCGCATATTGCGGCAAATTTTGTCCATTTCTGTCGAAATAAATTCTTCCGGCACGTACCCGGGTATAGTTCACGGATGTGAACAAAATAAGAGAGATGGGCCAGTATCGTCCGGCTGGGCATTGGAAAACCCATGTTACAGCACAGCACCCCGCCCGCTCGTTCTGCACCCTCTCCGCCATGAACCGGCACTCCGTTGCCTGGCGGAGAGTATCATTGCCGCACAAACTCCGGGAACGGTGCCCATGCGGCCCTCTTTCCCGGATTATGTCCCGGAGGGCATGTCGGCTGCCTTCATCTCCAGGATGTTCTTCTCACGCAACTTCCGCCGCACACCCGTGAACGACTGTACCTGATATGATCACTCTTCTGCACAGAGCATACGGGAGATTCCTGAACTTGGGGAAGGGGTGTCGACGAATACCGCGAAGACCCCCTGGTGCAGAAGGCAGCAGCGGGGGCGTTCACTCGCCGGCGGCCGCCTGTGACGCGCCGCGGACCCGCTCCCACCCGGTGTAGATGTTCATCTTTCTGCTCCGGACGAACCCGACGATCGTGAGCCCGCCGGCCTTTGCGGCCTCGACGGCGGTGGTGGTCGTCGCCCCCCGCGAGACGATCACAGGGATGTTTGCGACCAGGCACTTCCTGACCATCTCGGAGGATATCCGTCCGGAACTGACCGCAAACGTCCGCGAAAGATCGATCCCGGCAAGAAGCCCGTGGCCGATGACCCGATCGAGCGCGTTGTGCCGGCCGATATCCGCGGCGATCAGAATCGCCTTCCCCTCTCCGTCGAAGAGCCCGACGAGGTGGATGCCGCCGGTGATCCTGTGGAGATCCGAATCGAGCGTCTCTTTCGTCGCCGCCCGGATCGTCTCGGGCGCGAGTGTGAGATCGGAGCGGATCGCAGGAAGGCGCCCGGCGTCGAGGAACGACGCGGTCCCGCCGCACCCGGAGAGGACGGTCTTGTGCGAGGTGAGGATCGAGAACGGGTTCTTTGTGAGGACACTTGCGGTATTCCCCTCGATCCGGATCGACTCGATCTCATCGAGTTCCCGGACGATCCGTTCCGTGTAGAGGTACCCCACGACGAACTCCCGGAGCATCACCGGGCTTGTCATGGCGGTGAGGGCGTGGCGCCCGTTGACGGTCACGGAGAGAGGCATCTCCTCGACGACGGGGTGAGTCGCGGCGACGAACGACTCGTCGTCGACTTTGACGATCGGCAGTTCCCGGTAGAGCATCAGATCGCCCTCCGGGAGATCTCTTCAACGGTGGCTATCAACGTATCAATCTCCTCTGTTGTGGTGTAGATGTAGGTGCTCGCCCGCACCGTCCCGTCCGGGAGACCGAGGTGCTCCATCAGCGGCTGGCAGCAGTGGTGCCCCGACCGGACCAGAACGGCGGACGCCTCGTCGAGGATCTGGGCCACCTCGTGCGGGTGCATCCCCTCGACCGTGAACGAGACGACGCCGATCCGATCGGTCCCGGCATCCAGGCCCGCGACCGTAACGCCGTCGAGCGCCGCAAGCCCGTCGATGAGCCGGGCGGTGAGCCGCTCCTCGTGCCGCCGGACGGCGTCCATCCCGATCTCCCGGAGATATGCCGCCGCCCGGGCAAGCCCGATGGTGCCGGCGACCGGCGGCGTCCCCGCCTCGTATCGCTCTTCACCGGGAGCAAGGGTGTAGCCGTCGGACGACGCGCTCTCGATCGAACCGCCCCCGACATGGAGCGGTTCGAGATCCGGCCGGCGCATCCAGAGCCCGCCCGTCCCGGTGGGCCCAAGCATCTTATGGCCCGAGAAGCAGAAGTAGTCGCACCCGATGGCGGCGACGTCGACCGGGATGTGCGGGGTCGACTGGGCTCCGTCGACGAGGAACTTTGCGCCCCGGTCGCGGCAGATCCCGGCGATCTCCCGGACGGGGAGGACGGTGCCGAGGACATTTGAGGCGTGGGTGACGGCGACGAGCCGGGTCTCGTCGCGGATGGCCGCCTCCAGATCGGCTATCTCGAGGCCGCCATCGGAATTCGGCCGAACGATATCCACCGCGACTCCACGTTCTCGGAGCCGGAGCCAGGGTAGGAGGTTTGAGTGGTGCTCGAGGAGCGTCGTCACCACCCGGTCGCCCTTCTTCCAGTCGAGGCCGGCGGCGACCGCTCCGATCGCCTCGGTAGTGTTTCTGGTGATCGTAAGGGTGCCGCCCTCGCCCCCAATGAACGACTTTATGGCGTCGTGGGCGTCCCGGTAGCGGTGGGTGGCGACATTGGCGAGCCGGTGGACGCCTCTTCCCACGTTTGCGCGGTAACGAAGGTCGTACTCGACCATCGCCTGGACCACAGGCTTTGGGGTGAGGGATGTTGCGGCGCTGTCTAAGTAGATGAGGTCCCGTGTGATGGGGAAGTCCGTTCTACAGTCTTCGATCCTCATAGGACCTCATCCATACTCCCACTCCGGTACCCGGCAAGGTCCAGGGCGACGTAGGTAAAACCGATCTTTCGGAGGGCCGCCGTCACATCATCCCGCATGGAAAAGAGCCGCTCCATCTCCTCGGGCGGCACCTCGATCCGGGCGACGTCACCGTGAAGGCGGACCCGCACCTGGGAAAATCCCCGATCATGCAGTGCATCCTCGGCCGCCTCGATCCGGGCGAGCGCCTCCTCTGTGATCTCGGTCCCATAGGGGAGGCGGGTGGCAAGGCAGGCCGCCGATGGTTTGCTCCAGAGCGATAGTCCGCACTCATGGGCGATTCTCCGGACATCGTCTTTCGTCGCACACGCATCGGCGAGGGGGTGCGAGATCCCCTCCTCGTCGCCTGCGGCAAGCCCCGGCCGGTAGGTCCCGAGGTCGGAGAGGTTCGTCCCGTCCGCGACCGTGCCGATCCCTTCCCGCCGGGCCAGATCTTTGAGCAGGCGGGCCGATGCCTTCTTGCAGGTGTAGCAGCGGTCGGGCCGATTCGCCCGGAAGGCCTCATCCTCAAGAATCGGGAAGGCCACGACCTCCAGGGGAAGGTCCAGCCGGGCTGCGGTCTTTCGCGCCGCCTCGACCTCTCGCCGGGGGATGAGCGGCGAGTCAAGGAGGACGCACCGGACCCGCTCCTTCCCGAGCGCGCGGACGGCCAGTGCGGCGAGGAGCGAACTGTCGACGCCTCCGGAGTATGCGATAAGCAAAGGACCCTTCTCCTTGAGGGCCTCGATGACCGCTTCTTTGCTGCACCTGGAGTTCATCGGTATCGTTCTCCTTATGCTTCTGTATCGCACAGTTCGCCGAGCTGGTTCTCTTCGCGGATCTGCGTGCATATCTCACATATCCGGGAGGCGAGGTCGTCCACCTGGCCGGCCTTGAGGTCCTGCGCAAGCCGGTTGATTGCCTCCTTTACCTCGCCTTCAAAGACGATCCGGTAGCCCCGCTTCCCGGTGCGGTACTGGGAGATCGCTGAGGGTGTCATCTCAAGGAGGCGGGCGGCCTCGAGCTGCGAGACGCCCATGTTAATTAGTTCTTCTGCGATCGCCGCACGGATTGCGGGCAGCACATTCCATACAATTAACTGGCAGGGGAGTTTCATTAATACCACAATGTTTAATGGTTTTGGAGTGGATCTAACAATGATGTTAACAATTGTTAATTTTGACTTCAGGGATGAAATACCTTTGCGTAGAGCCGGGGTGCAGCATGAATACTACGGTTAATCGGAGATCACGGCTGGTCTATATGGACCACGCGGCGACGACCCCGGTCCGGCCGGAGGTCATCGAAGAGATGCTCCCCTGCTTTACGGAGCGGTTCGGGAACCCCTCCTCCGTCTACGCCCTCGCCCGCGAGGCGCGGGTGACACTGGAGAAGGCGCGGAGACAGGTGGCGGATGCGATCGGCGCAAACCCCAAGGAGATCTATTTCACCTCCGGGGGAACCGAGGCCGACAACTGGGCTATCAAGGGGGTTGCAGCCGCAAACAGAAAGAAAGGCGATCATATCATCACCTCCGCGATCGAGCACCACGCCGTCATCCACACCTGCCAGAGCCTTGAGAAGCAGGGCTACCGGGTCACCTACCTCCCTGTCGACGAGTTCGGCCGGGTTGACCCTGCCTCGGTCGAGGAGGCGATCACCGACAAAACCATCCTCGTCTCGGTGATGACGGCAAACAACGAGATCGGGACGATCCAGCCGGTCGCCGAGATCGCGAAAGTTGCTCACGACCACGGCGTTCCTTTCCATACCGACGCCGTCCAGGCGATCGGGGCGATACCGATCGACGTTGACAACATGGGGATCGACCTCCTCTCGCTCTCGGGTCACAAGTTCGGCGGCCCGAAGGGGACGGGGGCGCTCTATATCCGGGATAAGACCCGGATCGGGACGTTCATGGACGGCGGGGCGCAGGAACGGGGAAGACGGGCCGGGACCGAGAACGTTCCGGGGATCGTGGGGCTCGGAAAGGCTATCGAACTAGCCGTCGCCGAGATGCCTGAGAAGTCCCCAAGGCTTGCCGCGATGCGAGACCGACTGATCAAGGGAATCCTCGAGACCATCCCGGAGACCCGCTTAAACGGTCACCCTACCGAGCGGCTCCCGAACAACGTGAACGTCGCCTTCCGCTACGTCGAGGGCGAATCGATCCTCCTTATGCTCGATGCGCTCGGGATCGCCGCCTCGACGGGGAGCGCCTGCACATCGGCATCGCTTGAGCCCTCGCATGTTCTTGTGGCCTGCGGTCTTCCGCACGAGGAGGCGCACGGCTCCCTCCGGCTCACCCTCGGCTCCCGGAATACCGAGGAGGACGTCGACTACGTCCTCGAGGTCCTGCCCCGGGTGATCGAGCGCCTGCGCAGGATGTCCCCCCTGAGCCCTGAACGATATGCGTGATCATCATGTACAGCGAACGGGTCATGGACCATTTTATGAACCCCCGGAACATGGGGGAGATCCCGGATGCGGACGGTGTCGGTGAGGTCGGGAACCCTGCCTGCGGCGACATCATGCGGATAACCCTCCGGATCGAAGGGGATAGGATCGTGGATGCAAAGTTCAAGACCTTCGGGTGCGCCGCCGCCATTGCGTCGAGTTCGATGGCCACCGAGCTCATCCGGGGAAAGACTCTCGACGAGGCGCTGGCGGTCACCAACAAGGCGGTCGCCGAGGCGCTGGAGGGGTTGCCCCCCCAGAAGCTCCACTGTTCGGTCCTCGCCGAGGAGGGGATCCGCAAGGCAATCGCCGATTACCGGGCACGGCACGGTTCGCCGGAGGCGAGCGGAGGATAACCTGATGCTCACCGAGCGGGAACGTGAGCGTTACAGCCGGCAGATTCTCCTCTTCGGTGAGGAGGGGCAGGAGCGGCTGAAGCAGGCGAAGGTCTTCATCGCCGGGGCGGGGGGTCTTGGCTGCCCGATCGCCCTCTATCTTGCCGTCGCCGGCGTAGGGGAGATCCGCCTTGTGGACAGGGACGTCGTGGACCGGACCAACTTAAACCGGCAGGTTCTCCACTGGGAGAAGGATCTCGGCATACCGAAAGTCCGATCCGCGGAGGAGAAACTCCGGGAGGTTAACCCCGACGTCCGAATAGAAGCCCTGGAAGCGACGATCAATGAAGCGAACGTCCATGACCTGGCCGCCGGTGCCGACCTGATCGTGGACGCGATGGACAACTTCCCGACCCGCTACCTCCTGAACCGGGAGGCGATCAGGTCGGGCGTGCCGCTCATCCACGGTGCCATCCGGGGGTTCGACGGCCAGGTGACGACGATCGTCCCCGGCCGGACGGCCTGCCTTGAGTGCATCTTCCCGGAGGCCCCGCCCGCCGAGGTCTTCCCGGTCGTCGGGACGACGCCGGGGTTCATCGGTCTCATCCAGGCGAACGAGGCGATCAAGTACATCACCGGTTCCGGCGACCTCCTCGCCGGTCGGCTCCTCCTCTGGGACGGCCTTGCGGCGAAACTTGAGACGTTTGCCGTGGAGCGGCGGTCGGGATGCCCTGCCTGCAGTAGAGAGGTGTGTCAATGAAGGTTCGAGTGAAGGCGTTCGCCCGGTTCCGGGAGATCCTCGGGAGCGACCTTCTCGTCGATCTCCCCGATGGGGCGACGATGGCGGCGGTTCTCGCCGCGCTCCGGGATCGTGCCGGAGATAATGGCGATGCAATCTTTGACGAGACCGGGGCGCTCCGGGCGCACGTCATCCTGATGCGGAATGGACGACGGGTGAAGAGAGACGACCCCGATCCCCTTGCGGACGGAGACGAGATCGCTATCTTCCCGCCGGTCGCAGGTGGATGAGGAGGAGATGGAGATATGATTGGAATTACACGGGACGTCATCGACGCAGGCGCGATGATCGAGGCGGCGAAGAGGCCGGGCATGGGAGCCCTGGTCACCTTCTGCGGCGTTGTCCGGGACGACGGCGGGGTGGAGCGGATGGAACTTGAGGTCTATGAGGAAGTCGCGGTCCGCGAAATGGAGGCGATCCGCGACGAGGCGATGCAAAAATACCCGATTGAGTCGGTGGATATCGTCCACCGGGTCGGATCGCTCTCGGTCGGCGAGACCATCCTCCTCATCATCGTCGGTGCCGGGCACCGGAAAGAGGCGTTCGCCGCCTGCGAGTACATCATCGACCGGATCAAGCAGACAGTCCCGATCTGGAAGAAGGAGTTCTACCGGGACGGCGAGCGGTGGGTGCCGGGGGAGTACGTCGATTAGACCCCCTCCTCCCGGGGTGAACCTTTTTTCCCGCCGGGCGAAAAGATATCGATGATGAACAGCGACCTCAAAGCAGCCCTCCTCGAGCGGTGCCGGCGGATGGAGATCCCGCTCATCGGGATCGCAAGCACCGACCGGTGGGAGAACCCGCCGTTCCAGCCCTGGATGCCTGAGGAGTTCTACCCACAGTCGATCTTTCCCGAGGCCCGGTCAGTGATCGTCATCGGCCTTCCCGTCCATCTCCCGGTGCTTGAGACCACCCCCTCGATCTACTACCACGAGTTGTATAAGACCGTCAACACCCTTCTCGACCAGTACACCTACCGGCTCGCCTCATTCCTCAACGACTGCGGATACCCTTCGGTCTTCGTCCCCCGGGACGGCTACGGGTCCATCGAGGTGCTCCAGAAGAGCCCTATTGCCTTCTTTTCCCACCGGCACGCCGCGCTCCTTGCGGGGCTAGGGACCTTCGGCGTGAACAACACCCTCATAACACCAAAGTACGGACCCCGCGTCCGGTTCGGCTCGGTCCTCACCGCCGCCGACCTCCCGCCCGATCCGATGCTTTCTGACGACCTCTGCACCCGGTGCATGCTCTGCGTCCGCGCCTGCCCGGCCGGTGCCCTCGATGAGCGAGACTACCCTGAGGGGCTCACCGATAAGGCGGCCTGTGCGGCAAACAGCGCCAAGCTCGCCCGGCGCCATATCTCACCCTGCGGGATCTGCATAAATGTCTGCCCGGTAGGAGAGGATCGGCGGCATTACGCCAGCAAAAACCCCGACGGGGCGGATCTGCGCCGCCGGGCCCGGGAGCATGTGCGGAAGTATGGCGGACTCTGATCCGCCATAAAAAAAAGTTATTCTCTTCTCATCCTGCCCATCAGCCGGTCCATCATCTCGGGTGCCCGGTCTTTGAGGCCGAATCCGATGATGATGGCGATCGCCGCGCCGATGCCGATCCCGACTCCCCAGGCGACCGGGACGACGAATGCATAGATTATCGTGAGATCGAGCAGGAGCTGCTGAAGCGCGAGAATGGCGACGATGAAGTAGAGGAATGCCCGCAGAAGCAATGTAATCAATCCAAAACCCTGGATCTGCTGTGTCTCCCCCATGCTCTGGAGGAAATCCATCAGCCAATCGATCAGGATGAATCCGGCGACCAGGATGATGATGAATGCGACGATGTTCGGGATGTAGGCTACGATTGCGGCAACGGCAGCCGTGAGCGCCGGGATTTGCAGGACGCTGACGGCTGTGAGGATTGCGATAAGATAGATGAACCAGCGGACGATGAGGTCGAAGAGGCGGCTTATGTTTGTTCCAGATCGTTCAATATGCTGGCCGGCAGACGTCTTTCGAAGCGCATCATCGACACCGAGCCGGTCGAGGACTTCGGAGACGATTCTGCCGAGAACTCGCCCGAGGATCCAGCCGATGATGAGAATGATGATTGCTGCAATGAGGTTTGGTAGAAACAGAATGACTTCACGAGCCAATTCTTCAACTGGCTCAAACACCTGCGTCATGAGGCCTCCATTTGTCATGGTATATCACCGGAGGAGGGATATGGGAGGTACTATATATAATTGCCGTATCCCCGGCTCACAGAGACCTCATTGCCCGGTTTGGTGTTGATGGGGCGGTCACTCCGCGATCCCGGCGTTGACCGGGATGTGGGAGCGGCCGCTGAAGCGGTACATCAGTGAGAGTATCGCCGGCATCACGACGATCGCGCCCATGAGCGAGAATCCGACAGTGATGACCGTTACAATTCCGAAGTTTGAGATGATATTGAACGTCGAGATGGTGAGTGCCGAGAACCCGAAGACCGTTGTCATCCCGGATGCCGTGATGGCCGTCCCGATCTTCTGCACGGCGATCTGGACGGCGTCAAGGAACTCCGCGCCCCGGGCGAGTTCCTCCTCGCACCGCTCCATGATCAGGATGGTGTACTCCGAGGCGACGCCGATCGTCATCGACCCGAGGACGGCAGTGAGCGGCGTATAGTCCAGGCCGAGGAGATACATGATCGCACCGTTCCACCCCACGATGAAGACGATCGGGATGACCGGTGAGATGGCGCTGAACTTCCGATAGACCAGGATCAGGAACCCGAGGATGAAGGCGAATCCGAGCACGGTCATGTAGGTCTTCGACTCCTCGATATCGTCCATGACGGCGGCAAACATCTCCATGCTGCCGGTGATCTTTGCCGTCACACCGGCGGGCGGGTTGTTCCATGCGACGTCGTCCTGTATCCTCCCTACAAGGTCTCGGGCGACGCTCATCTCCATCTGGACGGTCGAGAACTCGAGCACCGTCTCCATGTTCCCGTTGAGGTAACGGGCGAGCGTGTTCTCCGGGATCCGGGCGATGACGTCGTCGACCTCTCTCTCGGTCGAGGGGAGCACGCCGTTGTTGTACTGCCGGATCAGGGTTGCGATACTCGTTACCCCGGTGATCTTGTCGTTATGCTCCTGCTCGTAGACGCCAAACTGATCGATCCAAGCAAGCGTCTCCGGGGAGAGGACGTCGTCTGCGGTCACGACGATTGGGATGGTGCTCGTCGAGCCCATGACCCGGGTGATCTTTTCTAGAGATCGGAGGGCGGGCATATCGTCGGGAACGAAGGTCTTTTCATCCGCGCTGACGGGAACCTTCTCGTCGAGGTAGAAGCCCCCTGCTGCGACCACCGCAAAGAGCATGATGACGGGGATCGGGTGTTTTGCGACCGTATAGGCAATTCGGCCGAGGAGGCGGTCATACCGCTTCATGAAAGATTCACCGGATGCCGGGGCGGAAGTAGCGGTGGGTGCCTTCTCATTCTTTGGCCGGTAGCGGGTGATGATCGCAAAGACGGGGACGATGATGAGCGCTGCGATGTAGCACGAGACGACCCCGATGGTACAGACCGTTCCAAAATCGGCCACCATCGGCACCGGGGCAAAGAACATCGCAATGAACCCGAGCGCCGTCGCCGACATGGCGATCAGGACCGACGGCCCCATATTCGTGACGGTGTCCCATACGGCTTCCGGGATCGTACCGCGCTGGATCTCCTCGTCGAATCGCGCATGGAGCTGGATCGCGTAGTCGATACCGATCCCGATCAGCACCGGGAATGCCCCGACAACCACCATGCTGAGAGGAATACCGAAGAGACCCATGAACCCGAAGGTCATGATGAGCCCGACGGCCACGACCCCGACGGGGAGAAGGGGATAGCGGACATGCGAGAAGAGAAGCATCACCGCGAGGACCATCAGGATCATGGCCACGAGGATCAGCATACCTGTCTCGGATCCTATAGCTTCACCCATCTCCTTTGAGAACGCGGGGGTCCCCGAGACCGTGACCGAGACGCCTGGCGGGGGATCAGAGATACTGACGATGGTCTTGATATTTTCGATGACCTGCCCCTGGACCTGCGTGGAGACGCCCGGCTCAAGGGCGATGACGCTGATCGTCATCATATCCGAAGGCAGCATCTTCTCCACCGTCTCTGACGGAGCCATCTCGATGATCGCGTTGATCTCCGCCGTTGACGACGGCAGGGTGCCGCCGTTCGCCTGCTTTACGAGGTCGACGACGCCGGAGACGGTATCGACGTAGCGTTCGTTGCGGAGATCCTCCTGGAGGTTATCGATATACGTCAGGACATCCGGGCTCCGGACGCTGTCGGCCTCGTAGATGATCATGATCGCGTCGGAGCCGTAGGTATCCTTGTAGTGGGCGAGGAGCGCGCCGCGGGGGGTGTCTTTGTCGACGTAGGTGTCGTCGCCGGTCTGCATCGTCACCATTGAGAGTCCAAGGAGTGCCAGGATGAAAACAGCCACGGCGACTCCGGCGACAGCCCAGGTGCGGTTGTTGATGGCGGCGGCAAGCCACTCGTAGGGGTTCTTCATGCGTGCTCCTCCACCGCCGTTTCCCCGTACTCACCGATGATCGCCATGGTCACCGCGTGAGCAATCTCTCCGTCGCTCCTCTCGCTGCACTCGATCCCGTAGTCGTTCGCCATGCCCCGGAGTTTTACGGGGTCGAGGATCCGGTAGCCGCGGCCCCCCTCCCCGGATGTAACCATTGTCATGAGGACGGACGAGAGCAGGGACGCTGCGGACTCTTCATCCATGGCGAGACGGTGCAACAGGGCTACAGCCCGCCGGCAGTCCGGCGGGGGGATGAATCCCGCCTCGATCCAGACCTGGTCGGTCTCCTCGATACGCGGCTCTTTGCAGGATTTTTTGCGATAAACCGGTCTTCTGCACGGTGATTCCCGGGAACCCCGGCAGGATCCGGTATTGCAGGTGGTTGCGCAGTTCACGTCTCTCCTCGTCATAAATGGCTCTCTTGCTGGGGGTAGTGTTTTTGAGGGACAGGATATGAACCTGCTGCAACTCGGGCGGGGACCGGAACCGGAGTCCGTTTTCCCGGCAGGGTTTCCCGCAGCCGGTTCTCGTGCGTCTCTCATACCGATCAGTATTGGATTGTCCGCGGATTCAAGGTTCTCCCGTATATGTACGGTATCTATACGGCCGACGTCCCACACGATGCATGCGCAAGATGAACGTCGAGGTCAGGAACGTCATCTTTGAAGAGGCAACCTTCTCCGGGAACGACCCGTTCTCGGTGCTCACCCCAGGATAGAGGGATCTCTTGTTCGCGGCGAAACGCTACCGGCTACTACGAGTATCCCCGCAGGATTAACAGCCAGCAGTTCGCAGAAAAACCGGGCATCGGCAAGACCACCGCGCTCCTTGCCGGCTACTGACGACAATCTCCCCTGTCGGAGAGGTGCACCGGGGGACGGGCGGTTCGGGCGATGACTCAGCCGCGCCCGAGCCCCGGCCAACCGTTGCCGCCGGATACGTTTCCGGGGCATGCTGATGACGGTTCTCCCGGCTTTCGGAGGGTGGATACATCCGAGCATCGTGTTCAGGTGGTATCGCTCTTCTATGCTGCTCTCGTTTGTCCTTGCCAAAACGGCCTTCTTCGAACCGACCGGGCTTTCCGGCACGTTTTGCACGGAACCGGATCGCTGGCGGCATGGTTCCGGCCTCCGGCAGGGGGCTGCTCCGGTGAAGGGCAGTCTTGCGAGGAGAGTTGAACCCTCTCTCGCCGATATATCCGTATCCTGTCGCAAACCATAAGTGTGTTGCAACCAAACAGAGGTGCAATGGTTGCCGAAATAGTTCCCGGGCTCCGGGCTCTCGGGATGAACGAGTACGAGGCAAGTGTCTATTCGACGCTTG
>ERZ773359.4479-NODE-4479-length-14510-cov-5.625873_pt1 | contig 14510 bp, 19 predicted proteins | sample MGYA00374955_ERZ773359 | MGnify/ENA primary metagenome ERZ773359 (study PRJEB29098, sample SAMN04486028) | biogas fermenter metagenome | study: EMG produced TPA metagenomics assembly of the Biogas fermentation microbial communities from Germany - Plant 4 DNA1... | reverse complement strand
CCCTCCAGAAAAAAAGGAGAACACCAATGGTGTCCTCCTACTGCCCCATCTGGGCTTGTGCCATAACCTCTGCGGCGAAATCGTCCTGACGTTTCTCCAAACCTTCGCCGCGCTCATAGCGCACAAAACGCCTGACCGAGATCTTTTCACCGATTTTGGCGATTTTCTCATTGAGAAGCTCACCAACGGTCATGTCTGGATCCTTCACGAAAGGCTGCTCTAGGAGGCAGACTTCTTGGAAGTATTTTTCCAAGCGGCCTTCGACGATCTTGTCAATGATCCGTTCCGGCTTGCCTTCGTTCAGGGCCATGGCTCGGTAAATGGACCGCTCATGTTCCAGAACCGACTCCGGCACATCCTCCCTGGAGACATACTCGGGTTTGCTGGCTGCAATGTGCATGGCGATGTCTTTGGCCAGTTGGGAGAACTCCTCCGTCTTAGCCACGAAGTCAGTCTCACAGTTGACTTCTACCAAGACACCGATGCGCCCGCCCATGTGTATGTAGGACGTGACCAGGCCTTCAGCAGCAATGCGTCCAGCCTTCTTAGCTGCTGCAGCCAAACCTTTTTCCCGCAGGTAGTCGATGGCCGCGTCCATATCTCCATTGGTCTCAAGGAGAGCTTTTTTGCAGTCCATCATGCCTGCACCTGTCTTCTCGCGCAACTCCTTGACCATGGCTGTTGTAATCTCCGCCATAGTAACCCTCCTTTTGATTCGATTGAAAAGAGGGGTGAGAGTAATCCTCCCACCCTCTTGGCCGCTGTTATTCTTCCTCGTCGTACAGATCTGTATCTTCTTCAGCGAGTTCCGTTTCTGCTTCAGCTTCGGTAGCCTGCTCTTCCTGAGCTTCGGCGAAGCTGGCTCCCTCTCTGGCTTCGACCACAGCGCTAGCGATGGTGGAAGTCAGGAGCTTCACAGCTCGGATGGCGTCATCGTTACCAGGGATGACATAGTCAATTTCATCAGGATCGCAGTTTGTATCTACGATCGCCACGATGGGAATACCAAGCTTGCGTGCTTCTGCCACAGCAATGCGCTCTTTGCGGGGATCAACCACAAATACCGCGCCCGGCAGGGTTTTCATGTTCCGAATACCGCCTAGGAAGCGAGTTAAGCGCTCTTTTTCCTTCTTCAGCTGCGTAACTTCCTTCTTCGGCAGAACGTCAAACACGCCATCGGCTTCCATCTTCTCGATCTGCTCCAGGCGCCCAATGCGCGAGGAAATGGTCTTGAAGTTGGTCAGCATACCACCCAGCCAGCGCTGGTTGACGTAGAACATGCCGCACCGCTCTGCCTCTTCCCGGATGGTTTCCTGAGCTTGCTTCTTCGTGCCTACGAAGAGCACCGATTTGCCTGCGGCCACCGTTTCCCGAATGAAGGAATAGGCTTCCTCCACTTTCTTGACCGTTTTCTGCAGGTCAATGATGTAAATCCCGTTTCTTTCAGTGAAGATGTACGGCTTCATCTTAGGATTCCATCTGCGGGTCTGATGACCGAAGTGAACGCCGGCCTCCAGCAGTTGCTTCATGGTAATTACGGCCATTTCGTCCACCTCCTTCCTTTGTTTTTCCTCCGCCCCCTTCATCTAGGGATAAGACCTTAACGGCACCCTTATCTCCCATCCAGAAGCGTGTGTAATCACACCACTTGCTAATATAACACACTCAAGTGCTTTCAGCAAGGGGTTCGCTTTCTTTATTTAGCTCCAAGATGAGCTCTACTTCCCCAACTCCCAACCCGAGCTTTTTGGCGATCTGCTCCACATCCTTGCCCTGCGAGGCCAGCTCCAGTACAGCCAGTACCTTGGGAGACTGCTGCGGTTCCGGGAAAAAGCTGCTGAGAATCTGCTTCTGCAGCTCCAACAGCGCGTTGTGCTGCTCCTCGATCTCCGCGAGGATTTCGGCCTGCCTTTGCTCCAGCTGTTCCAAGGCTTCCTCCACCATCACTTCCAGCACAGAAAAGTCCGTGTTTGGACGCGTAAAAAGACCGGGCCTGAGCAGAAACAGGCCCAGTACTGCCACGGCTATCCCTAAAGTGAACACAAGGAAGAACTCCACCTGACCAACTCCCTAGGCGCGCAGATCGATCCGCCGTCTCGCCCCCGGCCGCTTGGAGGCTCCTTGCTGTTCTTGCCGGCCCCTCCGCTCATCTTTGCGGTCCCGGATGCGCTCCTTTTCCCGGTTCAGTTCCACACGCCTTTCCCGGGCGGCAAACTCTTCGCTTACCTGGGGAGCCAGGCGGCCAGCTGCGCCGGTGGGGTCACCCTCGCGCACAACCTTTGGCACCTGATCGGACCTGGAAACTAGAATTTGGAAATCGGGAAACCTGATGGACATGACCCTTCCCTCCGCTCTTAGCTGAGCCGACTTCGTAAGGTCATAATGGCCTTAGTGTGAATCTGGGATACTCGGGACTCGGAAACCTGCAGTACATGGCCAATTTCCTTCAAAGTCAAATCCTCGTGATAATAAAGCGCCAAAACCAGCTGCTCCCTCTCAGACAACGCCTCGATGGCTGCCGCTAGTTCCTCCACGCTTTCCTTTTCCAAGATCTGCTGGTCCGGCAGGAGTCCCTGGTCCACAACCAAATCCAGAATCTTCAGGTTGTCTCCCGCCTGCTCGCTGGCTGCCGCTTCATCCAGCGAAAAGAGGTTAGCTCCCTTGAGCTCTGACAATAGGCCGTAATACTCATCTAGGCTGAGGCCTAAGGCTTGAGCCACCTCTTCATTTGTGGGCGTGCGGCCTAGATCATTGGTGAGTTCGTAGATTTGGCTTTCCACCAACCGCGCTTTGGAGCGGGTGCTGCGGGGAACCCAATCCAAAGACCGCAGCCCATCGATGATGGCACCCCGGATACGCGTGGTGGCATAGGTTTCGAACTTGGTGTTGCGGTCCGCATCGAACTTCTCCAGTGCGTCCAAGAGGCCGAAAAAGCCGAAACTCTCAAGGTCACCCACTTCTACGCTGCTGGGTAGGTTCATGGCCAGCCGGCCAGCCACAAACTTAACCAAGGGTATGTATTCTTCGATCAACTCGTCCCGTGCCTGAGCATCATTGCTTTTCTTGTAGCGGCGCCATAGTTCTTCGATGCGATTCTGCTCCTTGTGCAAAGACACATTCTTCACCCCATGGGGAATGAGTTAGGTGATATCCTCCCGGGTAATCTCCGCCAGCTCGATCTGGCGCCTGAACACGAACCGAATGACGGCTTTGCGCATGTTTTCCGCGATCTCCAGAAAGCCGCAGCCGAAGTCGTGTCCCTCATCCGTAGGCACAAACCGCGCCACATAGGCCTTGGCCATGATCTGCTCTGTTCCCACGCGAAAGCTGATGCGCATTTCCTCATCAAGCTCAAAAGCCCGTGTCGAGCGGAGCAGAAAACCGCCCCCACTTAAGTTACGGATCAGTCCTGGTTCAGCTGGGAGCTCCTCTCCCCCTTCCGTAAGGGGAACCACCACTGCATCGAGGTGCACGGGAACCCGCACAAACATGCGCTCTTGGGTCTTCTCCCACTGCCCCAACAGCCTCATCTGCAGAAGGGGGATGGTCGTGCGGAAACGCTTTTCTACTATGGCTCTATTGCTGAAGCGCCCTTCTTGGCCGGGCCCACGCAGTTTGAACTCAATGCGCAGCTCTGTGCCGATGCGGATGGGGACAACCGCCCCCTGCTCCAACGGGGCCCCTACCACCACAATGTCATCGTAGACATCTTCCACCCTGGTGCGATAAACCTGTGGCCCTCCAGGTCCTTCTAGGTGTAGCTCTACTAGTTGATTTGGTACGACCTGCATATCATTCCCTCTCTAAAAGTGCAGCAGTCCAGATACTCTCGCAAAGAAGCCTCGAATACCTAAAGGCTGGCTGGGGGCAGACTCTCCGGCCAATACTCCGGCGATCCTCTTGACGGACCGGCTGGCCATAGAAGAGGGGAAAGACAGCAAAAAGGGCTGCTGCTCGGCAATAGCCCGCGCCACTTGCGATTCGGTAAGGATGTACCCTGTATAATCCACTTCCCACTGGACAAACTCCCGCAAAACCGAGTTGAGCCTGGCAGCGACCATCTCAGCCTCGGCCGGGCTTTTCGCCATGTTAACCACCAGGCGTACCCTAGAGTGCGGCGCCCGCTGATGGATGATCTTCAGCAGGCCGTAGGCATCGGTGATCGCCGTGGGTTCGGGAGTAGTAACTACGATTACGTCCGTGGCAGCAAGCACAAAGCTGATCACAGAGCGGTGCACTCCTGCGCCCGTGTCCAGGATCACAAAGTCAAACTCTTGGTTCAGCTGCTCGAAAGATGCCACAAAGGCCTCTAAACGGTAACCGTTGAGGTTGGCCAGTTCGGTGATCCCAGAACCTCCCGAGATAATCTTCAGGCCTAAGGGGCCTTCCACTATGATATCCCGCAGTGTCTTTTCTCCGTTGATCACATGCCCCAAATTGTATTTGGGAGTAATACCTAAGACGATGTCCACGTTGGCCAGGCCCAAATCCACGTCAATCAGAACTACTCGGTAGTCCATCTGACACAAGGCCAGTGCCAAGTTGACAGCCAGATTAGTCTTCCCAACCCCGCCTTTGCCACTGGTCACAGCGATGATTCGAGAGCTGGGTTCCTTTTGTGCAACCAGACTTCTCAAGTCTGCCGCTTGATCTCTCATTGTTATGCGTCCCCCAGAATAAGTTGGGCAATTCTCTCGCCATCCGCTACTTCGATATCCTCTGGTACCCCCTGTCCCGTGGTAACGAAGGCAATGGGCACTTGGGCCCTTTCACAAGTGTGGAGTAGGACTCCATAGACACTTGTCTCGTCTAATTTGGTGATGATCACCCGATCAATCGGCAATTGCCCAAAAACCGATATGATCTCGTCCACGTCCCGTGGTTTGGTCGTGGCACTGATCACCAAATGCATTTCCGCTTCAACACCCTCGAAGAAATTCCTCAGCTCCGCAATCTGAATGTGGTTGTTCTGGCTCCGGCCAGCTGTGTCAATGAGGATGAGATCTCTGTCTTTGAGCTTGGCGATACCCTCCTTCAGTTCTTTCGGACTGTAAGCCACATGCAGAGGCAGGCCAATAATCTCCGCATAGGTCTTGAGCTGTTCCACCGCGGCAATGCGGTAGGTATCAACGGTGATCAACCCGACTTTGCGGCCGGCAACCAGCGAAAAGTTGGCCGCAAGTTTGGCAATGGTTGTGGTCTTACCCACCCCGGTGGGACCGATCAACACCACAACCTTCTGTTCAGCGTCAAATTCCCAGGGCAGTGCTGTTTTGATGCGGCTGGCGATAAGTTTGGTCAGCTCAGCCCACAGCTTCGCTTCATTGTTCCACTCTTCTTTCGCAGCCTGGCCCAGAACCTCCCTGATCAGCTGCGCAGCCAGATCCCTGGGAATATCAACCTTGATCAGTCTACTGTAAATGCTCTGCACTGCCTCAGACCAAGCAGGGTCCAAACGGCCGTCGGCAGGCGTTGAGGCCTGGCCACCCTTGAGGCTATACGGCGCAGTGGACGGCGCATAGGGTTGGGTGGCAGTTCTTGTCCCCGCGGGCCTCCTGTTCTTGCCCCGGGACGCTTGGTAGCTGAGGTCAAAGGCCCCCAGCACCTCGTAGCGCTTTGGTCCAAGCCTTCCCCACAACCAAGCCCTCTTCTGTGTCGTATGCAGGATGACCGCATCGGGCCCAAACTCGTCCCGTAAGTTCTCTACTGCTTCTTGTATCGTCTTTCCTGTAAATTTCTTAACCCTCATGCGTCCACTTCACCGTCCCCACCGCATTCACCTGGACATCCGGGCTGATTTCGTTGTAAGACAGCACGATCAGGCGTGGGATAGCCCGTTCGGTCAGCCTCTTCAGCGCCATCCTGATCTGGGGCGAAACTAGGACTAACGGGTAAGGCATGATGTGCTCCTCCAACGCTTGGCCCAGTGCACTATAGAGCTCCTGCAGCATTCGCGGATCGAGAGCCACGGCAAGCCCGCGGTCCGTATGCTCGATGGAGTCGGCGATCACTTCTTCCCAGGCCGGGCTTAAGGTCAAGACGGTGAGCACACCGTTTTCCTGGTACATCTGCGAGATCTGCCTGCCAAGGGCCTCTCGCACAAATTCAGTTAAGTAGTCCACATCCCGGGTCACCGGTGCCATGTCGGCCAGCGTCTCCAAGATGGTCACCAAATTGCGGATGGGTACCCCTTCCCGCAGCAGATTCTGCAGCACTTTTTGGACCTCGCCCACCGTCAAGAGTTCAGGCACCAGTTCGTCGACCACGGCAGAGTAGTTCTCCCGGGCTCCATCCAGCAGGGTCTTCACCTCTTGGCGCCCCAGGAGCTCATGGGCATGGGTGCGGATGATCTCAGTGAGGTGAGTGGCCAGCACTGCGGGCGGATCTACCACGGTGTAACCGGCATACTCAGCACGCTCCCGGGTGGCGGCATCCACCCAGAGGGCCCGCAGACCAAAGGCAGGTTCCGTTGTGGGTATGCCGCTCACTTCTTCGGTTACCCCACCAGCATCCATGGCCAGGTAGTGATTAACCATAAGTTCTCCATGGCCCACTTGGATTCCTTTAATCTTCACCACGTACTGATCGGGGTTAAGCTGGAGGTTGTCTCTGATCCGGATGACGGGCACCAGGATACCCAGTTCAATCGCGCACTGCCGGCGGATCATGCTGATGCGGTCAAGAAGATCCCCTCCCTGGGACTCATCCACCAGGGGAATCAAGCTGTAGCCGATTTCCATCTCGATGGGATCCACCTGCAGCAGGGAAACCACGCTTTCTGGTTTGCGGGCTTCTTCGAGGCGCTGCTGCTCCAGCACAGTTTCCTCTTCCACTTCTTGGCCTTTCTCGGCCCGGCGCAGGGCAAAGGACAGGGACCCCAGGGCGCCGGCTAAGATTAAGAAAGGCAGCTTGGGCAGACCCCCAATGAGGCCGAAGACAGCAACCACCACCGCTGTAGTGCTGAGAATTCTGTAGTGGGAGAAAAGCTGGGTAGTCACGTCGGAGCCCAGGTTGTTCTCAGACGCTCCTCTGGTGACCACAATGCCTGTGGCTGTGGAGATCAAGAGTGCTGGGATCTGGCTCACTAGGCCATCACCGACCGTAAGGAGTGCAAAACGGCTGAGAGCGGTGGAAAAGTCCATCCCTTTCTGCAGCATTCCCACAGCCAAACCGCCCAAAAGGTCGATGACCAGGATGATAATACCGGCGATGGCATCTCCTTTCACGAACTTGGCGGCACCGTCCATGGCCCCGTAGAAGTCAGCTTCCCTGGCGATCAGCTGGCGGCGCTGCCTGGCCTCTGTCTCGGTGATCAGCCCCGAATTCAGATCGGCATCGATACTCATCTGCTTACCGGGCATGGCGTCCAAGGTGAAGCGGGCAGCTACTTCTGCCACCCTCTCCGAGCCTTTGGTGATTACAATAAACTGCACCACAACCAAAATCAAGAAGATCACAAAGCCAACTACGTAGTTGCCGCCGACTACGAAATCGCCGAAGGCAATGATAATTCGGCCCGGATTGGCCGTGAGTAGAATAAGCCTGGTGGAAGAGACGCTCAAGGCCAGCCGGAACAGAGTGGTAATCAAAAGCAGAGAAGGAAACACCGAAATCTCCAGGGCTTCACGGATGTTCATGGCGATGAGCAGAATCAACAGGGACAGACTGATGTTGATGGCTAAGAGCAGGTCTAACAGGAAGGGCGGCAGGGCAGCACCATCATGACCACGATGAGCACCACGGCCAGGATCACGAATAAATCGCTGATGCGTCCCACGTTCTGGTTAATTGAAAGACTCGATTTGGCCATGTCCACCATCCTTCATGCCCTACATTCAAACCGTTTTCCGGCGCAAACGGTACACAAAGGCCAATACTTCTGCCACAGCAGGATAGAGGTGTGCCGGAATCTCCTGCCCCACTTCGGTGGTATCATACAGCGCCCGGGCTAGTTCCGGGTTCTGTATTGTAGTAATACGATGTTTCTGTCCTTCTTCCTTGATCCGCTGGGCAATTAAGCCTTGGCCCTTGGCCACTACCTTGGGCGCATCCATCTCCCCCGGAGTGTACTTGATGGCCACAGCATAGTGCGTAGGGTTGGTCACAATCACATCCGCGGTGGGAACCGCCTGCATCATCCGCTGGGCAGCCATCTGACGCTGGCGCTGGCGGATACGGGAACGGATCAGGGGATCGCCTTCCGTTTGCTTGAGCTCCTCCTTGATCTCGTCCTTGGACATGCGGATGCTGCTTTCAAACTCCCGTCTCTGCCACCAGTAGTCGGCTGCCGCCAGAATCAGCAGGAACAGGCCCACCTGCAGCCCGAGACGGTAGATACCATCGGTGATCAGGGCAATACTCTGCTCCAGATCCATCAACCCAGCATGGCGCAGCCATTCCAAGTTGTCCCGGACTTGTGTGTAGACGAGATAGCCTACCAGGGCAATTTTGGCTGCGGATTTGAGCAGTTCCACCAAAGCCCGCTTGGAAAAAATGCGCCGGAAGCCCTCAACGGGGTTGATGCGGGAAAATTTGGGCTGCAGTACTTCAGTTGAAGCCATAAAACCCACCTGAACCACCTGGCTCACTAGGGACACCACCAAGAAAGCACCCAGGATCGGGGCGGCGATTAGGCCCAGCTTGATCAGGGCCGCTAGAAGCATGCTGCCCAATCCCGGCAGGTCGCCTTGCCACTCGGCCAAATTAGCTAGGAAAAAGCGGACTGTTTCCAAGAGATGCCTAGCCGCATAAGGCCCCAGGGCTCTGAGCAGAAAAAACCCCGTCAAGATCATCAGGGCGGTGGGAACCTCCGCGCTTTTAGCCACTTGCCCCTTCTTGCGCGCTTCCTCCCGCCGCCGCGGTGTGGCAGGCTCGGTCTTTTCACCGGCAAAGAGCTGCAGGTCAAACCTAAACTCTGCCACCTAACTCCCCCCTAGGGCCAGCAGTTCGTGTAGGTAACGAAAGAGAACTCCATCCACGCTGAACAGCTGGGTGATGAGGTATACTGCGGCGGGGATGGAAAAGAGCACTACCGCCAAGCCCACCATGATTTTGATGGGAAAGCCTAGAACAAACACGTTGATCTGGGGAACAGCCCGGATCACGATGGCTAAAGCGATGTCTGTAAGCAAAATCGTGGCCATAACAGGTAGGGCCAGCTTAAGGCCGATCACAAACATCTGGGTCGTCAAACTGATGAGCAGGGCAAATGTAGGCTCCAGCTGCAGACCGACGCCAAAGGGCACCACAGCGAAAGACTGCTGTACAGCCTGGATTACCCACAAGTGCGCATTTAGGCCTAGGAAAATGAGGGCGGCCACAATGTAGTAGAACTGGGAGAAAACCGGAACCTGTCCTCCCAAGGCTGGGTCAAAAACGGAGGCCATGCCAAAGCCCAGAGGCACGTCCACGAAATGCCCAGCGAAAGTCATGATGGCGAAAACCAAAACCACCACCCAGGCCAACAGCAACCCCACAACAACTTCATGCAGTGCCAACCCCGCCAGCACCAACCAGGACTCTAGATCCCACTGGGGGTTGATCGGCGGCAGCACAATCAGCGCACAGAGCGCGGAAAAGCCCAGCTTAACTTGTACAGGCACGCTGCGCATGCTGAACAGGGGCGCCGCCGCGAAAAACGCGGACAAGCGGATAAAACTTAGGGAGAAGCGGACGAAATCAACAACGGAGATCAACTTCGCGGCCTCCCCCTACCTGATGAACGATGGTAATTCACTGAGCAGACGTTCAGCAAAGTCCACCAAACGCCTAATCATCCAGGGACCAAAGATCACTAAGGACACCAACACAGCTATGATTTTGGGAATAAAGGTCAGCGTCTGCTCCTGGATTTGGGTGGTGGCTTGGAAGATGCTTATCAGCAGCCCCACCAGCATACCAATGCCCAAAGCCGGCCCTGCCACCAACAAGATGGTTACGACGGCCTCCCTGGCTATGCTCACCACTGTTTGATCGGTCATTTAACCACCTCTCACGAAAAGCTCGCCAAAAGCGAGCGCACGATCAGATGCCAGCCGTCCACCAGTACGAAGAGGAGCAGCTTAAAAGGCAGAGAGATCATAATGGGCGGCAGCATCATCATCCCCATCCCCATCAGGGTAGAGGCCACTACCATATCGATGACCAAAAACGGAACAAAGATCACAAAGCCGAGTTGAAAGGCAGTTTTCAACTCTGAGATCACAAAAGCCGGAATAAGCGTTAAGGTATCTAGATCCGCAGGCGTCTGCGGTCTTTCCTGACCGCGAATGGCCACCATCATCTCGAGGTCTTTCTCCCGCGTGTTGCGCAGCATGAACTCACGAATGGGCTCCATACCCACTGTCCACATTTCTTCTAAAGAAAGCTCGCCGTTGAAATATGGCAAAAGCGCCTCTGTGTACACGGCGCTGAAGGTTGGGGCCATGATAAAGGCCGTTAAGAACAGAGCCAGCCCGATCAGAACCTGGTTAGGCGGGACCTGATTGGTTCCCAGCGCATTGCGGATCAAAGAGAGGACAATCACCGTCCGGGTAAAGGATGTGAGCAAAATCAGTATGGCGGGAGCTAAAGTGAGGATGGTCAGCAAAAGGAGAATCTGCAGAGTGATGGCCACGTCCCCTGGACCTTCGGCGACGCCGAGGCCAATATCTACACTGGGAAAGGGAATCGTCACTTGCAAAAAGCTCATCTACTCTGCCACCTCCTGTTGATCCGTCTTCTGGAGAGATCTCTCTCCTAATACTGTGATGTTTTGGCCGGTTACACCGAGTAGGAGCTGTCGGTCCTCCCAGATCACAACGTAAAGGGCACGGTTAGTGCCCAAGGACAGAGCTTCCTTAATGCGCAGATCCTGTCCTCCTCCCTGCTTGCGTCCGTACCAGCGCGTAGCCCATATGGTAAGGGGGACGATCACCACCAGGGCCAGGCCCACGCGTATGAGTCCCCAAAGGAGCTGCGTATCCATCCCTGGTTTCACTCCTGCGTCCGCTGAGATTTGGGCACGATTTCCAAAATCCGCACCCCAAAATTGTCGTCCAAGACCACTACTTCACCCCGGGCCACCCGGTTGTTGTTCACAAACACATCCACCGGCTCCCCAGCCAGCTTATCGAGCTTAATGAGGGACTGAGGCTTTAGTTCAAGGATCTGGTTGAGGGTTAAGGTTGCTCGCCCTAACTCAACCGTGATGGTCAGGTCAATGTCTTCCAAGAGGCCCAAGCCCTGCTTAGTATCCACATGGGTCAGTTCGCCAATGGGAGTGAACATGGCTTTACTCACTGCAAGCTCAGGGCCTTTCATCAACTTACCTTTTGGCAGCGCTGGTTGAATCTCACCCTGTCCCCTGTTCAGCTCTGCTCCCGCGGCCAGGCGTTCCAGCCCATCGAAGTCTTGCACGACGGCGCAGAACTCCATGCGCTCCTGGCCCCAGCGGAGGAGGAAGCGCAGAAGATGGGATCTGCTGCCAGATGGCAGTGGCAGCAGGTTGAGGTCCGTCTTCTGGCCCTGATACACCTTGTAAGGCACCCCTAAGGCGGCTGCCACCTGGAAGACCCACGCCTGAGCCATGGCCTGTATTCTGGGCAGGGCATCCACTCCCAACTCTTGGGCCAGCTTGTCCACATCTGGCAGCGGGACGAGCACCAAGAGCTCACGTCCCGCGAGCTCAGCAGCGACAGCAAAGGCCTCAGGCGCTACAGCCTGGGCCAGGCCATGCTCGACATGCTCCACATAGGGGCCGTCCACTGCGGCTTCACTTGATGGCCTCTGCAGATAACCCAGCGCGCTGAAGAAAGCCGCTCTGAGTGATCTCAGGAAAGCGTCCGCATGCGACGGGGACGCGGTTCCGTGCAGCAAAGCGTCTATTTCGCCTTGGGATAAGATGGAACCTGTCATGGCGACCTCCTTCTTCTGCTACTGGATTATCAGATCGATAAAGAACACATCGGTTACCTCACCTTTGGAAACCAGTGCATTCATGGCCTTAAGAATATCAAGACGCAATGATTCCATTCCTGCTAATGAACTGAGGTCCTCAGCGGTCCTTGATCTGATGATGGTGATGACTTCATCGCGAATCTGGGGCACCCTCTTTTCCAGCTCGCCGATAACCTTTTTATTGCTGCCCTCCAAAACGATCTCGGTACGTATGTAACGCCGCTGGCTCGGTGATGACAAGAGGTTCAGGGTGAACTCTCCTAAGTCAAAGGTTGGACCAAGTTCCTTGCGCGCGGCCGTTGCTTCCCTATCTAGAGGAGCCTGTCCAGCATCGCCACGGAAAATCAAATAGGTGGTGAAGGCACTACCTACCGTGGCAAGGATCACTAAAGCAATAGCGACGATTAGCAGTTTCAAGTCCACTTCCACTTTTCTGGCCATTCCCAAGCCTCCTCTTAATTGGGTTCATAGTCCCACAGATCGATATTGAGGATAACAATATCTACTCGGCGGTTCATGGCGCGGTTTTCGGCGCTGTCGTTAGGCTTCAAGGGACGATACTCCGAATAACCTGCTGCTGAGAGCTTCTGAGGGTCGAACCCTTCCTCTTCGATGAGAAAACGCACTACATTGGTGGCCCGATGCACGCTCAACTCCCAGTTGGAGGGAAAGCGCGGAGTGTTGATCGGGAGGTTGTCAGTGTGCCCTTCTACACGCAAAGGATTAGGCAGACTCCTAAGTGTACCAGCAAGTTTTCGCAGCGTTTCCCTAGCTTCAGGTTTTAAGGTGGCTTCTCCCAGGTCAAAGAAAACCTGTTCTGCGAAACGCACCACCAGTCCCCGTTCCTGCAGATCCAATTGGACACCCGTTAAGCCTTCCTGCTCAATGAGTTCGACCAGCTCCTCAAACAGCTCCCATAGCTGGCGTTGGCCCACGTCGGAATAATCCATGGGCAGCGGTCCCGGTTGTTCCAAAGCCGCCTGGCCTTCGCCGATGATGCCAATATACTCCTGAAAGGCTGTGATGAAGGTGGCGAACTTGTGCTCGTCGATCACGGAAAAGGAAAACAGGAGCACGAAAAAGGCCAACAGGAGCGACATCATGTCCGAATAGGTCGTTAACCAAGAACCGGTAACAGCAGAATCATCCTTCCGCCTGCGGCTACGCATTCGCGGTCACTCCCTCTTGAGCGGCCCGTGCCCTGGCCCCCTCCCGACCTGCAGCTTCCCTTTCCACCGGCGAGAGGAACGACTTCAGTTTTTCTTCTACAATCCTGGGATTCTCCCCTGCTTGGATGGATAAAATTCCCTCGATCATGACCTGCTTCATCAAAACCTCTTCGTCACTTTTCAGTTTGAGTTTCCCGGCGATGGGCAGGAACAGGAGGTTGGAGGCAATGGCGCCGTACAGAGTGGTAATCAGCGCTACGGCCATACCCATACCAACCTGGTCTGGTTTATCCAAGGCGCCCAGCATGGCGATAAGTCCGATCAGAGTACCGATCATACCGTAAGCGGGCGATAGAGCCCCCATCTGTTCAAAGATGCGCTGGCCGATGCGGTGACGTTCCTCCAAAAAATACAGCTCGATTTCCAGGATGCTGCGCACCAGTTCGGCATCGGTGCCGTCCACGATGAGCTGGATGCCTTTCTGGAGGAATGGTTCGTTCGTGGCCTGCGCCCTTTCTTCCAGTGCCAGCAGGCCCTCCCGGCGGGAAACCTCAGCAAACTCCACCAGGGTGTCTATGACTGCGGCGCTGTCGTTCGTCTGCCTGGAAAAGGCTACCCTGAGCAGGGGGATGACACTGAGAACCTCTTTCATGGAAAAAGTGACCATGATGGAAGCAAAAGTTCCGCCGAAGACGATCATGAGGCTGGGCAGGCTGAGAAACAGCCCGATGTCGCCTTCCATGAGGATGGAGAAAACCATCAGACCTAGGCCGATGATAATACCCATTATGGTTGCTAGATCCATTTACCTGCACTCCATTTCTTATGGGTTAGTGGGGCTGCATGCGCAGCCCCGACTATGCAAACCCACCCTAACGTTTGAGATTTACCAGCTCCTGCAGCATTTCATCGGAAGTGGTGATGATCCGCGAGTTGGCCTGGAAGCCCCTCTGCGTGATGATCATCTCCGTGAACTCCTCGGCGAGGTCCACATTGGACATCTCCAAAGAGCTGGGAGCAATCTGCCCGAAGCCAGGCTCGCCTGCGGCCCCAGGGTTGGCCTCGCCAGAGTTGGCCGTCGGCACAAACATGGTTGAGCCTGTGCGCAGCAGACCCGCCGGATTGCGGAAGGTTGCCAGCGCCAGCCGTCCCAGTTCCTTGGTCAGGCCGTTGGAGAAGCTGCCGATAATGGTCCCGTTCTGGTCAATGAGGAAGCTGTCAAGCGAGCCGCTGGTATAACCATTCTGGCTCAACACCTTACCCGAGAACGTGTCGGCATACTGAGTGAACTGGCTGAAATCGAGCTCGATCTTCAACTCATTGGCGTTTGCTGGCTGGAACTTGATCTCATTACGTGACACGCCTCTATAGCTGCCATCTTCGCTGAACTCGATGTTACCTGCT
>ERZ773359.4478-NODE-4478-length-14511-cov-5.550291_pt1 | contig 14511 bp, 12 predicted proteins | sample MGYA00374955_ERZ773359 | MGnify/ENA primary metagenome ERZ773359 (study PRJEB29098, sample SAMN04486028) | biogas fermenter metagenome | study: EMG produced TPA metagenomics assembly of the Biogas fermentation microbial communities from Germany - Plant 4 DNA1... | reverse complement strand
CCCGGTGCCCGACGTCGTAGGAACCAGCACCATGGGAAGCCCCGGCGCCTTCACCTTGTCCTGGCCGAGCCAGTCGCGGAGCGTGCCCCCGTGCTTGAGCATGACGGCCACGACTTTCGCGGTGTCGAGGCAGCTTCCGCCGCCCAGTCCCACCACGCCGTCGACACCATCGCCGGCGAACTGCGCCACGATCCCGTCGGCCACCTCAGCCCCAGGCTCGGGCTGAGTCTCGTCGTACACCGCCACCCCGATGCCGGCCTTCTTCAGGTGCTCTATTGTGAGGTCAAGTGCGCCCGACGCAGCGACTCCCTTATCAGTCACGATCAACGCCCGGCTGACGCCGAGCTCGCCCAGAACCCCCGGCAGAGCCGCCAGCGCGCCTGAACCGAAGTACGTCCGTTCGACGCACAGAAGGGGTTTACCCGGATAGATCACTCAACTCACCCCGTAGATCGCAAGATCCTAGTCTACCGGCTTGAGGAATACCTTGAGGCCTTCCTTGGCCTCGAACTTGCGGAACGCCTCCTGCCACTCAGTCAGGGGCAGGATGTCGGTGGCCAGGAAGCTCAGGTCGATAAGGCCCTTCTCCATGAAGTACAGCGCCTTGTGCCACGCCGACCAGATGGACCCGATGGAGCCCGTTACCTTCAGCTCCTTGTAGCAGATGCGCTCGAAGTTGATCTCGATGGGCTTTCCGAACAGGCCCACCTGGGTGAACTGGCCACATCTCTTGACCAGCTCCAGGCCCATCCTCGCGCCCGCCGGGGCCCCAGAGCACTCCAGCACCACGTCGGCGCCCTTGCCGCGGGTCATGTCGGCGATCTCCTTCATGGGATCCTGCTCGTCCACGACGATTGTCGCCGCCACACCGCACTTCTCCTTCGCCACCTCGAGGCGCGCCTTGTCCTTGCTGGTGCCCAGCACCACCACTTCGGCGCCCTCGACCATGGCCAGCTGCGCGCAGATCAGGCCGATGGATCCCGGCCCTATCACGGCCACCACGTCGCCGCCGCGTATGTTGGTGAGCTCGTTCACCGCGTGCACGCAGCAGGCCGTGGGCTCAGTCATGGCGCCGATCAGGAAGTCCACGTTCTCCGGCAGCCTGTGCAGGTTCCGCGCAGGCACCACCACGTAGCTGGCAAACGCCCCGTTCACCCAATAGCCCAAAGTCCTGCGCTCGGGGCAGACGTTATACAGCCCCGCCCGGCACAGCTCGCACGTGTCGCAGCGGATCACCGCGGTCTCCGACGTGACCCTGTCCCCCACGTTCCACCCGGTGACGCCCTCGCCCACCTCGACGATGGTCCCGGAGAACTCATGGCCGGTGATCACCGGCGGCCTCACGGGGATGGCGATGTCGGAATGGTAGATGTGCAGGTCGGAGCCGCACACACCCGTATATTCCACCTTCACCAGCACCTGTCCTGGGCCCGGAGACGGCTTCGGAGTCTCCCGTACCTCCATGTTGCCCGGGCCTGGGGCAGTCTTGAACAAGCCTAGCATCTCGTATCCCTCCACATACCCCTGCCGTCACTCCTGGCCGAGGTACGACTTTCTCACTTGCTCGTTGGCGATGAGGTTCGCCGCCGTATCCGTCAGCACAACCCTGCCGTTTTCCAGCACGTACCCGCGCTCGGATATCTCCAGCGCAGCCAGGGCGTTCTGCTCCACCAGCAGCACCGTGACGCCCTCCTGCTTGATGCGGGTCACCGCCCCCAGCACCTGCTCCACCACCAGCGGAGCCAGTCCCAAAGAGGGCTCGTCCAGAAGCATCAGGCGCGGCCTGGCCATCAGCCCCCTGCCCACCGCCAGCATCTGCTGCTGGCCTCCTGAGAGGGTCCCGCCCAGCTGCAGTCGGCGCTCCTTCAGGATGGGGAACAGCTCGTACACCCACGCCATGGTCTCCTCCACCTGGCTCTTGTTGTGGCTCTGGGTGTAGGCGCCCATGAAGAGGTTCTCCTCCACGGTGAGCCCGGGGAAGATCCTCCTGCCCTCAGGCACGCACGCGATTCCCATGCTAACTATACGCGGCGTGGCCAGGCCGTTGATCTTCGTCCCGTCGAACACGATCTCGCCACAGGTGGGGCGCACCACGCCCATGATGTTCATGAGCGTCGTGGTCTTGCCGGCGCCGTTGGACCCGATGAGACACACTATCTCGTTGGGGTACACCTCCAGCGAAATGCCGTGCAGGGCCTGGATGTGGCCGTAACACGAACGCACGTCTGTCATCTTAAGAAGCGGTTCGGCACTCATCAGGTGCGCAGCCCCCTTTCGCCGAGGTATGCGCGGATGACCTCAGGATCCTTCTGGACTACCTCGGGCGTGTCTTCGGCGATCTTCTTGCCGAAGTTCACCACGGTGACCACGTCGGACACCGTCATGATCAGGCGCATCTTGTGGTCCACAAGCAGCACGGTGATGCCCCGATCTCTTATCCTTCTTATCAAGACGCCCAGCTCCTGAGTCTCCTGGGGCGTCATGCCGGCGCCCGGCTCGTCCAGAAGCAGCAGCTTAGGCTCGGTGGCAAGCGCACGGGCGATCTCCAGCAAGCGCTGCTGGCCGTACGGCAGAGACTTGGACCTCCAGTCCGCCTTGTCGAGCAGGCCCACGAACTCAAGCGCCTCGTCCACGCGCTCCCTCACCTTGGCCTCCTCGCGCCGCACCGCCGAGGTGCGGAACACGTTGGACACCACGTTGGACGTGGTCCGGCAGAACTGCGCCACGGTGACGTTCTCCCGCACCGACAGGCTGGGGAATACCCGCAGGTTCTGGAACGTCCGGGCCATGCCCAGCTTCACGCGGTCGTACGGGCGGAGGCCGTCGATGCGCACGCCATCGAAGTGCACCTCGCCAGACGTGGCCGGGTATATCCCGGTGAGCACGTTAATCAGAGTGGTCTTGCCGGCCCCGTTCGGACCGATCACCGCGTGGATCTCACCCTTTTCCACTTGGGTGCTGAGGTTGTCGATGGCCGTAAGCCCGCCGAACTGCATCGTAACGTTCTTGACCTCAAGCAGTGCCATGGGTGTTCCCCCTTCTCCCGAAGGCAGCGCTGAGCCGCTGCACCAGCATCTCCCAGGCGCCCCAGAGGCCGGTAGGCCTGTACACGATGATGACGATGACTATGGCGCCGTAAACCGCCAGATACCACTGCTGCAGGAAGCGCAGCACCTCCGGCAGGAACGTCAGCAGCACCGACCCCATGATGGCCCCAGGGAGGCTACCCATGCCCCCGATGACCAACATCATCGCCAGCATCTGAGATCGCTCCAGGGTGTACACCTCAGGGCTGATGTACTGCATCAGCGAAGCGTACATGGCGCCTCCGATGCCGGCGTAGATTCCGCACAGAACGAAGGCCAGCACCTTCAGCATGGTTGTGTTCAGCCCCACCGCCTCCGCTGCCAGCTCGTCGTCGTGCACCGCCCTGAGAGCCGCTCCGTACTTGGAGTGCTCTATCATACGGGCGGCCAGCGTCAGGAGGCCAAGCATCACCAGGATCAGGTAGTAGAACGAAGTGTTGCTGCCGAACCTGAGCGGCCCTATGGTGGGCCTTGGGATCCCGGCGATGCCGAACACGCCGCCGGTCACCGGACTCCAGTTCAGCAGGATAAGCCTGACGATCTCGCCGAAGCCGATAGTAGTGATGGCCAGATAGAACCCCTTAAGCCTCAGCGTGGGGAAGCCCAGCAGCAGTCCGAGCAGGCCGACCAGCACCGCCGCAAAGCCCACCGCGGGCCAGAACGGCCAGCCCATCTTGGTGATGGACAGCGCAAACGCGTAGGATCCCACTCCCCAGAAAGCCGACATGGCCAGATGGAGCTGTCCCGTCAACCCGAAGATGAAGTGCATGCCGACGACCAGAATGGCGTTGACCACGCCGGTGATCAGCACGAACTTCATGTAAGAGTTGGTGATCACGGGATAGAGGGCGGCCAGCACCACGATGATGCCTATGAGCGTCTTGTCTTTGAACGAAAGCGTACGCATGCTCACGGTCGCACCTCCTTACAGGCTCCCTATGACTTTCTTGCCGAACAGGCCCTGCGGCCTGAGCAGCAGGAACGCGATGAGAACCGCGAACACTATGGCATCCTTATACACGCTGCTCACGTAGCTTGCAGACAGCACCTCGATGCTGCCGACCACCAGCCCGCCGACCACGGCTCCTATCACGTTGCCGAAGCCGCCAACGATGGAGGCGGTGTACGCCTTCAGGCCTACGCTTCCCATGGCCTGCGAAACCAGGAATATCGGCGCCAGAAGCACACCGGCGATACCCGCCAGGATCGAGGCGTAGGCGAAGGTGATTGCGATGACCAGCGGGGTGTTGATCCCCATCAGGCGGGCAGCCAGCTGATCCTGGGCCACTGCCCGCATGGATCTGCCCAGCCGAGTTCGGTTGAAGAAGGCCGACTGCACAGCCAGTAGGAGCGCAGTGAACACAAGGATGAAGACGTATTGGTACAGCACGGTCACTGAACCCAGCCCGAACAGGTCGAAGCGGAACCACTTCTGCCCAAACAGTCCGGAGGTGGCGATGGGGTACGTTCCCCAGGCCACGATGGAGAAGTTCTTCAGGAATATGGACAGCGCCATGGTGGAGATCATGATGGTTCTGGGGTGCGAATCCTTCAGCGGATAGTAGACGATCCTCTGCGACACCATCCCCACAGCTGCCATGCCAACACCGGTGAGAAGCAGAGCAGTCCAGAACCCCGACGGCGACGCCCCCGCGCCGAACCACGAAGCCACAGCCGGCACGAAGGAGCCGGCGTAAAGGTACGCTCCTATCATCACGAAGTCGCCCTGGGCGAGGTTGACTATGCCCACTGCATTCCATATGAAATTGTAGCCGAGGGCCACCAAACCGTATATGCAGCCGTAAGCCAGGCCCGCGATGAGCTGCTGGACTATGATAGGTAGTTGATCAGCGAGAAACCCCATGCGCGATCCCCCTTTCACCGTTTCGCAGACGCGTATGTCATGTGGACCGCCAGGCGGCCCGAGGCCCCCTGGCGGTCATCGACATACCTGCTCCGCCGCGGCGGGGTTTATCCCTCGACCTTGAAGGCCGCCTTGGCCTCTCCGCCCTCGATCTTCACGATGAAGATCTCGTTCACGGCCTCGCCCTTCTCATTGAAGGTGTAGTTCAGGCCAGACACTCCGGGGAAGGCCTGGAGCTTGCGGAGGTTGTCCCGGATCGCCTCAGGAGCGTCGGACCCGCCGATCTTGATGGCCTCAGCGATCATCATGACCGCGTCGTAGTACAGCACCGAGAAGAGCTCGGGATCATGCCCGTACTTGGCGCGGTACCTCTCGGCGAACTTCTGCACCCTCTCGTCCATGTTGGTGAGGGTGTAAGGAGTTGCGGAGTACTTGCCCTCAGCGGCGCCCTGAGCCATCTGAATGGTGGACGTCTGGGACAGGCCCATGGAGCCGAAGTAGGCCACGCCCGGCAGCAGCTGGTCGAACTGCCTGGTGATCAGGGCATGCTCCTCGTTGTGGGTGAACACGATGACCGCGTCGGCGCCGGCCCTCCTGAAGCTGAGCAGCTGTGCGGTGAAGTCCTTGTCGCCGGTGTTATGGCCCTCGATGGCCACGGGCTTCAGCCCCGCTGCCGCCAGGGCTTCGATGACGTTATCGCGGCCGCCAACGCCGAACTGGTCGGTGTTGTGGAAGATGCCGATCTTCGTGTAGCCTTCCTGGATAGCGCCCTTCACCAGGGCAATGGCTGCCAGGTTGTCATACTCGCGCACACGGAAGATCCACGGATTGGCATCCTCAGTGACGGCCATGGCCGAACCGGTGGCCAGAACGGGGATGCCCCTCTCGATGGCGATGGGCTTGAATGCCAGCACTGCCGTGGACTGATGGTCACCCACGACTACGCTGACCTTCCTGTCGTCAATGAGCTTGCGGAAGGCGTTAACCGATGCGGTGGGAACGCCCTGCGAGTCCTCTACGAACACCTCAACCTCACGACCCAGCACGCCGCCGGCGGCGTTCAGATCTTCCATGGCCATGAGCGCGCCCTCGCGTGCCTGCTGGCCCTGCATGGATGCGCCACCAGTCAGAGCTGCCAGCGCGCCGATGCGGATCGGGGTCTCAGCGCCAGATACCGAAAGGGTGAACAGAACCATGATAGTGACGAACGCCATCAATAGTCTCCGCACTGATTATCATCCTTTCTGTTCTGTGTTTGTTGTGGTTCGCAAACAAGCCAACAGAGCCAGTTGCACTGACGAGATACCTAGATCGCTTCCCTTGGCACCACCCCCACATCTGCCCCGAAATAACTCGAAATTCGAACAGATCAGAACTCCACGACGATCTTGATCTCATCCTTAGCGCCCGATGTGACTTCCTTCATGGTGTCATCGAACTCCTCGATGCCGATGCGCCGTGACACCAGGTCCTCGGTGACCAGCTTGCCCTGGCCCACCAATTCCACCACTTCGGGAAAACACCCTGCGCTGTTGCGGCTGCCCAGTATGTCCAGCTCCCGCTTGTTCAGAAGCTCCGGCTTCAGCGGGAACTCGTCCGGGCACACGCCCACCAGCACGATCTGCCCTGCGTACGACACGATCTCAAGGGCCTGAGCGATGGTGGGCACCGCCCCGACCACCTCGAACACCACCGGAACGCCCACGCCACCGGTGAACTCCCGCACCTTCTCCACCACGTCCTCCGTGGTGGAGTTGAGGGCAAGGTCCGCACCGAGCTTGCGGGCAAGCACGAGCCGGCTCTCCTTCACGTCGATGGCGATGACCTTCACTCCCCTGGCCTTGAGTATCTGGATCATCAGCAGCCCTATGTTGCCGGAGCCGATCACCGCAGCGGTGTCGCCCGCCGCCACCCTGGACCGCCTGATGCCATGGAGGCCGACGCCTGCCGGCTCCACGAACGCAAGCTCCGTGAAGCTGCGGTGAGCAGGCGCCTTATGCAGTAGCCTCACCGGAGCGCACACGTACTCCTGCATGGCCCCGTCGCGATGCACCCCCATCACCTGGAGGTTCTCGCAACAGTTGTACCTGCCGAGGCTGCACGGATAACACCGGCCGCAGGCCGAGTAGGGCTCGATCACCACCACGTCGCCTTACGCGAGGCTGTGCCCGCTGGCGTCAGCAGCCGCGCCGTCACCAAGCTTCACGACGATGCCTGAAACCTCGTGCCCCATCACCCTGGGATACGTGGTGAACGCGTGGCGCCCCATCCACGAGCGCACGTCTGTGCCGCACACGCCCACGCATTTCACTTGAACCAGTGCCTCACCAGGCCCCGGTTCCGGGATAGGCACCTCCTCCACCACCGTGGTGAAGGGCTTGACCAATACCAGCCTCTTCGTATCCAACACCCCCTGTCGGCACCAGGGTGCCCCAATGTGCCCCAAGGCCCCGAGGCGCCGAGGCGCCGCATCATTTCCGCTTCGGCTTCAGAAGCTGCACAGCTCCTCGATCTCAGACCCTTCCAGCACCTGGGCGAGCCTGCCCATGAACTTAGCCGCCAGCGCGCCGTCGATGGCGCGGTGGTCGACGGTGAGGGTCAACGCTGCCACCGGCCGGAACGCACCACCGCCCTCAACGGGCATCCACACCTGCCTTACCCTTCCGACGGTGAGTATGGCGGCCTGCGGCGGGTTGATGATCGCCGCGAACCTGTCGATGCCGAACATCCCCAGGTTGGAGAAGGTGAACGTGCCTCCCACGAGATCCTCAGGCTCCAGGGCGCCCCTGCGGGCCTTGTCCACTAGACGCCTGAGCGCCTGGCTCAGCTGGGGCAGCGTCATCCTGTCGGCGTCGCGCACAACCGGCACCACCAGGCCGGCGTCGGCGCCAACGGCTACCCCTATGTTTATGTGCTTCTCGAGGGTGAACTCCTCCGGGCCCACCAGGGAGTTGAGCACAGGGAAGTCCTGGAGCGCCCTGGCCACGCCCATCACCATCATCTCGGTGAAGGAGGGTTTCAGCACGTCCTCGCCCTGATGCCGGCGTTCCTCACAGCGCCGGCGCATCTTTACCAGGCGGTCCATGAGGATCTCCGTCTCCACGTGGAACTGCGGGGCCTCGCGCATCGAACGCACCATGCGCTCGGCGATTATTCCCCTGATCCCCGCGAGCGGTATCACCTCGGGCGCGTCTTCGCCGGCCCCGGCCCCGGCGGCGCCGGTCCGGGCGACGCCGGCCTCAGCGCCCGCCTCAGCTGCGCGGCCGATCGCGCTCTGCGCGTGCTCTGCCCCGTCCGCGCCCTTCGCGCGCTCCCGCTCCTCGGCGAACCGCCGCACGTCCTCCTCGGTGATCCTACCGTCGGGGCCGGTGCCCCGGCACCTTGCCAGGTCGTCCTCGCTAAGGCCCAGCTCCCGCGCGACGCGCTTCGCCGCCGGCGACGCCTTCACGCGACGCGCGCCAGCCCCAGGCTGGCCCGCACCCTCAGGCCCGGCACCTGAAGCCTCCTCCGCCGCGCTTGCGCCGACCGCGCCGGCGCTCTCCGCCGCGGGTGCCTTTGCGGCTTCAGCGCCTGCGCTTGCATCAGCGCCTGCGCCAGCATCGGGAAGCTCCTCGCCAGGGGCCAGCACGTAGCCGATGACCTCGGCTATGGGCACCACGGCACCGTCGGGGTGCACTATGTGCAGCACGCCGCTTTGGGGCGCCTCCAGCTGGGTTGTGACCTTGTCGGTGGCAATCTCCACCACTGGCTCGCCCTTTTCCACGACGTCACCGTCGCTCTTGAACCACTGTAGTACGGTGCCTTCGGTGTTCGTAAGCCCCGTGTTGGGCATGATTATCGTGTTCATCGGGTTGATCCGGTTCATCGCAGTACCTTCTTTACCGCGTAGATGATATCTTCCTCGCTGGGCACCACGTAGTTCTCCATGGGCGGGCTGAACGGGATCGGCACGTCAAGCGTGCCCACCCGCTCGATGGGTGCATCTAGGTAGTCGAAGCAGTCGTACGCGATGCGCGCCGCGATCTCCGCCCCGACGCCGCAGGTGACGTGGCCCTCGTCTGCGATGACAACCCTTCCGGTCTTCCTCACCGAGGCGCTTACAGTCTCCATGTCAAGTGGAACCAGGGTGCGCGGATCGACCACCTCCACGCTTATCCCCTCGGCTCCCAGCTTCTCCGCAGCAGCCAGAGCGCGGTACACCAGGAGCGAGGTGGCGATGATGGTAACGTCGGAACCCTCGCGCTTGATGTCGGCCTTGCCGAACTCTATGAGCCACTCGCCGTCGGGCACCTCGTCCTGAAGGTTGTAGGCCATCTTGTGCTCGAAGAACATCACAGGGTCGTCCATGCGGATGGCCGTCTTCAGAAGACCCTTAAGATCGTAAGGTGTAGATGGGATCGCGATCTTGAAGCCCGGGACGTGCATGAACCATGCATGCAGGCTCTGGGAGTGCTGAGCCGCCGACGACCTTCCGCCGCCGATGACGGTGCGCACCACCATGTTGGCCTTCACCTGTCCGCCCGACATGTATCTGATCTTGGCGATCTGGTTCACCAGCTGGTCCATGGCATTGGCGGTGAAGTCGGAGAACATGACCTCCACCACAGGCCGCATGCCAGTGATGGCAAGGCCGAGGCCAACGCCGCAGATGCCATTCTCGGAAATGGGGGTATCGATCACCCGGTCGTCGCCGAACTCGTGCCACAGCCCCTCGGTCACCTTGAAGTTGCCGCCGTACGGGCCGATGTCCTCGCCCAGCATGACCACCTTGGGGTCCCGGGCCATCTCTTCCCTGAGGGCTTCCCGCACTGCCTGTCTGCAGGTGATGGTTCTCATGCCATAGACCTCCCCTCACGGCCCACTGCCTTGCCGTCGACGAAGAGATCCTCCAGCGCCTCCTCGGGATCTGGCATGGGGCTGTTCATCGCGCACTCCACTGCGGCCTCTATCTCGTCGTCCACAGCCTTCCGCACCTGGTCAACCTCTGCTTCGGTCATGATGCCGGAGCTCAGCACGTGCTTGACCATCCTGTCGATGGGGTCCTTCCTGCGCCACTCCGCCACCTCTTCGTTGGACCTGTAAAGGGTTCCCGGATCCCCCACGTGGTGGCCGCCGTAGCGGTATGTCTTGCACTCGAGGAGCGTAGGCCCCTCGCCGCGCCTGGCTCGCTCCACAGCCTCCTTGGCCTTGGCGTACACGTCAAGCACGTCGTTACCGTCAGCGATCACCCCGGCCATGCCGTAGCCTGCGGCCCTGATGGCGATGTCCTTGATGGCCTGGTGCCTGGCCTGCGACACCGAGATCCCGTAGCCGTTGTTCTCGCACACGTACACCACCGGTAGCTTCCACAGGCCGGCCATGTTCAGGCTCTCGTGGAAGGTGCCCTGGTTGGTGGTGCCGTCGCCGAAGAAGCACGCGGTGACCTGGCCAGAGCCGGTGAGCTTGGCCTTAAGGCCGGCGCCGGTGGCCATGGGAAGCCCGCCGGCCACGATGCCGTTGGCACCGAGTATGCCGATGCTGGCATCGAATATGTGCATGGAACCGCCCTTGCCCTTGCAGTACCCGGTCCGCCTGCCCAGAACTTCCGCCATCATCTTGGACACGTCTCCGCCCTTGGCTATGCAGTGCCCGTGGCCCCTGTGGGTGCTGGTGATATAGTCTTCAGGGGTAAGTACAGAACACACGCCCACGGCAACGGCCTCCTGGCCATCGTAGAGGTGGGAGAAGCCTGCCATGAACCCGTGTGTGAACAGGAGCTTCATCTTCTCCTCGAAGGCGCGGATCAGTATCATCTTCCGCAGCATCTCGATCTGAAGCTCTCGACTAGGAACTGACATCTTGTCGCCCCCAAAACCCTTTGTCGGCGGCTACCGCATGAGCGCTCCGCCGTTCACGTCGATAGTCGCGCCGGTTATGAATGAACTCTCGTCAGAAGCAAGGAACGCTACTGCCTGGGCGATGTCGATGGGTTGCCCCAGCCTGCCCAGGGGGATCCTGTCAGTCAGCATCTTCCGCTGCTCGGGGCTCCAATCGGCAGTCATCACGCTGTCGATGGTTCCAGGGGCCACCGAGTTCACGTTGATGCCCCACGGGCCAAGCAGACGTGCCAGCACCTTGGTGAGGGTGAGCATGCCGCCCTTTGACGCGGAATAGTGGCACCCCGCAACCAGCGCCCCCATCTCGCCGGCGATGGACGCGATGTTAATGATCTTTCCGTAACGCTGCTCCTTCATGGCCGGGATCACGGCCTGGCACAGGAAGAACGGAGCCTTGAGATTGATCTCCAGAACCTTGTCCCACTCGGCCTCCGGTATCTCTTCCACGGGGGTCGTGGGACAGATCCCTGCGTTGTTCACCAGGATGTCGATGCGGCGGTGCCGGGCGAGCACGTCCTGCACCATCTCCTTCACCTTGGAGACGTTGCCCACGTCAAGCACGTACGCATCGGCGCGCATGCCCTCTGCCTGCAGACTGCCCACCGCCTTCTCCAGCCCTTCGGCGGACACGTCCACCATGACCACGGTGGAGCCGCCTCCAGCAAGCAGCCTGGCGATGTCATAGCCGATGCCCCTGGCAGCTCCGGTCACGATGGAGACTCTGCCTTCAAACCTCAATCCACATCACCTTCCGCCCGATTCTTGAGATATCTCAGAACATGCACCAACGCGTCGTCGCCGCCGAAGGCCCCGGCCTTGGTGACCATGGTGAGGCCGTCGTAGGGCCCTCCAGCCACTGTGGCCACGGGCATGCCAGGCAGTATCTCGTCTATCAGGGCGAGCCGTGGAACCTTGAGCTGCTTGCAGACTGCAGCAGCTGTGTCTCCGCCTGTCAGGACAATGCTACATACGTGCGCGAATTCTAGGAGTCGCTTTACAACTCCTCCTAGACCTAGCACGATGGTGTCGCTCATTCCCTGCTTTGCCCTGATGAGGTCGTCAGCTGCTGTCACTTCTGTACCAACGATTTCCCGCCAGTGCAAGTTCGAACTAACAGAGATTACTACGTCCCGTCCTGCAGCCAGCACCTGCGACATCCTGGCAAGCAGGGTGCTCAGGCCAGCGTCGTCGGACGGCGCGAAGGCGTCTGCGACCTCTGCGGCGGCCTTGAGCTCCGCGAAACCCACCGAGAAGTGGGCGGCGCCGAGGCTGCTCTTGAGCTGCTCGATCTGGGCCTGGGTGGTCTGGCTCCTGCTGCCACTCACCACCAGCGTTGGCCCACACGATGGGGCGTGCGAGACGCGCGGAACATGCGGGACGTGCGCCGCGGCGCGAGGGCTCCCTGCCAGGTTCGGTTTCCGCAAGTCGAGGGCGCGGATCAACCCGAGGGCCAACCCTGCGGAGCCGCACATCAGCGCCGCAAGCTCGGCGCCGACGATGCCTGCCGCGATATCGTCCAGGTCGCGCTGGGTCTCGGCATCGAACACCAGCACCTCAAATCCCTGGTCGGCCGCTTCATGCAGACGGCGGGCGACGGCATCGCTGCCCTGCCTCACGATGTCAAGGGCCACCTGCCCCACCTTTCGGCAGCTCCCCGCCGCAAGCAGCGTGGGCAGGTGGGCGTTGCGGACGGGGGACAGCACATCCTCGGCCATCTCGGTGGCGTCCACCGGCGCGCCGTTCAGCAGCTGACAGCCGCCTACGGTGACCCTTCCCAGCTCCGGGAAGGCTGGCGCCACGCAGGCCACACGGGCGCCCCACGCGTCGATGGCGGCGTCTAGCTCACGGCCGATGTTGCCCCTGAGGGTCGAGTCCATCTTCTTGTACATCCGGCCGACTTCGGCGGCCCGAAACTCGCTGCATACCGAGCCCACCCTGGCGTACGCCACATCAGGTGCGGAGTTCCTGGTGTCTGTGTTGGCGACCACCACGTCGTGCCCGTTGTCTTCAACGAGACTGCGGAGGCCCTCGATGCTGCTGGCGTCAGGGTATACCATGGTGCTCATGCCCGACTTACGGAACTGGACGCCTGTGTCCATCGCTCCGGTAAGGTCGTCAGCAACAACGCCGACAAGTGCCATAACGCCCTCCAACTCCCCATCCCGATGACGCCCGCAGCGCCTGGCCAGCGCTGGCCAGCGCCTGGCCCCGAGCGGACGTAGTCCGGTGTCGTCCGGTGTCCGACGTCCGGTGTCCGGTGCGTTTCGCGTTCAACATCATCCAACTTGATGCAATTCCCGTGCCACCTGGGTTCGAGACGTGAAAACCTCCTGAAACGGGGGACTAGCATGCCGGAACCACACCGTGCATGGGTGTAACACATGTTCCTTTGTGATACAGTTCGGTGCATGATACAATGCACTTGTTGGGAGCGTGGATTCAAACATGGTTTCACAGATCGGCATCGTCGCTCCATACCCTGACCTGGCACAGCTCTGCCGTGAAGTGTGCGATGAGCTTTCGGAACCTGCGGACGTACGCGTCGGGGACCTCGCCGCAGGCGTGGAAGTAGCCAGGGAGATGGAACGTTCCGGCGCGGACGTGATAATCAGCCGTGGCGGGACAGCGCTGTCCATAGAGCGAGCAGTGGAAGTGCCGGTGGTATGGATAGAGGTGAGCCCCCTCGACATCATCCGCGCCATAGCGGAGGCACGCGAGATGGGGCGCGTGATAGGCGTCATCGGGTTCAGGAACGTGGTGTACGGGATAGACGAGATATCGCAGATCCTGGATGTCGAGATCATCCCCATAGTCATCGAGAGCGAGCTCGAGGCTGAAGGCAAGGTACGCCACGCTATCCAGCGGGGAATGGAAGTGCTCGTCGGAGACGTCACCGGCATCCGCACCATATCTGGATTCGGCATACGCAGCGTGCTCATCCGCTCCGGCAAAGACGCAGTGGGGCGGGCCATCGCCGTCGCCAAGCAGGTGGCCGCAGCCAGGCAGCGTGAAAAGGAACGGGCGCACGAGCTCAGGGCCATCCTGGACTTCGCCTACGACGGCATCATAGGCGTAGGCGCCGACGGCAACGTGCGGATCTTCAACCCGGTGGCCGAACGCATCCTGGGGATCCCCGCGGCGAACGCCATCGGCCGCAGCGTGGGCGACGTCATCCCGGGGCTGCCCCTGAACAGGCTGTTGAGATCAGAAGCTCCTGAGGTTGGAGAGGTATACAGGATCGGGCAGACGACTATAGTTAGCACCCGGGTGCCCATCATCGTCAACGGCCAGACCACCGGCGCCGTCGTGACGTTTCAAGATGTTACGCGAATACAGCAGCTGGAGGAGAAGGTCAGGCGGGAACTGCGCTCTAAGGGGCACGTGGCGAAGTACTCCTTCGACAACATAGTCGCGGTGAGCAGGCCCATGAAGGATCTGGTGAGCCGCGCGCGCAAGTACGCGATGGTGGACTCAACGGTGCTGATCACCGGCGAAACCGGCACCGGCAAGGAGCTCATCGCCCAGAGCATCCACAACGAGAGTAAGAGACGGAACTTCCCCTTCGTGGCGGTGAACTGCGCCGCGGTGCCTGAGGCCCTCCTTGAAAGCGAGCTATTCGGATACGAAGAGGGCGCCTTCACCGGCGCGCGGAAGGGCGGAAAGAAGGGCCTCATAGAGCAGGCCC